>Ga0208645_1004106_pt1 | contig 10449 bp, 8 predicted proteins | sample VirMetDEL_Sep_01_FD_184519 | JGI IMG/M metagenome (GOLD analysis project Ga0208645, IMG submission 184519) | Aqueous microbial communities from the Delaware River and Bay under freshwater to marine salinity gradient to study organic matter... | ecosystem: Environmental > Aquatic > Marine >...
TAGCATTAAAAATAACAGACACAAGTACAAACGCACCTTTTGCAATAAAAGGATTCCAATTAGAATTTACACCAGGGGGAAGAAGATAATGGGAGCAACATACACAAGACAGAGTTCATCAGCTATTGTTGATGGCGGAGTTATCGAAGCATCAGATTTAAATGCAGAATTTAATCAGCTTCTTGCAGCATTTGCTGTAACTTCAGGTCATACACATGATGGTACTACTGCAGAAGGTGGTCCAATTACAAAATTATTAGGCACAGCAATCACTATTGGTGATGCTACAGCAGGGACAGATATATCTATAACTCTTGATGGTGAATCAAATGATGGTGTATTAACTTGGAAAGAAGATGAAGATTACTTTGAGTTTTCTGATGATCTGTTATTAGCTACTACAGAAAAATTACAATTTAGAGATACTGCAATATATATTAACTCATCAGCAGATGGTCAATTAGATTTAGTTGCAGATACAGAAATACAAATAGCAGCTACTACAATAGATATTAATGGTTTAGTAGATATATCAGGTAACTTATCAGTTGGTGGTAACTTAGATGTTACAGGAAGTTTTGATATGAGTGATGCTAACATTACAAATATTGGATCAATAGCCCTAGATACAATTACAAATGATGGCACAGATATTACATTAGATTCTTCTGGAGATATTATTTTAGATGCAGATGGTGCAGATGTATTTTTAAAAGATGCTGGAACTACTTATGGTAGTTTAACTAATTCAAGCGGTAATTTAATTATTAAATCAGGAACAACAACTGCTGCTACTTTTAGTGGTGCAAATGTTACCCTTGCTGGAACAGTTGGTTCAGGTGCAATTACTTCAACTAGCACTGTGACAGCAGTAGGTACTTCTGTATTTACTAACTTAGATATATCTGGTGATGTAGATATTGATGGTACAGCAAACTTAGATGCAGTAGATATTGATGGTAATTTAGATGTAGATGGTGGCACAATAAAATTAGATGGTAATTATCCAACAGGAACAGATAACGTTGCTTTAGGAGATACAGCATTAGATAGTGTAGAAGCTGGTGGTACAAATAATACTGTTATTGGAAGTAAAGCTGGTACGGCAATTACTACAGGAGATTTTAATACTGCTGTAGGACTTTGTTCTCAAAATTCTGTTACAACAGCAAGTTCCAATGTTTCTATAGGTGCAAATTCTCTTAGAGATAATGTAACAGGAACACAAAATACAGCTTTAGGTCATGCGTCATTACTTGTAAATACTGCATCAAATAATACTGCTGCTGGTTGGCTTTCTTTATCAGCTAACACATCAGGTGCAAATAATACAGCTCTTGGAGCTACGGCTTTAGATGCTAATACTACAGCAAGTAATAACACAGCAGTTGGTTATGATGCTTTAGGTGCTAACACAACAGGAACAGTAAATACAGCAGTTGGTCAAGGTGCTTTACAGGTAAACACTACAGGTGCAAATAATGTAGCAGTAGGTGGAACAGCTTTAAAATGTAACACAACAGGTTCTGAAAACACAGCATTAGGAAAAGATGCTTTATTTACAAACACAACTGGTTGTCTAAATACAGCATTAGGTTTTAAAACAATGTGTCTTAACACAACAGGTTGTGAAAATGTAGCAATTGGTCAAAACGCTTTGCGTACTAACACGACAGGAGATTTTAATATAGGAATTGGTAGAGATGCTTTAATTTCTAATACAACAGCAGATAGTAATGTAGCAGTAGGTACTTGTGCTTTAACAGCTACTACAACAGGTGCTGCAAATACAGCAGTAGGTACACATTCACTTGATTCTAATACAACAGGTTATGCTAACACAGCAATTGGTTGTGATGCTATGCAAACTAACACAGAAGGTTTTCAAAATGTAGCTGTGGGAGAAAATTCTTTAGAACTTAATACCACAGGAGATTTAAATGTTGGAATTGGTGCTGCTGCTTTAAGATCTAACACTACTGCTAGCAACAATACAGCAGTAGGTGGTTGTGCTTTAAAATGTAATACAACAGGAAATTCTAACACAGCAGTAGGTAATTTTTCTTTAGTAGATAATACAGAAGGAACTGGTAACTCAGCAGTTGGAAGAAATGCTTTAGCAAATAATACAACAGCAGATTATAACGTAGCAGTTGGTTATGATTCTTTATTTGTTAATACAACAGGTCATTCAAATACAGCAGTTGGTTTTAATACAATGTGTGTTAATACTACAGGAGATTGCAATGTAGCAATTGGTAAAGATGCTTTAGATAGTAATACAGAAGGAGATTGTAATGTAGCAGTAGGTATTGATGCTTTACAATCTAACACAACAGCTTCAAATATTGTAGCAATTGGACCTAAAGCTTTAACAAGTAATACTACAGGTCCAAATAACACAGCAGTAGGTGCAGAAGCTTTAGGCGACAACACCACTGGTTCAAATAATGTTGCTGTAGGAAATTATGCACTAAGTTGTAATACAGATGGTTTCAATAATACAGGGTTAGGTAGTGCCGCATTATTGAAAAATACTACTGGAGATATGAATACAGGAGTAGGGCATGATGCATTAGCTTGTAATACAACAGCTTGTTATAACACAGCAGTAGGTCAAGATGCTTTAAGAATTAACACAACAGGTCCAAGTAATGTAGCGATTGGGTATTTAGCATTAGACGCTAATACTACAGGCGGTACAAATGTGGCAGTGGGTAGAGGTTCACTTGGTGCTAATACAACAGCATCAAATAATGTAGCAATTGGAGATTTATCTATGGTTGCTAACACAGAAGGTCATAGTAATACAGCAATAGGAAAAGGTAGTTTAGGTGCTAATACTACTGGAACAAGCAACACAGCAGTTGGGTGTGATGCTTTAGTAAATAATACAACTGCTGGAGCAAATACGGCAGTAGGTAGAAATTCTTTAAGAGATAATACAACAGGTTCTGATAATACAGCAGTAGGAGAAAGTTCATTAAGAGAAAATGAAACAGGTTGTTGTAATTCAGTTTTAGGTGAAAATGCAATGACACTTAATACATCAGGTTGTTACAACACATCAATTGGTAGTTTCTCACTACACAATAATACAACAGCAAGTAATAACGTAGCAGTAGGTTTATGCTCTTTATATACTAATACCACAGGTGCTTGTAATACAGCTATGGGTAGTTTTACTTTATTTGATAATACAACAGGATTAAGAAATGTTGCAATAGGTCATAGTGCTTTAGGAAACAACACTACTGCTGGTAATAGTCAAGCAATTGGTTACAATGCTTTAGTTACTAATACCACAGGTTGTCAAAACACAGCAATAGGTACTGCAGTTATGCAACATAACACAGAAGGTAGTAATAACATATCACTTGGTATATCTTCTCTTTATTGTAATACGACAGGTAATAACAACGTTGCAATTGGTTGTGGTACATTAATAGAAAATACAACAGCAGACCACAATATAGCTATTGGTTTTAGATCAATGCAAGTAAATCAAACAGGAACTTGTAACGTAGCAGTTGGTTCTCATTCATTATGTAAAAATACAGCTAATGCAAACACAGCTGTTGGTTACTCAGCACTTTGTTGTAATTCATCTGGTGCTAGTAATGTAGCAGTTGGAAATAAGGCACTACTAGTTAACACAACAGGAGCATCTAATACAGCTGTAGGTGCTGGTGCTTTAGATTCAAATACAGAAGGTAATAATAATATAGGTGTAGGTGCATCTGCTGGATCAGCTATAACTACAGGTTCTAGTAATACTGTTGTAGGACAAAATGCTTTACAGGCTACTACAACAGCTTCTAATAATACAGCTATAGGTTTAAATTCTTTATATACTAATATTACAGGAGCAGGTAATACAGGAGTTGGTACAAGTAGTCTCGTATTAAATACAGCTTCAAACAATACAGCAGTTGGTTTTGAAAGTTTATGTAAAAATTCATCAGGAACAGCTAACGTAGCTTTCGGTTCTTATGCTATGTGCAAAAATACAACAGCATCAAATAATACTGCAGTTGGTGTTGCCGCACTTCTTGTTAATACAACAGGTGCATCTAATACAGCAATTGGTAGAAGTGCTTTAACAACAGCAACAACATCTTCAAATAGCACAGCAATAGGTTTTGAAGCACTTTTAAACAACAATGGTAGTAACAATACAGCAGTTGGTAGAGATTCTCTGAAAAATAATACATCTGGTACAAATAATGTAGCGATGGGTAAATGTTCTTTATGTGCTAACACATCAGGAACAGAAAATACTGCACTAGGTATGCAAGCTATGCATTATGGTACAACAGGAAGTTTTAACGTAGCTTTAGGTGCTTGTACTTTAGGTGCTTCAGATGTTAATACAGGAGATGACAATGTTGCAGTCGGTAGAAAATCATTATTTGATAATACGTCTGGACATTCTAATACAGCAATTGGTGGTTCAGCACTAGCAAATAATACTACAGGTTTAAATAATACTTCTATTGGAAATTCCTCAATGCACAATACTACAACTGGAAACTGTAATACAGCAATTGGTCATAGTGCAGGTTATAGAATAACGACAGGTCTTAATAACACTGTTGTTGGTTGTAATGCTGGTTCACAAATAACAACAGGTGATGCAAATATAATGATAGGAGTTTTATCAGGTGCTGATGCTAATATGATTAACATTACAACTGAGGATAATAGAGCAGTATTTGGTCATAATGATATTACTAATGCTTATGTAAAAGTTGCATTTACAGTTACATCAGATTTAAGAGACAAAACAGAAATTAAAGAAGTACCTCATGGTTTAGAATTTGTTGATAAATTAAAACCTGTTAGTTTTAAATTTAAAAAATCAAGAAAAGATAATACTCCAACTGGTACTAAACATTATGGATTTTTAGCACAAGACATACTTGAACTTGAAGGTTCTAATAATGTTATTATTGATGATGAACAACCAGACCATTTGAAATACAAAGGAGAACATTTAGTACCCGTATTAGTCAATGCAATACAAGAATTATCAGTTAAAATAAAAAAATTAGAAGATAAATAAAATTTAAAGACTACCCCTCCTTTAAATATAACAATAATATATAAAGGAAATAGAATGTTAAATACATACGTTGTAGAAGGTGGAGTTGGTAAGTGTACAGCATTTACAGCTTTACTACCTAAACTAAGAAAAAAATCAGAGGTGCAAATATACACTCCTTACATAGATTGTTTTGCTGGTAACTCAAATGTTAAGCTAGCTTTAGAATCTACACTACCTCTACAAGACTCAAGGATTATGGCATCAGATAATATTTATTACTGTGAGCCGTACAAATCTAATTTTCAATTTGGTAAGCAACATCTTATTGAAAGTTATTGTGAGCATCATGGTGTTAAATATGATAAGTCTATGTTGCCTAAATTATATACAGAGCAACATAAAGAATCTGTAGATAAATGGTTAGCTGATAATAAGATTGAAAAATATATAATGATTCAATTTTCAGGTGGTCAACCTAAATGGAATTATGGAGATAATGTTCAATATACAAACATTAATCCAAATAGAAACTACCAACCTTATCTTGCTCAACAATTAATAAATATGTTGCAAGAAGAATATAAAGATACAACTATTATTAATTGTGTCTTACCTAATGAACCACACTATTTAGGTACAATTAGATGTGACTTACATTGGGCTCAAATTCATGAGATGTTAAAAGGTGCAGAAACATTTGTAGCTATAGATAGTTGCTTAAATCATTTCTCACCTTCAGCAAATAAAAAAGGTGTAGTTATATGGGGATCTACTAGATGGACACAATTTGGTTATGATCAAAATATAAATTTACAATTCCATATGCAAGACAAATGGGATGAAACAAAATTCAATGATAGTGATCCTAGAAACAATATGGTTGAGCCTAGATCAATTATTGATAACTTAAAAAAACTTAAAACAAAAGTTAATTAAAAACAGGAGAAAATAAAATGGCAGATAAAACAGCAGACGAAATAGCTCATGATTACACAGCAATGGGTCATAGCGTATCTTTAATTACAGATGTAATTGCAGGTGATGCAATGGATGGAGAAACAGATGCAGATAAGAAAGCATGTGTTTCAAGAAACGTAGAACATTTAGAACTTATGAAAGCTATGAAAAAAGAAGATGGTACTACATCAATCTGGACTGACGAAAGTTTTACAGCAATTGATTCAGCAGTATCAGCTGGAAAAACATATGTTGGCTAATGGCTAAACTAAGTTTTTTACATTTTACACCAAGACCAAAACCTAAGAAACGCCCTGGCAGGCATCGTAAAAACTTAAATAAAAGCTCAACATTTAAAAAATATCATAGACAAGGAAGATAAACATGGCAACAAAACCAGCAGCAGGAGCAACAGTAGACACAGTCAATATAGAAACTGGAGCAGTTAAACCTACATCGAAGAATCAAACAACTTCTAGTAAGGCTACTTCATTAATTGAATCTATATTAACTAAACCTACTATGCCTACGGGGACCACTATATCTCCTCAATTACAAAATGTAAAAACTAATGAGTTGATGGCAACTCCTGGAGTTACTGGTACAGTAGCAGCAGCTACACCCACAACTACAGCAGCCCCAACTATAACAGGAGCAGCAGCACCTACAACTACAGCAGCAACAGGACCTGCAGCACAAGCAGCACAAACTGCAGGAACAACTACAGTAGCAGGATCAACTCCTACTATGACTGCAGCACAAGGTTCTTTGTCTACTGGATCAGTAGCACAAGCAGCTCAAGGTACAGTAAGTACAGATGCTACAGTTAGAGGTCAGTTAGCAGATTTACAACAAGATGTAACTACAGCAGTAGCAGCAGGTAATCCTTTACCTGTATGGGCTAGAGGTGCAGCTAAAGCAACTGAAGCAGCTATGGCTGCTAGAGGTATGAGTCAAAGTTCTATGGCAGCTGAATCATTAGCTGAAGGTATTATGAACTCTGCTATACCAATTGCTAAAGCAGATGCAGATACTTATAAAGAAATGATTTTTCAGAATCTTTCTAATAATCAACAGGCTGCAATTACAAATGCACAATCATATCTTAAAATGGATATGGCTAATTTATCTAACAGACAACAAGCTAATATACAAAATATTCAAGCAAGACAATCATTTTTATTATCAGATCAAGCGGCAGCAAATGCATCAGCACAGTTTAATGCTACTAGTCAAAATCAAGTAAATCAATTTTATGATAATATGGCTGCAACAATGTCTTCACAAAATGCAGCTAGAGATGATGCAATGAAACAATATGCAACTAGTGAAGCTAATAAAATTTCAGCATTAAATGCACAAAATCAAGTACAAGTAGATGAGTCTAACGCACAGAGAGAAGCTACTATTAATCAATTTAATGCAACATTAAGTAATCAAAGACAACAATTTAATGTTAATAATCAAAGAGAAATTGACCAATCAAATGTAGTTTGGAGAAGAGGTATTAATACTGCAAACACTGCAGCTGTTAATGCAGCTAATCAAACTAATGCACAAAATTTACTAAACTTATCTAATTGGGCAATGTCAGCATCATGGCAACAATGGAGAGATGAAGCCTCATGGGTTAATACTGCATCTCAAAATGAAAGAAACAGAAATCATAATCTAGCTATGGCTGCAATAGAAAGATCATCAGCATTAGATTTACAAGATCAAAAATCTAAAGATGCATTTTATCAAATGATTGGTAAGTTTGGTTTTGATTTATTTAATTAATAAGGAGAGTTATGGGATTTAGTTTAAAAAAAATATTAAAACCTGCAGCAGTTATAACAGCAGGTTGGTTAGGAAATAAATTTGGAGGACCTGTATTAGGTAATCTTGCTAAAAAATTTACAGGTAGTTTAATGGGAGGAAATGGTTCAGGTGGTAATTGGCAACCTCAAGATACATCTGTTGCACCTCAAAACTATGGAGGTAGGGTAAATGATTTTGTAAAAGCAGAAGATGCTAGTGTAGTTAGGAAATCACTTAAAACTGCCAATGGCGAAGAATTAAGAAATGAATGGGATTACCGTTTAACTAAATGGTTTAGAAACAAAGATCAAATGTTTGGATAAGGAGACATATGGATAAATTTACAGAAGCAGAAAATAACCCCTTTGATGCACCAGTTCCTGGTCAGTCATTAACAGATAAACCTGGTAATTACCCATGGGAACATCCACCACAATATACTGATAGTATGGAAGCATCTGAGCATGTATGGGATAAATTAACAGATCCTTTATTTTCACAACAAGTAATTGCTATGTTAGATGCAGGAATACCTGTAGAAGCTATTGCTAGAGTTGTTATTTTTGCTGGCTTTACAGAAGGTAAATGGACTCCAGATGTTGGATTTATGTTAGCAGAAGTAGTTATGAAAATGGTAGCTACTATTGGATTTACAGGCGGTGTAAAAAAATTTAAAATATCTATAGAAGATTTAACTAATAATAATGAAATGAAAGAAATTTTAAATATTAAAAGTAGAAATGAAGAATTAGAAAAAGCAGCTAAAAATTTAGGAGAAGATATTAAAGATATGCCAGAACAAAAAGGTTTAATGGCTCCACCTAAACCACAAGAAGAGGAGGCAGTTTAATGAGTGCATTTAGAGGAATATTAATGGGCTATGGAACAGCTGCAATTAAAGATAAAGAAGCTAAAGATAATGCTAAAATGGAAATTGTAAAAGCAGCAGGTTTAGATTATGTTACAAACCAATTACCAGCACATAAAAAAACTGAAGCTAATAGAGCATTAGCATATAATCAATTAAGTTCAATATTTGACTCTGAGCAAGCAGCAGATTACTTTGATTCTAATGGTTTTATTACAGGTGATGGTAAAGATGTTGAGAGAATAACAAAAATGGTTGAGGGTAAAAATATTAAACTAGATGCATTTAAAAATTATATACCTACAGAAAACTATGGAGATAGATACAATCAAAGACAAACAGATTTTGAAAGTAGATTTGATGGTGTAAAGAAAACTTTTACTATGCAAGCTGGTGGGCTTGGTCCATCTACAATAGATGGTTTATTAACTAAACCTGAAGGTGATATGACTAGAACTGAAGAAGTAACTACACCAGCAGTAGAAGCTAGAGATATGGGTCCAGAAGAAAAAGGATTTATGACAGAAGCTGTTCCAGAAAGAACTGAAACAATAACTACTGAAATACCTAGAACTACAGCTGATACAGCTATGAGTGAATTTTTTACTACTAAGACTGGTGCTGTAAATATAGGTAAAGAAGCTGATATTGCTGCAGCTCTTCAAGGATATAGAAAATTTAATAAAGGTATAAATATAGATCCTATATCAGGAAAACCATCAATTACTTTTGGAAATGTTAAAAATACAGAATATAATGCTATAAAAGCTGTTATGAATGATCTTGTAAGAGCTAACCCAGATAAATATGTTGTTGATGGTAAAACATCTTTAAGTCTATTAACTGAAGATGCTGATACACAAATGACTAGACAAACTCAAGGTTTTACTAAACAATTATTTGAAAAAGATACTTTTAAAGATACTGAAACTATTGAAGGAATTACAGGATCAACAGCTGGTAATTTTACAGCTGGATTTATTCAAGAATATCCTACCATGAAAGAACAAAAAAGATTTTTAGTTAGTTATTTAGCTAAATTAGGAACTACAAGTGAGAAAAGATATTTTGCTTTAAGTTTTCCTTCTGATGCTACATATCCAGGTACAACAATAAATATACGAGATCAACTAATTAAAGCAGTTCAATAATATGGCTAAACTATCATATGGTGATCTAAGCATAAATAGCTTAGTACCTAGCAATGATGCTAGTACTAGTGTTGAAGAAATGCTTAATAATATTGAAAGAAGTTTTCCTACAGAAGAAAATATTAAAAGTGATACAAGCATAAAAAATGCTATACCTATAAATAAAAATAAAGATGGATCTTTAAAATATACTTTTGATAATATATATGAAGATAAAGAATTAGCAGAAATAGCTAAAGATTATTATACTAATAGAGATGAGCAGACATATAACAATAAAGAAGCTGTAGATAAATTTATATCAGACAGAACTTGGAATCAAGCTAACTCAATAACTATGGCTAAAGAATTTAGTTATATTACTGGGGAAAATGCTGGTGATGATCAAAAAGGTAGATTGGCTTACCTTACAAAATACTGGGATAACTTACCTAATTTTTATGAAGAAGGTGGTAGAGGTGCTAAAGGATTTTTTAAAAATCTAGGTGTAGGTATATTAGATCCTATAAATCTTATTGGTGCTGGTGTTGGTGGTCAAGTAGCAAAAGGTGTTTTAACAAAAGGTGCACAACAAGTAGTTAAGTCACAGGTTAAAAAGGGCATTGCTAAAAAAACAGTAGCTA
>Ga0208645_1004107_pt1 | contig 10446 bp, 5 predicted proteins | sample VirMetDEL_Sep_01_FD_184519 | JGI IMG/M metagenome (GOLD analysis project Ga0208645, IMG submission 184519) | Aqueous microbial communities from the Delaware River and Bay under freshwater to marine salinity gradient to study organic matter... | ecosystem: Environmental > Aquatic > Marine >...
TGACTATTTGACTAACGTGGTAATGAAGACTAATACGTTGAGTATGAGGTGGTTGAAGTGGTTGGGTGCAGAGTTTAACGATTGCCAGTACGACGGGTATATGTCATTTATATTAGAGAGGAAGTAAACGATATGTGTTTTTTCGCACCATTAGGAGTAGCTTTAGGAGCAACAGCAGGAACAACAGCAGCAACCACTTTAGGTTTAGCCGCAACAACTGCCGCTGTTGGTGTTACTTCCGCTGGTCTTCAATTTGCAGGGCAGCGACGCATGGCGAAACAACAAGCTCAATATCAAGCACAAGCAGCAGCAGCTGAACGTCAGCGTTTTCTACAAGAACAAACCTCTCTTCGTATGCGTCAAGCACAAGAGCAGGAAGCTGTGGGCCGTGAGTTGGAACAAGTTAGTCGTAAATCACAAGAAGCATTAGCAAGAGCCAGAGTATCTGCTGGAGAAGCAGGTGTTGCAGGAGCTAGTGTACAAGCGTTGATGGATGACTACACACGACAAGAAGCAGGGTATCGTGCAGCACTTTTAAGACAACAGGAGTTAGGAGCTGTAGGTACAGGACTTGGTATTGAACAGGCAGGGTTTGCTACGATGCAACGTCAGATCGGTATTGGTCGTCCTATAAATCGTCCTAGTGCTTTAGGGGCAGGATTAAGTGCACTTCAACAAGGTCTTAGCGGATACGCTACAGGCTTAGATATAGGAAGTAGACTACCCGGAACAGAAGTAGGAGGCAGCAGTCCTTTTAATGTTATTCAAACAGGAGACGCTCCGATGCCGGGACTAGCTGGTTCAAGGTATATGTATAGCGTAAACTAACATGGCAGAACGAGTACAAGTACAAGGATTAGGGGGAGCAGTCCCCGGTATATCACCTACCATTCAACGGGGAGGACAGTACGCTGTACAGGTTCAACAAGCAGGACGTAATAAGTTGATGGACCTAGCGGATGCGTTAGGACAAGTTAATCCGTTGTTACAGCAGTACGGTCAGTTACAACAAGTACAGGAGAAGATCGGTATTGATGAGGCTCAAGCGATTGAAGAAAAGAATTTATTGGAGGAAGTAAGGAAATTAAAAGATGTAGACAAATTTAGTTTCTTGGGTACATCCAACAGAAAAAGAGCGAAGCGTGATGCACTTCTTAAAAGACACGTTAATAGTACTATGTTACCTAACTTACAAGCTAAGGCATCAGAGTTAGTTAATGTAGATAAATATCGTACTGAAGAAGAGTTTCTGAACGCTGTTGATGGTGAGATAAATGCATCTTGGGAAAACTTAGTTAAAGATGTAGGAAACAACGTAGCTAACAGTACAGCAGCTAAAGCCTTGTGGAGTGCAGTTACCACGCCTTATAAAAATAAATTAAGACTAGACTATATTCAGGCTGAAGAACGTTTTATAGATCAAGAGCACACTGTGCAATTAGGTTTAGAATTAAATGGTAAAACTAAACAAATAATACAAGGCGATAGAGTTTTACCTTTGGATGTTTCTGATTTCCAAGACATCGTAGAAAATAGAGAACAACTATTAAAAGATGATGGCGTGTCGCCTAAAAGACGTAGTCAGATACTTGTAAGTGCGTTTACGACAGAGGTTAAATCATTAATAGCACAAGGACGATTTAGAGATGCTGAGCTAATGGTAGCATCTATGCAGATGATTAGAGTACCTCAAGAAGGTAAGAAAAAAGGATTAGCTATATTTAACACAACAGAAGCTAAGATGGCGTTGAATCCCGTAGTTGCTGATATACGGAGAAATACTGAAGCTAAGTCCGAGGTGACAGCAGCTAGATTAGCAAGTAGATTTGCAGCTGATCACGTAAAAAACGCATCCGATCTAAGAGTAAACCCAACCAGAGAAAGCGTTAACAACACCACTTTACAAAGAATGCGTAACGAATTAGAACAGTTAGGCATTACAGATGAAGCAGAGATTGAACAGTTAATAGATAGAACGTTTGCAGGAGATGCACCTGCCATGAATAACTGGGAAGCGATTATTTCAGAAGTCTCTTTAAGGTCTGACGCTGCTAATGATTTATATCGAGATAGCTTTGCTAAAATAAATACTAACTTCCGTGACTTAGCTACAAGACCTCGACCTGCTTACGCAGTGACTAACAAAGACGAAGAGGTAGCTGAGTTTGAAAGCTGGATGTCCGACAATCCCGGAAGCACCTCTGAAGATTTTATAAAACAGAACAGTAAGGATTACACCGTTTTTCCTGAATTACGTGCAAAAGAACAATACTTAAATAGAGGAGAATACGTAAAAGATTTAGCTACATATAAGGCAGCTCCTAGATTTTTAGAAGAAAGTTTAGAGGATGTAATTATCCGTGATCCTGCTCTCAAAAGAAAAGAAAAACAACTGGGCAATGATATAGGTATTTTTGCTTCTGAAGTTGGTGAGATTGTTAAAGATAAATTACTTGAAAAAGCTTCTGAGCTATACGACAAATACGAGGGTAAAGAAGGAGCAGCTCAATTACGTAGCACCGAACTAAAGCAGTACAGGGACGAATTAGTTAAAGGTTACAAGGATAGCTATAAAGCTAGAGCACAAGCACTTTTAAACATAGGGGGAGTTGGTGTTGGACAAGTTGCAGAGTTGTCTCCTGAAGATAAAGAGAAGATACAAAAAGCTAAAGCGACACTAGATAAAGACGGTATATTTACTGGTGATTATGTTTACGAATCATTGCAACAAAGTGCTCCTTCTGTAAAAACATTGTACGCAGATAGAGAGTTAATGTCTAAAAGAGGACATAAGTTTCAACTACAAAAGTCTTTAATTAATTTTGGATTTGCTAGATTTACGGACGAAGCTGCTAGATTACTACGGGAGGCTGAACTTGATGCGGATGAGGTTAGTTTATTTGGGGATCGTAGGGATTTAAGCGGTACGTACAGATTGTGGAAAGATGTTATACAGAAAGATCAAAGTAACGTTTTGTTGACAGAATCTGAAAAGAAAATAAGAGATCAGTATGTAGTGTATGGTATTTTAACTGAAGACGATTTGAATCTTTTTATAGATACTCAAGCAGAGTTGTTACCTGAAAGATAATGAGTTTTACAGCCGAACTCAGAAAAGCGGAAGAAGAAGGAAGAGCTGATGCTTTTCTTGATACTGTTGGTCCTGTAACTTTTGATCGACCTACGGAGGAGCCTGTAGAGGATGATATAACTACAGAAGAAAGAATGCCTGTCGTAATTGAACCAGATGTAGTTCAAGGTATGATAGCTGCAAACGAGCAGATTAGGTTACTCAAAGCAGAACAACAACCATCGGCAGAAGAAAGCAAAACAGAAGGTTATATATACGGTGCTTTGACAGAAATGACTGGTGGCATTGGTGGTACTATGTTGTTTCAAAAGTATTATCCTGCAATGCAGTATTTAAGATCAGCTAGTCATGTGGGTAAAGTTGGTATTATAACACCCGAACCAACAACGACTGTAGCAGGTTTAGCGACAACGGCAGCAGCTGAAGGTTTAATTTGGGCAGGTAGTAACATAATGGGACAGGCTGTTCGTAAGCATTACGGAATACAAGATAGCATTAGAGGTTCTGAGATAATAGCTTCCGCTGTGTTTGGCACGTCTTTTGTTACGGATAAAGTTTCAGGTTTAATTAAACTAGCTCGACCTGCTGTTGGTCAGTCTTTTAAAGGCAAAGAATTACTTGTCAAGGGTCGTAACGTTTTTGTTAGCGGTGCTACGTTAGGTTTAACGGAATCGGTGTTAAGACAGGAACTAGCAGTACTAATGAACGAAGCGGAAGAACGTGATGAGTATGCGTATATTTTTGATACGTTAGGAGGAGGCGTTGCTAATGTAGCTTTAAATAGTTTGTTTCATGTGTGGAGCAGGACAGGTAAATGGGGACAGGGACAAGCACAGAAAATAGTAACTAGAGCCACCGATAAACTTAAAGAACAGAAGGCGGTATTAGAGTCAAAAATTGTAGACCCTGAAAAAGCATCACGCACAGGGAGTATATTGGCTGGTACTAAAAGAACTAAACCTGAAATTCAAGCAAGCAATGCTAGGTTCTTAAAAGAAATACAACAAATAAATACAGCTATAGATATGGCTGAGGATACTTTGGCAGATGTTATTAATGCCAGTAAAATAGCCGACATAAAAGTTGAGAAACCGCAGCCATTAAAAGAAACACCGTCTAAGCCTATAAAGGAGCACGAAGCAAAACTAGAAGAATTAACTGAACGCTTTAAAAATTTAAACTCAGATAACATAACACAAGAAGCTCCAAAGCTAGAAGGTGAATTAAGTGATTTATACGATCAAAGGAAAACTGTTTTTAGTAATGCTATTAGACGTTACGATAAAGATTCAGAAGATTTAGATGCGGTAAGAGAGGCACTAGATGAAGTAGTGTTTTTACGTAAAGTAGATAACCAAGGTAAATTTCAACTAGAAACAACTGGAGGTAGGATACTACAAAAAGCACAGAAAGCTAGAGACAGTTATATACAAGAAACTAAACTTAGTATCCGTGCTATAAAGCAAGACGCTAAGTGGGGTGATTTGGAAGACAGCCTTCGTAAACGTTTACAGGTAGGAGAGGATGAAGGCATTGTTGATATATACAAAGACCTGCTTAAAATAAAACCACAACTAAAAGCTGAAGGTAAAAAGTTTAGGAAGGCTATTCAAAAAAAGAAACCTAAGAAACCCTTAACGGAACAACAGGAGTTAGAGCAAGCTGAGAAAGTAACAAACAAAAAAGTTGAGAATCTCGAAAAAGAGTTAGAGAAACTACGTGCTAAATTTGGAGAACCCTTAGAAGAGGTTGAAATAAAAACTAAAGAACCTGTTGATCCTAGGGTTAAAGACTTGCAAGACAGGATAAAATGGCACAAAGATTTAGCAACAAACGTCCGGGCTTTAAAAGAAAAACAAATTAAGAAAGCTGAATTAACAAAGATAGCAGCAGCAGGGGATATGACGACGATGCGTAAAGCTGTCGCCCCTAAACCGAAAGGACCAAAAAAGCCTGATCCGTTAGCTGCTATAAATAAAGAGATAGCTGATATAGAAAAATATTTAAAGGATAAGTTAAGAGATATAGATAAAGCACAAGCATCCATTAATAAGGAGAGATTACGTGAATCTATCTTTAACGACTTAGAGAAAGCAATATACGAAGCTATAGAAAACGACGCTTCTAATTTGATTACTCGTGGTGTTAGGACAACATTTATGTTGCGTCAGTTAGCTTTGTTAGCTCAATTACCGTCAGTATTAGCAGGTGTAGGTACAGGTGCTGCTGGTGTTTATAAAGACTTTTGGAGAATATGGGCTAATTTTTCTAATGTTTTTACGGACGCACCAAAAGCTTTTAAATACGCTTATGCGGATGCCATAGGACTTGCAGAAACATTTAAAGTATTAGGTACTGGTTTAGGTAAAGCTATGGTACGTTCCGCTAAAGAAACCAAGAGTGCTACAGGCGGTACTGGGTTATCAGATAGATTTGGAATTGTTAATAAAGGTAGACTTCCTTCAGGCGACGCTGCGTTAGTGCGTGCTGCTAGATTATCAGCTAAAAGAAAAGCAGATGCTATAGACAATGTAGGTAATATATTACAACGTTGGGTTAGTACGGGTAATTGGTGGGCTATTTTGGATTGGGGTATCAGAGGCATAACAGCTGCTGACGAAGTATTCAGAAGACAACTACTAGCAGGAAGAACTAAAAGTGCATCACTGAAGGAGGCTATAAGAAACAATCCTAATGACTTAAAAAAAGCCAAGAAAGACGCAATAGCTATTAACAACGCTAAGTGGACGGACAAAGATGGATTAGAAGTTTTAAGTGAATTAGGAGAAAGAGCTGACGAAACAAGAACCGTTAATGAAGATTTGATGTTTGCATCTAACGCTGATCAAGTTGAAGACGTTCTTGAACCGCTGACAGATAAATTAATAAGAGGAGTACAAAGCTGGGCACATAGCGAGGAGCACCCTTGGTTTGCTGGTTTAATAAAAACATTTATGCCGTTCATTCCCGTCGGGTTTCGGAGTGCTAGATTAGCTACTAGAGCAGTCGTAACTCCTATTCCTGTACTTGAGAATGTATTCGTAAATAGATACACGAAAAGAATAAAAAACTTACACGCAGAAGTAAAAGACAACCTGCTACTGAGAGAACATCCTAATGTAAGTCCTGAAGGAATAAAAGACATAGACCTAAAGAATCAACAAATACAAGAAAGGATAGAAAGGTTGATTGAAAGAAGAGCTAAATTTAACAGTGAGAATATAACAGACTTTCTTTCTAACTCTTCCGTGATGGCATTGGGTTTATACCTAGCATCAAACACAGACCAACTTATCGGGTCACGCTCTTGGATGACTTACGAACAAAAGGAAAGACGAGAAAAAGATGAGTTTACGATATTCGGTTGGAACTACAAAGATTGGTTACCTATCTCTGCTCCTTTAGCGTTGGTTGCTGACTTAGTGGAATGGAGCAATATGAAGGCAGAACAGGAAGCTTCAGGAGTAAAACTACTAGCTAAGGATCAAGACTTCTTTACAGTTATGCGTTCGTCTTTGTTGACTTTAATTAAAGAGATGCCACTCAATACTGGGTTACAAGCAGCTGAAGAAATAATAACGGGTGAGTCTGACATTGTTACTAACAAGATGGCTGATATGGTAGCTAGTTTTGTACCTGTTCCTGCTGAAGCTCGGAAGATACGGCAATACATAGCATCAGGCGGTAAGATGGAAGATTTAAGGGGAGGTAGTTTTTGGGAACGTTTTACTTACAGAGCTTTTGGTTCCTCAACCCCTAATAAAAAAGTAGATTATTTCGGTAAAGATTTACCTAGTAAACGTTCTATTTTTCAGCAGCTAGTGTTTAGGTCAGCACCGGGTAATAAACTACCATCCACTGCTTTTGAGAAAATACTACAAAAAGACGCACAATTTGAAATAAAAAAGCCATCTCGATATTTATCGACTGGTATTGAGATGACTAAGTTTATTAACTCTGATGGCATGACTCTACAGCGTAGATTTGATTTAGAATTAAGCACTACAGATATTGAAAGAGAAGTTAATAAATTAATCAAAGACCCTAACTGGATTGCTGTATTTAAACAAGGAGGTATCCAAAGTGAAACTAATCCCGAACGTACAATCAATCCAGCATTGCAAGAACTTAACTCGTTGATGCAAAGTTATTATACTGAAGCTAGAGACAACTTGTTAAATAAGAAAGGGGAACTAGAAGATTTTATAAGTGAAAGAACTAAAGACGACGGTACACCTGAAAACGTTTTAGACGTGTTAAAGATAACAGAGGAGTCTTTCGGGTTGCCTGTCGGTGCTCCTACTTCTATCGAAGAAATACAAAAGCTTCAATCATTAATAGACTAAGTGCTTGAACTCCTCACTCAATAAGTAATAATATAATATCATGGCTAACACCTACGTAGACTACACAGGGGCTGACGGCACTGGAACCGACGGCACAGACTTTAACTTTTCTTTTGAATACCTTAGAGACGCACACGTAAAAGTAAAGGTCAATGGTGTCGAGACGTCAGCCTTCACAATCGTCACCTCTCCTGTTCAACTTATTCGTTTTAACACGGCTCCTGCTGCTAGTGCTACCATCAAGATATACCGTGATAGTCGTGGTGATTTCTCTCCGTTAGTGGACTTTGTTGACGGTTCTATACTTACTGAGAACGAACTGGATGAATCATACAAACACAACTTGTTTATCGGTCAGGAAGCTTCTGAAGGTCAAGGTGGCGAACAACTTACGAAAAAAGGACTGGAGCATTACGACGCTGAAGGTAACAAGATAATAAATCTGTTTGCTCCCTCTGATAACACAGACGCTGCTAATAAAGCATATGTAGATCAAACAATAGACAACGCTATAGCTCTTGGTGGTAGTCCTGCTATTGTATCTCTTGGTGGGTACGATGTAACAGCTACAGGTTCGTCTCAAGCTAGGAGTCTTGCTGATCGGTTTGCTGAGACATTTAACGTGATGGATTACGGAGCGTATAACGACGGCACTAACACAGCAGCTACAACGACTGCTATTATGGCAGCATTTGCTGCTGCACAAGCTAACGGCAGTGGTTCGATAGTTTTCCCTGCTGGTACTTATTCAATAACTGAATCACCTGTACTCGAAAGCCCTAACTCCGAAGACCCTACGCAAAACATAGGACCATTCAGTATTAGCGGTTACGGTGCTACTATTGATATGGGTACTTCTTACACCGAACCTGCTTCTCCTATAAATAGCATTTTGAAAAGCGGCATTACAATTGCAGGTGTTACGAATGTTACGATCATGGGGTTAACCTTTCAAGGAACCGGTACATCACTTAGTACTGCAACCACGAATAACAGATACAATGTACCAGAGCCACTCGATCCAATCACGCTTGACCCATTGCATAAAGGTAGTGGTGTGAGGATACAAGGCTATCAGGAAGCTACTGTTAAAGATTGTACATTCAACGGTTTAAAGTTAGGTATTGTTATTAACGACGACGATCCCAGAGGTACGCTTCCTATACCAGCTAGTCAACCGATTGACAGTGGTATATATAATATATGTAACAATAGGTTTTTCGCTAATTGGCAAGCTTTGTCTTTTACTTACGGAGGCAACCACAAAGGTACGATAAGCGGTAATTATATCGAAGAATGTGTTACAAAACTTATTTCACAGTATGGAAACTCAAAGAGTGATAATCAATTAGGTTCAACCAATCATGTAATTAGTAATAATGTATGGAAGAATTGTCCTAGTGTAATTATCGGTTTAAATAACTGCGTATTTTCAAACAATGTTCTTGATACTGTAATTGGAGGTATATTGGCATCGGTTCAAAGTGACTACCCAAATACTAATTTTAATTATGATCTTGTTAACTTAACAGTCGATAGCAATGTGTTTAACTACACGAATACATGGTCTACGACTTCTGAGTCGAATATGGTTCCTATAGCTGCTATTCAACTTGCTACTGATGACGCTTTCACAGCTTCGCAAACTTCTTTTTATAAGAATATTAAGTTTACAAACAACAGCGTTAGAACTGATGCTATTGCTTCTACGTCTGCTGGGATTATTCAATTATCAACAACAAATGCTGATTCGGTTTTTGAGAATTTAAATATATCCAATAATGACATTACAATTACATCCGACAACGGTGTATTTATTTACAACGATACTGTAAGTGCTGATGTACAATTTAACTTCTCGACTAAAATACAAAACAATACATTTAGACGTGGAGAGGGAGCAATTTCAGGTGGTGCGGGGAATTTTGAAATCACATTAGCTAATAGCGACCCAGTTACATCTAGTACTACAAATGTATTACAAGTAACAGGTAACGCATACTTTGGTTCTACGGCAACTAACTCAACATTTAGATTGCAAAGGTTTGCTCAATGTATTCTTGACGGAAATCAGTTTTATGTAGGTAGAGCTGGTGCTATAACTGCTGCGATATTTGATACTATCGGATGTCCTCTTATAACAGCTAGTTCAAACTATGTTACAAGAAATACCACTGATAATAGAGGTACATTGATTGGTTACGGTATTTTAGATAGTAATGACCAAGCAATTATGGAATCTGTTCGGATTCAAACTAGCGGTAATACGATGACTAGAGCTTACGCAGGTATTCATCCTGTTAATTCAATAGCTTTGTTTACATTTGCTTCGGGGCATGGTTTGATCGAAAGTAAAAATGATAAAATTACAGACGATACTTCTATTAATTGGATTAACGCTGTAACTAATGTGGATACTTTTTGTGTAGTCAGTCCAACTAACCGAGACTTAACAACTAGTTTTATTTCTTATTCAGACGCACAAACTGTTGTCCCCGTTGGTTACTCAGTAAAAACAAGACTAGGAACTTCAGGGGATGTTTCAGCTTTTAGACTAGGAAGCACCGCTTGGTTATCTGAAGGTACATTATCTTAAACATTATAAATATTATGGCACTTAAAAAAACAATCGTATCATCTCAAGGGTTTGAAGTAGTAGACGCATACCATAGAGTTGAAAACTTACAATTAGCGGATAAAGAGAACATAGCTTTTAGAGTTTATGTTTACAAAGATGTTTCTTTTGAGCCATTTAGTGAGAAAGCCTATGCTTGTAGTTATGACTTAAACGGTGAAAACCCTTTAAAGCAAGCTTACGAGCATCTTAAAACTCTTCCTGAATTTAGTGGAGCTACGGACTGCTGATGACCGAAACCATCTCCCACTTTCTCGACTCTGCCCTTGCTATTATATTAGGTGTTATTGGATGGATGATTAAAAAGCTGACAGATCGGTTGGATAGTGATGAGAGACGTTTGACTAAGATAGAGGTGGAACTGGCTGCACAAC
>Ga0208645_1004113_pt1 | contig 10442 bp, 12 predicted proteins | sample VirMetDEL_Sep_01_FD_184519 | JGI IMG/M metagenome (GOLD analysis project Ga0208645, IMG submission 184519) | Aqueous microbial communities from the Delaware River and Bay under freshwater to marine salinity gradient to study organic matter... | ecosystem: Environmental > Aquatic > Marine >...
CCTCATCAGTATTAAATTGGATACCGTTGCTATCAACAGCAGTGATGTCAGTAGTCTTTAGCGCACCGTTAGTCACAGTCATGTCACCCTGCACCTCACCACCGAATACGGCAAAGGTGTCATAGACGACAAGCTCTACAACGTCTGATGCAGACAGTGCTGTCAGTCCACCAATGGTGTTGGCTGTGGAGGTGTTGTAGTCTGTCCCTGCAACCAAGAGTACACCGTTGAGATAGACATCAACGTATGCACCGTCAGTGAAGTTGAGTGTGTTGCCGTTGTCATCAGCACCAGAGAGGCTAGTCTCGCCACCAGAGGCTGTGAAGTAGTAACGCTGACGTACTGCTTGTGAAGGGGTTTTGCCTAGGTATGCCATTAGTTAGCCTCCAGTGCGTCTAGTCTAGCTTCAATGCTTGCCATGCGTTGATCGTTGTAGGCTTGCATAAACGACAGTAGTTCAGGATAGCGAATACCCAAGCGTGTACGTTCTGTCGCACCTTCAGGAGCCTCGTCTGCTGTGTCGTAAGTATCGGTTCGTGTGTACGCTTCCTGTGCTTCAACAGCCTCAATAGCTTCAGAAACAAGATTACCATCTTCGTCATACACTGCATCTTGCGCTTCCACAGCTTCTACGGCAGGGACTTCTGTCTGCGTCTCCCACCATGTGCCAGAGATAAATAATCCGTAATCACCTGCGTCTAGCCCTTCATCTGCAAAGGCTTGCTGTACGTCCTGTGCGATGATACCTGTGTGTGTTCTAGCGTTCTCACCCTTTTCAGTGACGCTATCAATCCACCGGAATGTTTTGAACTGATTAGACAGTCGAGCCGCCACAGCCATTTCAGCAGTGGTTAGGGTTGCAATGTCTTGTTTTTCGTTGCGGTCAGATGTTGTTGTTACTCCATTTGCCGCAAATACATCGTTAAAACGATTACCGCTAGTACCCAGATCAATTAAGTTATCTCTGGTTGCGTTTGAAGATTGATTCCACGGTTCAATACGATCTGTTGCAGAGTCTATAAAACGTAAAGATGTTGCGGCATCTCCAACGGTCAAATAATTACCACTGCTATCAACACCAATCGACCCGACTGTTGAATTGTCCTTTCGGAATATTGCAATAGCACCATCATTTGTGTTTCGGTTAAGAATCAACGGTGCGCCGCCATCTTTTACAATAGACGAACCACCTGCACCTCCATAATGCGTAAAACCTTCTGTCGTATTATTTGCCGTAGTCTTGCCAATTGTCACGTTACCACTGGAGTCGATGCGCATGCGTTCTGAGTCGTTCGTTCCAAATTTTAAATTAGTGTTTTCATGATTAAGTAAGTGAACATCACCGCCACCTGCCTCTTTGATAATATCAAAACCATCATTGGCAGTTGCACCATCAACAGAACTTGTTAATTTTAGTCGAGCCTGACCTGAAGCATTATTGATGTGCAACCCAATCCCACTCTGCTGAACAGGATCACTCGTACCAATCCCTACGTTACCACTGGAGTCGATGCGCATGCGTTCTGCTGGTATTCCTCCAGTCTTTCGTGTTGAGATACTAAAGTAAGAATCGTCATTTCCGACTGTTGAGTTTTCTTTTGCGCCTTTAATATAAACATAGTCACGGGAAGCTGTTGTGCCATTATGACCGGATAAGATAACAAGGCCGCCAGTGTCAGCCGCCCCAGTAGAAAGACTGCTTTCTATTTCTACGTTTGCAGTTGTACCTGAATCAACAATCTGAAGTGGAAAAGCAGGACTACTCGTCCCAATCCCTACGTTACCACTGGAGTCAATGCGCATGGCTTCTGTTGAACTTGTTCCTGCAACCGATGCATCTCCGCCAATGTGAAAAGTCATTTCACCTGAATCACGGCTACGAACTTGCACTGATCCTGAATTGTCAGCAATGGTTATTGCCGCAATGTTGTCTGTTGATTCAAAAAGCGCACAGTCGTTGTCAATCCCAGAATTAACGTGAAAAGCTTCGGAAGGGCTTGTACCAATCCCTACACGATTGTTATCTGCATCAACCACCAGAGTGTTGGTGTCGACATTCACATCACCTGCAACAGTAAGGTCATCAACTTGACCTAAAAACTTAGGCTGTGGTTGCTTGCCTACATACGCCATCTTAACTAATCTCCAAGATCGACATTGCTACGTCAGCAGATAAGGCTGTGTCAGATGTGACAACAACAGTATCACTAGCGTTCAGTACCACCTTCTGCTCACCACCGACAACAACCAGTGAAGAACCAACAGGTACTGGTGCGGCCTTGATGAGGTACACGTTGTCACCATCGTTGTTCGTTACTTGTACGTCCACAAGAATCTGTGATGTCTCAATGTTCGCAACAGTGAGTCCAATGATCGTAGTCTCTGTCGCAGAAGGACAGGTATATACCGTAGCAGGTGAAGTGCCTACTGCTGTGTCTGTTACAAGTTTGAATGCGTTTGCCATTGTCCTATCCTAATGCGATTGCTAAGGCAACTGCAGAGTTTGTAGCCACTGTGTCAGCATACGTCTGTGTTGCATAAGAGTTTGTTGTTAGGTATGTACCAACTCGTCCGTCAGTATAGTAAAGATTCGTAGAGCCTTCAGTAAGGTCATCAGTGGTAGCAGTGGCTAGATCAGCATACGTTAATACCCATGCACTACCTGTGTACACTTTCATCACTTCATCAGTAGTATTGAAGTAAATAGCTCCTGCAACTAAGGCATCCCCATCGTTGTCTAATGTAGGGTCAGATGCTTTAGTTCCTAAATAACGATCATCAAAACTGTCAAAAACTGCAAGAGTAGAGTTGAGGGCTGACTGTGCTGAGGTTGCAGATGTAGCGGCATTGGTAGCAGATGTAGCCGCATTAGTCTCTGAAGTAGCCGCATTCGTTTCACTTGTTGCCGCATTTGTTTCACTGGTAGCGGCATTGGTAGCTGATGTAGATGCTGAGGACGCACTAGAAGCCGCTGAAGAGGCACTTGAGGCCGCATTAGTCTCAGCAGTCTCTGCCGCTGTTTGCGCCGTTTCTGCGGCAGTCTGAGCAGTCTCAGCGGCTGTCTGTGCTGTTTCAGCGGCGGCTTGTGCAGTCTCTGCATTAGTCTCTGCAGTCTCTGCACCAGTCTGAGCAGTTTGTGCCGCAGTAGCCGCAGTAGAAGCTGTAGTTGCTGAAGTAGCCGCATTAGTCGCAGAGGTTGATGCACTCGACGCACTAGAAGCGGCTGAGGAGGCTGAAGAGGCGGCGGCAGTTGCAGAGGCTTCTGCATCTTGTGTTAGTTCTGTAACACGGTTAATCGTAATGTCATTGGTTGCATCACCTGCACCACCTGATCCACGAAAGATAGCCATTAGTCTCTCCAGTTAGAAATAAGATAGGGGAGCCTGAGTAGACTCCCCCGGCTCTGTTTATACTACAACAGAGAGGACGTTCTCTTCACGGAGAACTTTGGTGCCGTACAAAGTATCAGCAGTGAACAAGTTCGCAAGGAACTCTTGCTTGTACTGAGTCTGTGAACGTACAGCCATTTGCTCTGCAAGAACAAAAGCGTCCTTGTGCATCAGAGTAATGACACGACCAGAAGTGGTAGTACCAGTGACAGTTGGAGCGTTAGATGTAACGTAAACGTCAACACCATAAAGCTGACCGATCTGACCGTTGTTAACACCACGACCGTTGACAAAGTCTGAAGACTGGTAACGATCAATGCCCATGATGACGTTGCGGATTGCAGGAGGAATGATCAATGCACGAGCGTCCATAGGAACGTCAGCATCATCCAACTTCTGAATCATGTTGCGGAAAGCCGCATCAGAAAACGCTTCAAGAGCAGTAGAGTCATCGTAGTCAATCAAGACATCAGATGCACCGTTGATCTGGTAGTGAGACTGAGTAGCATCAGAACCATCAGCAGTACCTGCATCGTTTGACACGTTCAACAATTCTGCGAACAGATCGTCATCGACTTGCTTAGCAAGAGCGTAACCTGCATCGTCAGTGTAAAAACGGCGAAGTGAATCCAACGCTTGTACTTCTGTGATGTCTTCAATCAAACGAGAATATTCGTAGTGATTGTCGATAACTACTTGCACTTCTGTGTTAGCAGTTTGCTGAATTGTTACTGTGTCTGCCGCAGTCTTAGCATTCGCAGAGCCACGAGTAGGCTTAGGAATGTGAAGAGTATCACCCTTCTTGCCAGTCATAGGCATTTTGTTTACGAGGTTAGCAAGAACGAGGTTCTGCTTGTACGCCGCAATGATTTCATCTGACCACAGTTCTGGAATGAACGTAGCCGCGTTTGCTAAAGTAACGGTATTGTTACTTGCGGGGGTTAAGTTTGCCATTGTAAATATCTCCTAGGCTATTTAACTCGACCCTCAGCATATGCTTGCCGTATTTCAGGCATTAACATTTCATATCGCTTTGGATCGTTTTGCATAAGGTTAAGAATATCAGCACGACGATAGATTTTACGACTTGGCTTTTCAGTTGATCCTTTAGCAGATCCAGTAGAGGCGGCTTTTAATTGTCGCTTGCGATCAGCATTTTGCATCTCAGCAGTTTCGGCTACAATGTTTTGACGTTCTTTCCACGTTGTGAGAAGTTCGTCAGCACTATCAAAGTCAAACTGTTGGTCAGCACGTTGGTACAATTCAGTCCGTACCTTAGAGGCCGCTACCCATTCTCCAAAATTAGTATCACCAATAATAGACTCAAAATCTGGATGACTACGTTGAAGTTTGTGTAAGATCTCTTGTTGCTTCATGGCACGAGTAACTTCTTCCGCTTCCCTAATTTTAGGATGCTTGGAAATTGCTCGCTCTACCGCTTTTTGCGGATCGTCAAAAAAGTCAATTTCTTCTTCGTCTTCTTGTGGGCTATTGGCTTTCTCAAGCTGAGTCTTAACGAAATCATCAACGATCTTTCGGAGTTCACCAACTTCTGAAGATTGTTTCCCTAAAAGTTTTTCAGCTTCCTGATGCATCCGAACGATATCTTTGATATCTTTATTCTGATATTTTTCAGGAATGTCTTCTTCTTGGGCCTCCTGAATCTCTTCAGGTTCTGCAGGTTGCTCTTCTTCAAGAATCTGCGTATCATCTTCTTCTTCAAATGTGGTGAGTGATTCTCCGTCTAAAGGTTCGTAGTCGGGACTCTCATCTATAAAACGTGCCATTATTTTTAAACTCCGTGCTAGATAGCATTATGGAAAGATTATTTACGTGCGGCTCTCTCATGGTCCTTAGCCCACCTATCGTCTTTATCCGGCCAACCATGACCTACGAAATGTGTTCGGACAGGAGAGATTATCCGTACTGAGGTTTCACCGCATTCCTTACAGGTTGAGAAGTCACAGTCTGACGAGTCAGCCCAGTCTTCCTCTGTATAATTACATACGGTGCATTTATAATCGTATCGCCTAAACATTATTTCTGTCCTTGCAATACGTCATAAGCTGTTTTAATGCCTGTTTCAAAGCGTCTCACTCTAAACAGTGCATCGCGTTCACCTTTGACAAACGCTAAATGTGTTTCACTCTTAATATCTTCTATACGATGTCTATCAAGAATTTCGTTAATCTCTTCGATGAATTGCTTCCAACCATCGGTCATAAAAAGATCAAAGTAAGTTTCATAATACTTTTGTTCTTCGGGACTCAAAGAGTTTCTCCTAAATTAGATGCAAATATTATACCACAATTTTATTCATTTGTCAAGTTTTTTCTTGACTTTTGGTAGTTTTCGTGGTACGTGAAGGTTTAGCCTCTTCTAATTCTTTAATACGTTGATCGAGTTTTGTCAAGATACCATTCATTTGATCAATGATTTCTTGGAACTCACGCTTGGTTACTACCATTCGATTGCCTCATTTGTTGTTCAACAATTTCTTCTTTACTTGCAATTTCACGTTCTTTGAGTACAAGCTCTGCAAGTTTAGCTCTGCGTTCAAATTCTTTATCACCTGCATCATCTTGACCTGCTTTGACTTGTACGGCAATGCGACGAGTCTCAGCATCCAATGGAAGCATTTGTGTTTCAACTTCATTCTGTTTAACACGAGATTGAATCTCAGCAGTCTGTGCTTGAATGTTTTGAATCGTTTGTTGCTTCTGAGCAATATCCATTTCAATTTGCATTTGTTGTAATTGTTGTTGCTGTGGATCAGGTTGGTTTGCTTGACGTAATCCTTCAATGATCTGTTCACGATTACTCAAGTTCATGTTATCAACAATAGATTCAATTAGCATTGGATACATTGGAGACTCAGGACTCATTGTCTGTAGTAACTGAACAAGTTGTGTAACTTCGTATTCACGAGCAATAATACCCAACGAGCTTGAAGCGACAAACTTAAAGTCCTTAACCGGATACAGTTCAGGATTAAACTGCATGTACCGATGAGCCGCTTTAGTCACAAAGGGTAGTAAGAATGAATCTTGGAAATTAATCAATGTACGCTTATGGCGTTTAATGATTGCCCCCAATGACATTGAGATACCTGCCGCTGTCGAATCACCATTGATTGAACCCGGAATACCTGCGGCATCAATAGCACCTGTAGCCATTTGAACCATTTGCTGTAAGGTAGCCGCTTGGTTAAATGTATTTGGATCAAGCTGACCAAAGTTAAATGGTTGTAGAATCTCAGCAGGATTACCATTAGTTAAGATTGCTTTGCCCGGACGTACTTCTAGCTTAGCACCACGAGGGAGCCTAGAAGCATCCACAGCCATCATTGGATGTACAGTCAATGCTAAGGCATCAATACGTGCGCGCAGTTCTGTGTCAAGAGCTTTCTGTGCGTTGTACCCTTTTTCACAGATACCACGACCCCAGAACCTCCCCGGCACAACATCCCAAGGAAATGCGATCACAGGACGGTCCGCCATCATGTATGGAGTTTCTTCTGCCTTCAGAAGTGTACCACCGTTTGCAATTACTACTACAGCTTCAACATAAGCAGAGAGATCTTTACCCGTCTCAATTTCTTCTTCATCTTCTTCACGCTGTGCTTCGTACAATAACTCACGAGGAACAAGCCCATAGTATTTTGTTAAACGAACCTTGTCATCCATGTAAATAGTTAAGTCTTGATCTGGTTCGATGTCCGTGTCAGAAGCCGCAACAGCAACATCTACATCGTAATAGATTCCTGCTTCTTGCGCTAACTCAACCTGATGCAACGGAACAAACTCATCAATCGCTACGCCTAATGCTTCTTCAATACTTGTAGCAACAGGATCAATTAAAAAGTTCTGTGGCATTACTGGACGCAACTTAACAAGCATTCTATCTTGCTCAGTTACACCAACAGCAGTCATCTCTCCACCCATTACAGGCTGAGTTGCAGGGCGTAGCTCTTTTACTTCGTCCATTACAATCTCACCGATACCTGTACCAAAGACAGCGGAGTTAATTAAACATTCAGCAATAGACTTTCGGGCTTTGGCAAACTTCATGTCCTCATCAAGTTGAGTACGCAGAAGTTGAATGTCTTGTGGTTGTTGGTCAGCAAAGTCATCCTTGATGTCAAACCATTTACCACGACCAAAGGTAGCTTCTTCTACTTCAGCAACAGCAGACTCAACCGCTTGTTGTAATGCAGGAGAAATTAATCGGGAGCGTTCGGATGCACGCATTGAGTCTTCTTCAGCCCAGATACCACGCCATAAGCGATAGTACTCATCAAACTTTTCTTGATAGTTTGACTCAAAGTGGTCACGCCATTGGTTGCACTTATGTATAACCCAACCTTCTAATGAACCGGGGTCTTCAGTGTTATGATCGTAGTCCATGTTAATATCCTGCTACAGGGTCTAAAATTTCAAAGTCGTCTTCTTCGTAGTCGTAGTAGTACGACACTTTTGCTAACTGGTCAACGTAAGCCAGAGCATCTACTAAGTCATCATGCACTAATGCATTTGGAAACTGAAACAACTCATCTAAGAACGTAGCGTTCCAGTCACCTTTGTTTAAAGTTATTTGTCCATGTTCAAATCGTCCTTGCAATCCCCAGACAACTCGATCAGTTTTCTTTTTGTTACCATGCGTTAGTTCTTCTACACGAAAGAACCGTTGCGATGATTTCATAATATCAGTTAGATAAGGTAACACTGCATTCTTGAGCGCACCTTTTTCAATACCAACAGAAATTGGTTTATAATGATTGACCGCATCAAAGATTTTCTTTGCCGTCTTCTTAATATCCCAACGCCCATAAATAATATCTGCTACCCACCAACCATCTTCATTGGCTTTGACAACAGCAATCGCAGTTTGGTCTAGTTTTTTGTTTTTAGATTTAGTGGCTGATTCCACATCCGCAAAGCCCGCCAAGTCAACAGCAATATAATAATCACCAAACTCAGGTTCATCTTCACTAAACTGTACCCAATCCTCTTTAAAGATCTCTGACCCCATCGCTTCAAATGACGCAAGAAATTCTTGTCGAAACGCATAAGAGGACATGGACTTTTTAGCTGTGTCGATCTCGTTTGGATCAAGCAACGGGTTGTCATAAGATGTGAAATGCCAAGCCTTATAGCTCTCATCATCGCCCAACGTAGCGTAGTGGTAGAGTTCATAAAAATGATTCCTCCCCATAGGTGTACCAATAAACATGGCTTCACCCTTCTGGTCAGCAAGTGCAGGACGTAAAATCTGTTCCCATACACTAGGTTTCATATCCGCATACTCGTCCATGACAAGGAACTTCAGGGATACACCACGCATTGTCTCTGGTCTGTCTGCACCCTTAAGGGATATCGTACAACCGTTAATGAGAGTTATTTGCAAGTTGTTAATGTGGGAACTTTTAATGACAGGATGCGCTAACTCTAACAGAGTTGTCCACATAATATCACGAGCCTGCCCCTGTGTGGGCGCAACATAAAACACATGACCACGATCAGTTTGTAATCCGTAGATAATTAACTGCCATGCGGCTAGACGAGACTTGCCAGTACGCCGCCCTGCCGCTACAATCTTGAATCGTGTTGGATCGTTAAAAACTTCTTGTTGCCACGGTAGTAATTCGACATTGAGTTCTGTACTCAAGCCTTAGCTTCCTTCATTATGTCAACTAATTCTTGACTACGACGACCTACTTGACGATACCATTTTGAATCAATCATCTCATTAGCAGCCATTAAGTAGTTACCTTCATTGACATAACGTAACATATTTTTAAACTGGCTAAGGCGATTTCTACCAAGGTTAAACGCCATGTTAACTAAGACACGCTGAGCATCTGGAGCTTGTCCCGCAAAGTTTAAGACAAGAGTACAAGCATCCGTGTACGCAATGTCACAGTCTTTACGAAAGACATCAAGGATTCTTTCATCCGTTACTGGTGTACCTACAGGCCACGTATGTTCCATGTCATCTTCCGTAACCATGTGACCAATACCAAAGGTAGGATATCCTTCAGAACATAAATAAATCTCAGTCACATAACCTTCATGACGAACAAGATCTTCTTTTACAATTTCTATAAGCTCATCTTTCGTCATCAATAATTTCCGCGTCAATTATATTTTCATCATTGCTAATAATTGTTTCACCACCTACGCCAGTAATCGTAATACTAACAGATGATCTTCCAGTATTGTTTTTATCTTTTTCAAAATAACTAACAGGCAACATCCTATCCATTAATAACTTCCATGCCGCCGCCTGATTCTTATGCTCATCGTCTAACGCCGCACTCATAATACTATCTAGTACCTTCTGAGAGCGTGGAGATGCCAACAAACGAGCCTTGAACTCATTGATTGCCGCCGCATCTCCGGGAGGTCTTCCTCGTTTCCCTCTGTTACCAGACTTTTTAGCCTCAACATCAGTCTTTCGGGGACGACCTACTCGTTTTGGTTGAGTATTCTCTGTCATATACAGTACTCTATAGTTAACACAACAACAAATACAAGAGATAATTACTTTTAAAGATTATAACTTATGCATCTGTCTCTTGCGTTTGCTCTAAAGTGTAATTATTATAGCATACTTTTTAGAAAAAGTCAAGTACTTTTAACATAATCAGTACAGATTCCCCAGAAATACTCCCCTGTTCCCCTTCTTCAGCGGGTCTCAGGCGATTTCCTTGACCTCCGCAGACGCGATTAAGTTATTGTAAATGCAAATCATTCTCATTTAGATTACCATTTATACGTTATACTTTTTAGATGCGAATTATTCTTATTTAACATAATCCTAAATTGACTCTTTTTTGTATCTGAGCAGGATCTCCGGTTGCCTATTGTGCCGACAGCCCTCCCCCGCCCCTACGGAATACCCTAGTGCCACTTTGGAGTGATCGCGCAACAGAGAGCGATACAGAAGCTCCCCAGAATTCCAGAGAGTGAATGACTAGATAGCACCCACTAGCATCAGCCTAGAAACTACCCCAACCATGAATCCAGACCAGCCACTGATAAGAAACAAAAG
>Ga0208645_1004115_pt1 | contig 10441 bp, 2 predicted proteins | sample VirMetDEL_Sep_01_FD_184519 | JGI IMG/M metagenome (GOLD analysis project Ga0208645, IMG submission 184519) | Aqueous microbial communities from the Delaware River and Bay under freshwater to marine salinity gradient to study organic matter... | ecosystem: Environmental > Aquatic > Marine >...
AAACAACTGTTGCTGAAGAAGTAATAGGTGAGTTTGCAGGTCAACAAGGTTTACAAGGAGCTATGGCTCAATCACCTGGTCCACAAGATGCTTTCCCACCAAGTGATATGGGTAACATGGCTCCGCCTTCTCCTATGCAAGCAATGGCTAGTGGTGGTAGAACAGGTTTTCAAGGAGGTGGATTATTTGGACCACAAAATTCTGGAACTTTTGAAGAATTTAAAGAAAAAATGATTGGAGAATATATAGCAGCTACAGGAAAAAGTAGAAAAGAAGCAGAAATTTTTGCAAATGAAAATGCTAAACAAAGATATAGTGAAACAGTTGGAAATTCTCAAGCTCAACAAGATAATACAAGAAGAGATAGTTTGTTATTTAGTCCTAATATGCAAGATGCTTTACTTAATAACACACCACTACCAGAATCATTACAATCTAAAATAGATGAAGCACAAGAACCAAGCGGACTTGGTAAATTTGCAGAAGCAGGAACACAATTTTTCTTTGGAGATGCAAGACCCGATGCTGATAATCCTACTCTTGCTAGAGCTACAGATGAATTTACAGATTATTTAAATATTATTCCAGGAGCAGCAGGTATAAAATTAGGTTTAAAAGCTATAAAAGGCGGAAAAGCACTTAAACAATCAGGCAAACTTGATGAAGTTATAGATTTAACTAAAATAAATCCAGCTAAAATTAAACAAGCAGATAATATCTTACCTAATACAGTACCTAGAACAGGAGGTACACCACCTGCTGTGGTACCTAGAACAGGAGGTACACCACCAACAAGTGGACCACCAGTAGGACCACCAAGACCGCCAGGTACAAACTTAGTTCCAAGTGGAGGTCCTTTAGTTCCAAGTGGAGGTCCTTTAGTTCCAAGTGGAGGTCCTTTAGCAGTTATACCTAAAGTTGCAGATGATGTTGCAGTTAAGTCTAAAGGTCTTATAAGCAGAGCTGTAGATTGGATAAAAAATAATCCTGGAAAAATTGCAAAATATGGATTAGGTTCAGCTCTTGTAGTTGGAACAGGTAAAACAATATACGATAATTCTGGAGAACCAAAAAAAGATAATGGTGCAGGCGGTACAGATAGCACAGGTCTAACAACAAAAGAAATTAAAAAAAGTATGGACCCATTAGACCTAGCTAAATTAGGTGGAATTATTATGGGTGCTAAAAATACAAGTGAATTAGGTCAAGGTATAACAGCTTTAGCTGGAGATATACAAGAACGCAGATATAAAGAAGGTGTTCTTAAATCAAAAGAAGAAGCTATGATTATTGATAGAGTAGATTCTTTAACAAAAATGTTAGATGATATGAATGCAGGAACACCAGAATATATTCGTACTTTTAATGCTAGACAATCTTTAATAGATTCATATTATGGACCAATGGCTCAAGATACTGACGCAATAAATATATTAAATGCTAATACTGTTGGAGGCACAGATACTAAAGATACTAGTTCAGGAGGTCTTGGTGGAGCATTAAAACAATCATTTATGACAATGAATCCTCTTCTTTCATTAGGAGGTATGGGATTAAAGGCAGGATATGAATATTTAACTAAAGATGATGAAGTAGATAACACTATTATACCGCAACAAGATTTATATAATGCTTTTATAAAAGATGCACCTAATCCACAGTACCTTACTGGCGACCCTTATATAGACAATATAATGAGAATAGAAAGTGGTGGTAGAGATGTTGTAAATGACACTACAGGAGCCAATGGTCCAATGCAAGTTTTACCAGCAACTCTTAGAGACCCTGGTTATGGTGTTGAACCTGCTAAAGATGATTCTGTTGAAGAAAGAATAAGAGTTGGTGCAGATTATTTTAATGCCATGAAAGAAGTATTTGATGGTGATATTTTAAATGCAACTATTGCTTTTAATTTAGGACCTGGTGCTACTAAAACATGGTTGCAAGCAGGTGGAACTGCAGAAGAACTTGTAAAAATACAAAGTTCTGATGGTAGACCAGTAGGTCAAACAGCATTAGAATATATACAAAAAGCATATGGACCAGATATTATTAATAGGCTAAGTTAGATAATGGCTACATTTACATTACCAGATAAAGGACCTTTAGCTGGAAAACAGTTAAATATTCCTGATGACCTAAATCAAAGACAACAAATAGCAGGTGCCATACAACAAATACCTGAATATGGTCCTGAAGTAGCAAAAGAATATTTAGAAGGTACTCTTGGCGGTCAAGCTTTAGAATTTGCAAAAAATATTCCAAGACAAGCTGCAACTGGCACTATTTCTATGGCTAGAGGTCTTGCTGATTTAGCAGCTCAAGATTCATTAGGTCTAGATGGTCCAGCTATTAAACTTAGAGATAAATTAAAACAAATAGAAGAAAATGTATACGAGAATGTTGGTGGTGAAATAGACCCTAGATATGCTGATAAGTTTATACCTAAAGCAGGTGGAGCTTTAGGTTCTATTGTTCCATATGCTATAGCAGGTAGATTTGGCATGACAAGACCAGGAGCATCTATACCATATGCAGCACCAGGTTCTACTGGTATTAGAGGATTATTACCATCAAAAGATTTTTTAACTAAAAATCCAACATTTCAATATCCAGCAGCTCTTGGTTTTAGTCAATCTATATCTGATGTTTCAGATAGAATGAGAATAGCTAGAGATGTTTATGGAGAAGATATTGGTTTTGTTGAAGAAACTTTAGGAACACTTACTGGTGGTCTTATAGGCACAAGTGAAGCTTTACCTATATTTAATTTCTTTAAAAATATACCAAAAAGTGCTTTAAGAGATGCAACTACATCACAAAAAATTGCTAACTATGCAAGAACATTTGGAAAAGGTGCTGTGCAAGAAGGCTTACAAGAGGCTACAGCAGGTCTTGCAAGAGACTTAACTGCTAAAGGTTTCTTTAGTAATGAGTTACCTATAGGCGATAGTGTATGGGATGACCTAACTCTTGGTGGTTTTGCTGGTGGTGTACTAAATACTGCAATGAACTATGCTGCTGGTAGAAGAGGCATAGCATCAGAATACAGAGCTGAAAAAGAAAAAAGAGCAGAAAAAAACAAACAAGATTTACTTAAAACTAAAAAGTTTGATATAGCTCAACAAGCTGGGACTATTGATATAGTAGACCCAACACTAGAAGGCGAACAAGAAACATTGTTATTGCCAAACCTATCTACCATTCCTACCCCTGTAGAAATCACTACAGAACCTCAATTACAAATTATAAACAATCCTGATAATACTTTTACTCTTAGAGATATATCTGCAATAGGCAGAAATAATGTAGGAGAAATTAATACTTTTAATTCAGAAGCTGATGCATTAGTTGCTAAAAAAGAATTTATGGATTCTTTTGATATAAACAATCAAAGACAGGTAATAGAAAATGATTTGTATTCATTAGGATTAATCAATAGTTCTACTGGTTTTGAAATAGGGCAAACATTAAAAGATAAAAATACAACTTCAGTAGATTTAAAAGAAATAGTAACTAATGATTCATCATTAAAAGATGCACAAGCTATGCAAAATGTATTGATGGGTAAAAATAAAAAATATAAAACATTACCTATACAAGATAACTATACTTTTTCTGAAGCAAAAAAAATATTATCTGCTGCAGATTTTAATAAATTTACATCCGAAACTGCAAAACAAGTATCTTTAGTTGCAGAAGAAAAAGGATATAAACCAGTCACAGATAAAACAAAACCTAACATTACTTTAAAAAAACTCAAAGAAGTTGCAGAGTCTAAAAATATTGATTTAGAAATAAATAGCCCAGCAGTTGAATATGCTGCACAAATGTATACTGGTACAAATAAATTTAAAAGTATGAGCAAAGGACAAAAAGAATTGTTTTTAGCAAGATTACAATCATTACCTAGATTCAATAATAAAATAAAATTTCCAGACTTTAGACCAAGAGATTATTCTGCAGAAGATGTAGCTGAATTTGTTGCTAATGTAAAAGTTAATAATATGACTTTTAATAAAAAATCATTACAACAAATAAATAGAAATGAGCAGTTTCTTGATGATTTAATTTATAGCGGTAGAGCAGAAAAAATTGGTAAAACCCAAAACTATAAAATAAGAGATAACTTTGAAACTGATATAGCTGCAAGAACAGAAGGATTTGATGAAACTGTAGAAGAGTTTAATAATAGATTAAATACAGATGGCATATTAGCTGAAGAAGAAATTACAAACCTTACTGAAGAAGAATCAATAACTCAAAGTAAACCTTTGTCTATAGAAGAACAAAACAAACAAACAATAAATTTTGCTGAAGCAGTACAAGAAGGTAAGTTAAATAAGTTTGCTAAAGAATTGAAAAACAGATTAAACAAATTAGGGCTTAAAGAAACAGGAGTTGTTGTAAGCAACGATGTTTTATCTTCTACAACTTTAGTAGAAAAACAAGACGGAAGCATCGCATACGACCCTAGAAGAGCTCCTGCAGAAGGAGAATACGATAGGAATACTGACATTATATTTTTATCTTTAAATAATATAAATCCTGATGGCAAAGCTACTGATGCACAAATAGAACAAAGACTTAATGCTGTTTTAGACCATGAGATGATTCATGCTCTTCGTGAAAAAGATTTAATAACTGAAAAAGAATACGATTATCTTAAGAAACAAGTTAAAAAAGTAAGAGTGCCTAAAGCATTTGATGCAGAATCTTTTGCAAAAAAAGAAACTTTTTATACAAGAGCAGAAAGAATAAATAAAAAAACCTTTGAAGAAAGAGCAAACAGAGGAATTATAGATAGCACTATTTCTAAAAATGAACTTTATGCAGAAGAGGCTATAGCTGAAATGTATAGAGCTAGAGGATTTAGAAGTCCTTTGCCTCCAAGAGCAGAAGGTATATACAATAAAATTGTAGAGTTTTTCTCTGAACTTGGAGACTCTTTACGCATATCTGGTTATGCAAATGTTAGTGAAGTATTTGCTGATATAGAATCAGGACAAGTAGGTGCAAGAGAAAGAGGGGAAATAAGAACAACTAAATTATTAGATAAAGGTCCTGGTGCTTTTGTAATAGACCAAGAGTTAGAAGATACGCCCACATTTGCTAGAGGAGAAAGAGATGAATCATCTGGTCATGTAGCTGATTATGTGCCTGCACAATATGGTCCACCTGCACATGATTTAAATGCTAAAACTTATGAAGAAGAATTTACTCCTGAAGGTTATTCTACTTTTGGTACTAATGTAGATTACAACAATTTAAGAGTATTTAGCGGTGCTAGAACATCTGAAGAAAAAATAGAAGAACAACAATTTTTTAATAAATTAAAAGAAATTAAAGGTAATCCAAATGCTACTATTACTATGTATCAAGCAGCACCTTCAAGAGATTTACAAGAAGGAGATATTATTACTCCATTTTTAAGTGATGCACAATATTATGTAGATGAATCTGAAATTACTCCTGAAGAAGTAAGAGCCGCAAATAGAGCTAGAAAAAGACAAGAACAGATAGACAAAACAGGTGCAGTAGATTTACGCCAAGAAAAAAATCTTAATGTTATGAATTCTATTATGGGCATTATGGGAGCACCTAAACAAACTCCATCAACAGTACATACTTATGAATTAAAAGCAGGGGATATTCGTTGGAGTGGTGATGGTAATTGGGCACGATGGGGTTATTTCCCATCAAAAATAAAAGATATAGGTGGAGACATACCTACATTTAGCAGGGTTTCAGATATAGAAAATAAATATGCAAATGAAGATATTAAACTTAATATATTTGAAACAGAAAATGAAATTAAATTATCTAAAATAGTAGTTTCTGAAAAGAATATGGGAGTAGGAACTTCTGTAATGAATGACCTAACAAACTATGCAGATAATAATAATAAGGTTATTACCTTAACTCCTAGCAAAGATTTTGGTGCAACTTCTGTAAATAGATTAAAAACTTTTTATAAAAGATTTGGTTTTGTAGAAAATAAAGGTAGAAATAAAGATTTTTCTTACAGAGATACTATGTATAGATTGCCTCAAATAAGTCAAGATATACCTACCTTTAGTAGAACAGAAGAACCTATTGGTAAATTTACTACAAGAAAAGATGAATATATAGAAGGCAATATTAATGTAGGAAAAATACTTGGATATGATGTAGAAATATATAGAGATATAGGTGGTCTTGCAGGAGAAAAACATTCTATGATTATTACAGACCCTAGAGTTGATATGGATATTGATTTTAAATCTATAGGTTTGTATGGTAAAAATTTAACAGAAGCAAAAGAAGATGCTGTAGATAAGATTGAAGGATTAATAAATGATAGAGAAATTATAGACCCTACTTCATCTTATTTTATGGTAGGAGTAGGACCAAGAGGAGTGTTAGCTAAATTAAAACCTATAGATGACATACCTACTTTTAGTAGAGAATCAGATGAAGCTGATGCTGCTTATTTTGCAAGAGAAAAGAAAAATCAACAGATATCTAATATAGAAGCAGGTATAGAATTTAAAGAAGCACAGTTAGTTAGCGAAAGAATGGCAAAGTCTAGCTCTGATAGATTAATAAGAGAAATAGCTAAATCTAGAAAAAGATTAGCTGAACTAAGAGCTGGAGACTTACCTTTATTTAGTAGGGGTCAAAGATTTGATGATGGAAGTAATACACAAGAAAACATACAGTTAAGAAAAGCAGTAGAAGAAGCAGAAGAACTAACAAGAAATACTGCTAGAGGTGGCATACCTACTTATAACTTAAATGCTTCAGATGTAGCTCTTAAAGCTGCACTAGATTTTAACAAAGACTTATCTTCTCAAGAGCCTGGAGATATACCTACATTTTCTAGACCTGGATTTGATGGTGTAGACCCAGATATTGTAGAAGGTATTAATAGAACTGGTAGCAAAACAAGTCCTGAAAATAGTATGGGCTATAGATTTATAGACGAAGTGAAAGATAATATTTCACCAAGACTAAAATATTTTTTTAATAACTTTAGAACACAGTTTGTTGACAAACTAGACAAGATAGACAAGTTAATTGTTAAAGCAAAAGAAGATAATGAAAAAGTAAGAAGAGCTAACAATACTGCTGATACTGCTACTTTAGCCGCATTAAGAATGGCTGATAAAGCAAGAGGTATATTTCAAGGTATGCTTACTAAAGGATATGTAGATTCTGTAGTAGAGGGTGTTCCATCATTATCAAATACTGTAGCTTTAAAAATATCTACAAAATACAATAAGTTTTTAGAAGGCAATACTAATACAGGTGGATTGATGCAAATACTTGCACCTTTGTATGGAACTTCAGTAGATAAAGAAAGTATCTTTAAATACTATGCTATGGCTAAAAGAACTCAAGGTTTTGATAATAGAGGAAAAGTTGTTGACAGTCCTGTTAAACAAAAAGATATACAAAACATAAAAAAAATAGAACAACAATATCCAGAAGTAGTTGAAGCTTATAACAACTATCAACTATGGAATGGTAAATTAATTGATTTTGCCACAAATAAAGGAATATTAAGTAAAACTAGAAGCACTAATGAACTAGCAGAAGATATATCTAATCTTACAAAAGAAGATGTAAAAGAATTAGAAAAACTTTCTTATGATGAATTAATGAATCGTGTATTAGAGTTAAATAAAAAACTACCTATTCCAGATAAAATAGAAACAAGAGGTACTGCACAAATTTGGAAAGAAAATTCAGATTATTATCCTTTCTATAGAAAGATGGCAGATGAAACAGCTAATGGTCCAAGAATAGCAAGTGGGTCTTTACCTAATAATCCTTTAGATATTAAATTAACAGGTTCAGAAAAAGCTGTTGATGTAGACGTTATAGAAGCTATATCAAGAAACTCTCTATCTATTCTTACAGCAGCACTTAAAAATGATGGCGTGGCTAAATTACTTAGAGATTTGCAAGAACTAGATATGGCTAGACCAATTACTCCTAAACAAGCTGGTAAATTAGATAGCATATTTGTTTTTGAAAATGGCATAAAACAACATTATCAAGTAAAAAGTATTGAAACCTTTGAAGCACTTACTGCAATAGGCGGAACTCCTACAGGTTATTGGACTACATTAGTTGGTTCATTTTCTGGATTACTTAGAGATACAGTTACTCGTGACCCAGGATTTGTAGCTATTAATATTCTTAGAGATACTATGTCTACAATGGTTACATCTGGAGCTAACTATACTCCTATCTATGATTCAATTGTAAATATGTTTAAAGATATGCACGAACTAGAAAGGTTTGGTGTATTGGGTGGATATGATTTTGCTAATGATGAAGGTTCTGTAAAAAAATATCTTTCAAGAACAATGCGTCAACAGGGAATTACAGAAGAAAATGGAATGTCAGCTTCTGGAGCTTTTTTTAAAGTATGGGATATACTTGGAGCAATGACCACCAAATCTGATGGTGCAACTAGATTAGCTGTATATAATTCTGTATATGATAAGTTAATATCAGAAGGATATAATGAAGCACAAGCTCAATCAGATGCAGCTTTTCAAGCTTTAGAAGTAATTAATTTTGGTAGAAGAGGTTTAAATCCAGGATTTAGATTTATAACTGCTGCAATACCATTCTTAAATGCAAGAGTGCAAGGTCTTGATGTTTTATGGAGAAGTAGTACAGGACAATATTCAGCAGTTGAAAGGTTAGGCGAAAATCAATCAATAAAAGATATTCAAAGAAAAATACAAACTGATATGCTTGTTAATGCTTCTATATTAATGGGTATAACATTAGGTTATTATTTAATGTATCACGATGATGAAGAATATAAAAATCTAAAACGAGAAGTAAGAGATGATAATTGGGTATTTCCTGTATCTGAAGGTTTAGCAATTAAAGTTCCTATACCATTTGAAGTAGGTTTATTATTTAAAGTTGTTCCTGAAAGATTTTTTGATATGACATTAGGAGATGATGCTTTTACTAAAAAGTCTGCAAACGAAGCATTAACTAGTGTTGTTAGAGGAGCAAAAACATCACTAAGTGTACCATTCTTTCAACCAGGTGGTGGATTTCAGATTTTAAAACCAATAGCAGAAGCAATTAATAATAAAAATACATTTACAGGTACAGAGATTGTGCCCTACTATCAACAAAAAAAAGAACCTGGACTACAATCTAGACCGACTACCAATATTTTAATTAAAAATATAGGAGAGTTTTTAAATATATCTCCATCAAAAGTAGAGCATGTTGTAAGAGGTTATACAGGCTCACTTGGAGCTCATGTATTAAATGTTATAGATATGACCGCTAGAGGAGTCACAGGAGAGCCTATACTACCTTCTAATGTATCTTTGAATAAAATTCCATTCTTTAACCGACTATTACAAGATATAGATAAATCAAGCGGATATCAGCAACAGTTCTATGAATTAAGAAATGAAGTAGATAGAGCAGTACAAACAATGAACTCTCTGAAAAAAGCAGGAAGATATGATGAACTGTTAGCTTACAGAAGTAATATGCAAGGCGTATTAAATGTTCAGAATCAAGTTAGAAAAATAAATAGATATCTAACAAAATGGAGACTAAGAAGAGATGCAATAATGTCTAATCCTAATATGTCTTTAACAGCTAAGTCAGATGCACTAAGAGAATTAGAATTAGAAAGAGATAAGAGACTAGCCTTTGTTCCTGAGATGCGGAAGAAAGCTGATGTTCCCTTTATCAACATTAATATGTTCTAAGGTAGCTATATCTTTTTCTTCTTTCAATGGCTTTAGTGTAAAGAAGTCTTTATGTTGTGGATGTCTAGCATGAAACAATCTAGCATAGAAACAGATGTAGTCATTACTAATCTTAAACTCCCCACCTTTAGTCTCTATTTCATTATGCCAACGAATACGATTGATAATCGCCCAATGTGAATACTTCTTTCTACCACTATTGATAGCCTCCAAAGTATACCCTTCAAACTTATCCCAAACTTGTGGATTCTGTTTATGCCAATCCCACCACTTTCTCTTTCTCTTTTCTAGTTTTTCTTTCAATATGTCTTTAAGCATCTTACCTCCCAGGGTACTATAGACCAGTTAATATTTATTCTCGCTGCTGCACGGCTGCTATTTCCAACACGCATCTAGGATTGTCTTTCTCAACCCCACCAAATTTATAAATGACTTCTTTGATATGCTCAAAACTATCATCTTCTAACACTTCTGCTTTTACTAAAGCATCGCAAGTAAACTTATCAATAATAGAACAAGGATTACTAACATCTAATCTTCTCTTGCTCTTTGCATAATATGTATAGGTTAATACAACAGGCTCTTCGTATTTAGGATGGCTTATCCTATCAACAAGATTCTCTGCATAAATCTTTTTGGCACTTGATAGTATTCTGTAATGGGCATTACGATAGTTGTTTAGATTAAGAATGAAT
>Ga0208645_1004116_pt1 | contig 10439 bp, 11 predicted proteins | sample VirMetDEL_Sep_01_FD_184519 | JGI IMG/M metagenome (GOLD analysis project Ga0208645, IMG submission 184519) | Aqueous microbial communities from the Delaware River and Bay under freshwater to marine salinity gradient to study organic matter... | ecosystem: Environmental > Aquatic > Marine >...
AATCAATGTGTGGCTCAATCTTATCCCAAACAGAAGCGTGAGCAGCAACAAATCCACCGTGACACAATCTACCGGCATACGGTACAGGTACAGGAAATAAGTTAAATGCCCAGTCACTTGCCTGTTGAGTGCCACGGAACACTATGATGTCTATGGTCTTGCGCTTAACAACAAACGCAGTAGTAGAAGTCAAAGGCGACTCTACCTTAATAGCGTCACGATTTTCGTCGTTATAGGCTTTTATAGACCATGAGCAGGCCATTGTCAGTAACACAGGATCAAGTTTCATTTGTCAGCTTTAGTCTCAAGTCGTTTAAAGATAGCGCCGAGCATCTCTTTGATTTCTCGTATGTCATCGCGGTAATCTTCTTTTGCTACATAGGTCATGGGAATAGCTTTCATGTCCGCGTCAATTCGGTCTAATAAAGCAAACACACGATTAACTAGCCACCCAACAACAAATCCGGCTAAGGCAATTGCCACGTTAAACATCACTTGATAATCCATTGTACTACCCTGCTACTAAGCCCACCATCCAAAATATTATACCCATAGTCGCCCCAGTCATTAGGAGGATCAGAGTACCGTCGATAATTAACCGTTTTTGCTTAGCCCGTGCTTCAGCAGCAGCTAGGCGTTGTGCGCGTATAGTGCGCCGTGTCTTCATCATCTCGTTATAGAAGGCTTCGCCCGGCCCGTACAGCACGATGATTTCCCTAAGCTGAGTTTCCATCTGCTGCGTCTTGTGCTTCGCCATCTGTATTTCTAAGGCTTGGGCCTCTACCGACGAGCCTCGCAGGAACTTAGGGCCGTACTGGTTTTCTTTTTCTATCTCTAAGATTTTCTCTTTAGAATCAAAGAACTTACCTATGTACTGGGCTGTATCCTCTATCTCACGTCCGGCATTTACTGCCTTAGCAACGAGGTTGTACGCTCTTGTCGCTCCTGCTATACAGGCGCTTATCGTTACGGGGTCCATCAGTATGCCCTCACTGTTACTGGGTCTGCCACACGGGGCAAACAATAAGCTGCAAGGGCCACGCCTCTCGGCTCGTAATTAAGGGTCCGCTCTACCTTCCCCCTGACAATAGCTGTAGCAAAGTAATTGCATCTATTGATGTCATAGAAGTACATGTCCGAAGACTGTATCTGGCCGTTGACCAGAACATATAACAAGAATAGATGCGTCACTTGTCATACTCTTAAACCAGCGGCTGTTGCAAACGTGGATCAACCCAATCAGGGCAAAGTTCCCAAGCGCCGTTGACGTAGTTGTACTTACAACCGTACCAATCGTCCGGCTCAGTCACGCCTTCAATAAGAGTAGCGTTGCTAGAGTTCATATCGCCAACGATAAAGTCCAAGTTAGCAGGGTCACCTACTTCGATACAGTCAGCTTTCATATTGACTTGCTTGTCGTCTGCAAAAAGATACTTAGAACAGTTAGTGCTGTTTTCAATAATGGTTTTCATGGTTATCCTTCCAATAGGATTGAGGTTGATGATAAAGCCCGTCCTGCGGGGACGGATGATACAGTAGTTGAAAGTGTGCCGTCGCCTTGGACGTAATAGTCAGAGCCAGTAGTTAAACCTGTAACTTTTTCACTAACCCCACCCTGCACAATCACTGCGCCTGTAGCTGTATTGGCTATGGCTTGGTCTGTTATGCCTATGAAGTCAACGGAGTTTGAGCCTGCGTTTTGGAAGACTACAGCATCTGTATTATAAGGAGAGTTGTATAAATCAGAATAACCTATGACAACTTTTTTATTTGCAGAATCGTATGCAGACCCTGTATAAGCGCAGCCGCCTGTACCAAAAGTCACAGGGGTCCCTGCGGAAAAAGTTGTCCCTGATACAGTACCAAAAACCAACGTCCCGTAGTATGGGGAGCCATTATCGTACAAGCAAAAAACTGATTTCCCTGCTCCCGAATCATATACTGCCGAATAGGGAAGAGGGAGGCCCGAGCTTATAAGAACCGTAGCAGAACCAAAACTAATCGAACCACCGCTAATAGTTCCTACTTGAGCTGTAATATAGCTTGAATTAGTAGAGTCTTGGTACACAACTATAGTTTTTTGAGCGTTAGCGTCGTAAACAGAAGTAGGACTACCAGAATCACCGCTTTTAAATTGGACGGCGCTACTAAAACTAATTGAGGTCCCTGATACTGTTCCAACACGAGCTTCACTTGGATTAACAGACCCACTGTAGTAAAGAACTACTTTGTTGGCATTTTCATCAAACACGGGCGAGAAAGCACTGTAAGTTCTATCCATACCTACAGATACAGGGGTAGCAAAAGACACCGTTGTCCCGCTAACTGTTCCCACTGACGCCTGCATCGGGTAATTAGTCAAACCAAATTCGGGCCAAAAAAGTATAACCTTGTTGGTTACAGTATCGTAGGTGCTGTTTTGCGTCCGTACATAAGACCCCCAATAAGATTCAGAGCCAAATGATATAGACGTGCCAGAAACTGTCCCTACCTTTGCGCGTCCGCTTGCATTAAAAGCGTTGTAGGTAAACACCATTTTTCCACTACTAGAGTCGTAAACAACCCTCATTCCACTCAACGAAACATTGCTAAAAGTAACTGCCGTGCCGAAACTAATGCTTGTTCCAGAAACAGTCCCAACTACGGCTACTCCATAATATGAAACTGAAGGGTCTTGATAAACTATAACTACTTTACCAGAAGCAGTGTCATAGGCTGCGAGAATAGTATAGGTCTCGGAAGACTTAATAGTAACAGGCGTTCCAATAGTTTGTGAAACCGCAGCAACAACCTCCACCGTACCATCGCTTTTAAGCGCAACAGTAACTCCAGACCCTAACGTGCCACTAGCCACGAAACTCGCACTCTTAGCCCCTGCTCCGGCAGGTAGTAACTCGCTCAAATTGCTCATGTTGTGTAATCCAAGTTAATGCTAGTGGAGGACAGGGCTTTGCCTGCTAGTACCGTAGATGTCGTGGTGGACAGGCTTCCATCGGTTTGGACGTAGTATGTAGCGTTAGGCGTGAGTCCTGTGACGTTGGTAGAGATGCCACCCTTGATTGTCACCGAGCCAGATGCAGTGTCCGAGATAGCAGCGTCTGAGATGCCTATGAAGTCGGTGTTGTTTGTTGAGCCGTTTTGTAAGACTCTAGCCGCGCCGGGAACCCCAGAGTCTCGATAGGCTATTACAACTTTACCGGCATTTGGGTCATAAACAGAGGATATAAAGCTGGTTGGATTCCCCGCATTAAAAACCACAGGACTTTCAAAAGAAATAGACGTGCCGCTAACTGTGCCTACAATAAGTGTGCCGTAGTTAGAATTGCCGTCATCTCTATAGGATATAACTACCTTGTTGTTACCGGGGTCGAATGTAGTTGAAGTATACGTTACAGTAGCAGATTCAAAAACCACTGGGGTTCCAAAAGAAATAGACGTGCCACTTACGGTGCCTACAACTGCTGTGCCATAATTTGAATTTGCCTCGTCTCTGTAGGCTATGACTATCTTGTTTGAGGTTGAATCAAAATCAATACTAATCTCGTCGGTGCTAGCCGCTTCAAAAACAGACTCAGAGCCAAACGATATGCTTGTGCCGCTTACTGTTCCGACAATAGCCGTGCCGTAGCTAGAGTTACCGTTGTCTTTATAAGCAATGACTACTTTGTTTGAATTTGAGTCAAACGTAGTTTTTATTGATAGGGGGTATGCCGTATTAAAAACAACTTCAGAACCAAAACTAATACTTGTGCCGCTTACTGTCCCTACAATTGCTGTGCCGTAATCTGAGTTTACGTCGTCGGCATACGCTACTACAACTTTGTTTGAATTTGAGTCAAATGTAGCGCTTACAAAGAAAACTCGACCCGCATTAAAAACAACAGGTGAGCCGAAAGAAATACTCGTACCGCTAACAGTCCCTACAATTGCTGTGCCGTAAGACCCGTTGCCTAGGTCTCTATAAGCAACTACAATTTTGTTTGAATTTGAGTCAAACACAGCAGAAGGGTAAAAAACGTATGCGCTTTCGTAGACAACCGGGGTTCCAAAAGAAATAGACGTGCCACTTACGGTGCCGACAACTGCTGTGCCGTAATTCGAATTGCCCTCATCTCTGTACGCTATGACTACTTTGTTTGAGTTTGAGTCGAATGCACAGGATGTTTCGCCCGTCTGGGTAGTTTCAAAGATCACTTCCGAACCCAATACCTGCGGTGACCCTGTAACAACACTAACAGTCCCATTGCTGTTAAGAACAACAGTCACGCCGTTTCCTATAGTCCCAGACGCTACGAAGCTAACCTGCTTGCCACCCGCACCCGCAGGCAATAAATCTGTCAGATTACTCATGTCAAATCCATCATGTTAATCGTGGTTGCGGAGATTGCTTGGCCTATTTTGGATGATGTCACTGTAGTGCTAAGCGTACCGTCATCCTGAGCGTAGTAGTCTGCCCCTATAGTTAAGCCAGTTTGCGCTTCGTTTAGTCCGCCTTTTAAGTTCACAGAACCAGATGCCCCGTTAGCTATTGCTGATGCTGTTAAACCTATGGCGTTGTCTTTTGTAGAACCGGCGGGGATATAAGCAAAGGCTTGCCCGTAAGAGTTAGACCCGTCTGTAAAACCCATAATTGCTTGGTTTGCAGTCGTGTCGTAAGAAGAAAGATAACTACTAGTACTTACTGATTTAACTACAGCGGGGGTAGATAGAGATATACTTGTTCCGCTTACTGTGCCTTCTGTGACGGTATAATAACCAGAATTTGCAGGGTCTGCGTATTGTATTAAAACCACACTACGAGAAGGATCAAAGCAAAGGCTAGAGGTGCCTAAATTTCCGCTGCTCGTATAGGTAGCCAATGTACCAAAGGAAAAAGAAGTACCGGAAACACTTCCAACAATTACTCGCCCTAAGTTTGAAACCTTAAATGATATTACTACTTTGTCGTTAGTGGTGTCGTAAACCACTCCTAGCCCCTCAGTAGTAGCGTCAACTCCACCACCGTAAAAAGTATTCACGCTGCCGTAGCTCATGCTAGAGCCATTAATATACAGAGCTTGCACCCTACCAAGATTACCGCTAGTAACATCCCTATAAGCGACTATAGCGTTACCGCTATCTGGGTCATAAACCATGCCCATTCTATATACAAAAACAAAAGCGAATATAGTAGCGCCACTAAAGCTAATGCTTGTTCCACTAACAGTTGCAAACCTAGTATAACCGTAATAAGTAGATGCTGCTCCTAAGTAAGCAAGGATAAATTTGTTGTTCGCAGAATCGTAGACTATGGGGGATGCGTCGCCGACTCCGTGAGAAGCGAAAACTGCGGCTGTACCAAAGGAAATTGATGTCCCGCTAACTGTTCCTACTATTGCTGTACCGTAGTCAGAGTTACCACTATCAGTATAGGTTATTACTACTTTTCCGTCACCATAAGCTATTTTGGTAGCTCCAATAGAGGCAGATTCAAAAACCACAGCAGTCCCAAACGTAATGGTTGTTCCTGATATTGACCCAACAACCGCCCTGCCAAACGCGCTTCCAGATAACTGCCTATAAGCTAGGACTATTGTATTAGAGGCTTCATCATAAACGCCACTCGTTACATACGGATACAAAGTGTCAAATGTATTGTTAGCTCCACCAGTAGCAGGGGAAGTACTAACAGCCTCAACCTTTCCATCAGACCGTAAAACAACTACTTGTCCAGAACTCAAAGTGCCAGACGCAACAAAATTAGCAGTATTTTGTCCGCCGCCTGTCGGCAGCAGTTCCGACAAGTTACTCATTACACGCTCCAACCAATAGTGGCATCTACATAACTCATAGTTATCTCGGCAAAGTTTTTGTCAAACGTTAGGTCCGTAGCAGAGCTTGCGATGTTTGAACCATTTCTAGCCACGGTAAACGGAGTAGTCGCCGCTGCTCCCGTACCGTCCTTGATACCCACCGTGTCGCCTGCGCTTGGTGCCGCAGGTAAGGTAATAGTAATACTGCCCGCTGTAACGACAATAACGTCCCCAGAAACCGCAGTGTAATTTGTGCCCTTCTGTATGGGGTATGCCGCCGCGCCTAGACTTGTTCGCGCTCCCGCTGCCGTAGTTGCGTTTGTTCCACCGTTGGCTACAGCAAGTGTGCCTGCAAGAGTAACGGTACCTGAACTAGTAATTGGGCCACCTGAAGTAGTAAGGCCAGTAGTGCCGCCAGAGACATCAACGCTTGTTACAGAGCCTGTTGTAGCAGTTTGGTATTCAAGCGCAGTTCCGCCAGAGTTAACGGCAAGAACTTGGTTTGCTGTGCCTAGTGATGTTAAACCCGTACCGCCGTTGGCTACAGCAAGTGTACCTGCAAGAGTAATTGTGCCTGAAGTAGTAACTGGACCACCTGAAGAAGTTAGGCCCGTAGTACCACCAGAAACATCAACGCTTGTTACCGTACCACCAATTTCGGTTGGGTTAGCGTTAAATACCGCAGCCCCTGCTCCCGCACCGTCTGTGACAATCATGACTTTAGAGCCATTGGGTACGTTGACCGTAGCGCCTGAACCTTGCTTGATCGTAATGATCTGGCTACCTGAAGTAGCGTTCTCGATTATCCACACCTTAGATACGGTGTTTGGGCCAAGGGTAACCTCACGAGTTGCAGTCAAGGATGTAGCGGAGGTGATTTTTAAATAGAACGAGCGAGTGTCGTCAGCAGTAGCGTCAGGCATTGTAAAGGTTTCGTTGGCGTCTGCTGCCATTTCCTTAGTGCCGTAGCTAAAACCGTCGGTGATCAGCTCAAGGTTAGTATTGGTACTGGTGCCCCAAGTGCCACTTTCATCGCCAGTGGCGATTTCCTTAAGCCGTAAATTATTTACATAAGTAGCCATTTGGGCACTCCAGTTACACTAATGTGCTGCCACCCGCAGGCGGCACGCTTGTCGCGTAAATCTTTGTATTCTGACGCAAGTTTAGTGCTTCGCCGCAATCTGAACAAGTGTCCGCTGCTATTTCAACCTCATCAAGATCGTACCCGCAGTTACCACACAAAAGCTCTATTTCGTGCTTGGGGTCGATTGTTGCGCCTAAATCTGTTGCTTCATTAACTATTTTCATGCTGCTACCTTTGTCCAATTTGGTGTTTGATCTACAGGGACCTCGGTCCATCCAGTTCCGGGGTCTGGGACTATTCTGCTCCAGACTAATACATTTCCAACTTGTCCCGTAGCCTGAACGCCGAGGGCGTATATTATAGCACCGCCTGTCTCTGTTGTTTCGCCTAGTGCCGTGGTGCCTTGGACGCCTGTAACATTGACGTTGGCATCCGCTTCTGCTGTAGCTGTGCCGAGTGCTGTAGTGCCCTGAACGCCTGTAACATCGATAATGTTGTTGGTTATCTGGGTTACCGTGCCTAGCTCGCCCGTGGCTTCTACGCCTGTAGCGCTAACTGTTGCTCCGGCAGTGACGGTTTCTTCACCAAGGGCCGTGGTTCCCACCACTCCAGTAACGGCAACAATAGCCGTAGCTTCTACCCCAACAGTGCCTGTTACACCCGTGGCTTCTAAGCCCTCAGCATCTACGACAGCACCGGCTTCTACTTCAACACTACCCGTAGCACCCGTGGCTTCTACACCGGTAACCGCAACAATCGCATCTGCTTCTACTGCGGCTGTGCCTAGTGCTGTAGTACCTTGAACCCCAGTAACGACAACAACTGCTTCGCCTATTACAGCGACGGTACCCGTCTCGCCAGTGGCGGCATTACCAAGGACTTCAACAGCGCCATCGGCTTCTACCGCGATGTTTCCAAGTATTGTGGTGGCTTCTACGCCCGTAACATCAACTATGGCAGCGGCAGCGACGACAGGGGTGCCTATCTCTCCAGTGCCTTCTACGCCTGTTACGTCCGCTCTGGTACGTAGATCAACGGTAACTGAGCCGGTATTACCTGTGGCTGTAACGCCTGTAACTAAAACATTGGCGTCGGCTTCTACCGAGATGCTTCCCACCGCAGTGGTAGCAGAAACCCCAGAAACATTAACTATGGCCTCTGCATAAACCGCAGCAGTACCAAGTTGGCCCGTAGCCTGAACGCCGGATAGGGTTACGCTAACAGAGACATTTGCGTCATCTGCTATGGGAGCCGAAGCTAAAGGGTAAAAACCTAGCATGACGCTCCTCCCTTACACACTCCAACCTATGGTGGCGTCAATATAGGTCATTGTTATTTCGGCGTAATTTTTGTCAAACGTAAGGTTTGTTGCAGAGGCCGCGATGTTTTGTCCGTTGCGTGCTACTGTAAATGGGCTACTAGCTGCATTGCCCGTACCGTCTTTAACAATCACAAAAGCCCCAACAGCGGGGGAAGCAGGTAGTGTAATAGTAATCCCTGCTGTTTTTACTGTTAAGAAGTCGCCCGATACTGCTGTTGTATTCGCTGTAACAACTTGAGGGCCGGTAACTGCAAGTTGGCCTCCAATAGTAGCGGTACCTGTGACGCTTACGCCTGTGCTTGTCGTTTGTATTCTTGATGTGCCGTCGTAATATAATTGTGTTGCGCCATTAAGGGTGTGTAGCAGCGCCCAATGGTTATTAACGTCGTCATAAAGACCCATAGCTGACGAGTTATCGTGCATAAACACGACACGGCCGCCGATGCTGTAACCTTCGTAACCACCATGAGCGCCGCCGTCAGCTTGAATAGAGCCGTAGCTACCCGTAACAGGTTGGAAGTATCCGTTGCCTGTATCGCCTAGACGCACACCTGTAGTATTGACGGTTATCTCGGAGCTGCCGCCCGTTTGAATAGTAACGGTGTTTGTGCCAAACAACAGTCGAGTGTCTGTGTCGCCTTCGTGGTAGAGCGAGCCTGCGAGGTAGATGTTGTCCACGGCGTTTAAATTGCCGTTGATGTTTACCCCTGCAAAAGAAGGAGATGAAGTTGTATCTAAGGCTTGGTTGGCTGAGTATGCTGTTGCTCCGTCCGCGACGTTTAACAAAGTCCTTGCCGCAGCGGCGGTATAAGAACGCCCGTAGGTATCTGAGCCGTTAGTTCCCGTAAACCTACCCATACCAGAAGTAAGGCCAGTAGTAGAGAATGTCCCGGTAGAATTGTAGTAAGTTGCAAAAACGTAACCGCTTCCGTCACGAGCGACGACCTTACTTGCTGTTGCTGTAGTGGTGGCATCGACGTTTAGTGTGACTGTACCAGAGGTTCCACCGCCGGTTAGGTAGCTGCCTGCTGTTACGCCCGTGATGTCGCCTACGTTGGTAGTGAATCCGGCGTCGTTGTTGAAGATACTTAGCCCGATTTCGTTTGCGGCTTTTCTACGGTCAGCACTAGCGTCAAGAACAATAAACTCGTCCGTGCCTACCATCGGAGCGGTCATGTCCGTTAGCTCAGACAAATCAACCGTAAGCGTTACAGTTCCGCTCGTACCGCCGCCAGACAAACCAACACCCGCAGTAACGCCCGTGATGTCGCCTACGTTGGTAGTGTACCCTGCGTCGTTGTTAAAGCCGCTGTTGTTAATGTTGGCTTTGGTTAGTTTTCTCTGTACACCGCCGGTATCGACAACTACAAAGTAATCGCCGTCCCCATTCGTGGTGGAGGTTGTCAGCTCGTTTAGGTTCAGAGTAATGGTAGGGGTTGCCCCCTCGCTTGAAGCACTTCCGTCTAGGCCCGCACCAGTTGCAATAGTCGCAACGTAGTTACCAGTGGTATCTGTACCCAAAGCAACAGAGTTAGCCGCGATAGTCGCCGCTATGCTTACATTACCCGTGCCGTCAAAACTACCCGAAGTGCCTGTGACATCACCGGTTAGACTGATTGTCCTGCCTGTAGCCAAAGCAGTAGCGGTAGCGGCATTTCCCGAGGTATTTTGGTTACCTGCGGTATTAACACCGGGCAAGTTAATATTAGCTGTGCCATCAAAACTAACCCCGCCAATGGTGCGAGCAGTTTGAAGGGCAGTCGCAGTTGCGGCATTACCTGTGGTGGAGCTTGAAGTTGTAGCATTACCCGACAAAGCAGCCGTAATCGTACCCGCACTAAAGTTACCAGAGGCATCCCTAGCGACTAATGTGGAAGCGGTGTTGGCTGTAGCGCTTTGCAGGTCTTCTGCGGCAGCAGTGACAAAAATAGTCGCACTACCAGAAAGGTTAAGCAAAGACCCTGTACTACTCTCGTCAAGCGTACGAGAAAGCGTCGTACCCGACGCCGTATAAGTGCCCGTGCCTATTTCCCACGCAGTACCGTCTTCTATGGTGTACCGGACAACATCAGCATCAGATACGCCTGAAGCAGCAAAAGTCTGAAACCCTGCTACCGCAGAGCCAAGCGTAACTGTCCCTGTCCCCGTCGTAGCGGTGGACATTTTAGCTCTATTTACTAAAGTCACCATAGCTAGGGTCTCGCGGTTTAGGCAATACGGATAATAGCGTTACTTGCATCAG
>Ga0208645_1004119_pt1 | contig 10437 bp, 8 predicted proteins | sample VirMetDEL_Sep_01_FD_184519 | JGI IMG/M metagenome (GOLD analysis project Ga0208645, IMG submission 184519) | Aqueous microbial communities from the Delaware River and Bay under freshwater to marine salinity gradient to study organic matter... | ecosystem: Environmental > Aquatic > Marine >...
ACTGGTCCTTTAGGTGATGCTGTTGCAGTATCATTAGAGTAATCTATACGGTCTACTGTTGTTTGACTAGTATCACCACCACCAAAGTAACCAAATGAACTGTTACCTGTTGCTGCTAATCCAGCTCTAGCAACACTTAATGGTCCTTTTGGTGATGCTGTTGCGGTGTCATTGGAGTAATCTATACGATCTACTGTTGATAATGTAGGATAACCACCACCAAAGTAACCAAATGAAGAGTTTCCTGTTGCTGCAAAAGCATGTCTAGCAAGACTCAGTGGTCCCTTAGGTGATGCTGTTGCTGTGTCATTTGAGTAATCAATACGGTCTACTGTTGATGTAAGAACTGCTGGGGGAGCAGGATATCCTCCATTTACAGTATTGCCACCACCAAAGTAACCATAAGAATTATTGCCGGTTGCTGCTGGAATATATTTAGCAAGACTTAATGGTCCTTTGGGTGATGCTGTTGTTGTGTCGTTAGAGTAATCTATACGGTCTACTGATGATATTGGTTTGAATACAAATCCACTTAATGGAACACCACCACCACCAAAGTAACCATAAGAACTATTACCTGTTGCTGCTGAATATGACTTAGCAAGACTCAATGGTCCTTTGGGTGATGCTGTTGCCGTATCATTGGAATAATCTATACGGTCTACTGTTGATTGATTTGCCATTGCAGCAGTTCTTCCACCACCAAAATAACCAGTTTCGGGGGCAGGAACATAATAAGGACTTGGACTTAACCAAACATCACTCTTCACAGGCCAGTTGCCACTCAACTGCTCCTCATAAACTTGCTTTAGACGAAATATCCCTCTTACATCAGACATTTTTTATCAGCAACTTCTGGTATAGCATTGAGTTATTTATTTCATTCCCAAAACCATTACCATAAGAATGCCAATAATCTGCCTTGAATATGACACAACGATTATATTTCACAAACACATTTGCATATTCTTCCCATTCATTCTCATCACTTACATCAAAAGACTTGACAATATCATCCATATTCTGCCAACCATTGATTTGACAGGCATATTCATTTGGAAAACTATCAAGTCCTGTTTTCTTATGACTATAAAAACTCAGTCCTTTCTTCATCACACAATCAGGTGGCATCGTTAGATAAATCACTGCAATCCAATCACAAGCAGTATTGGCAGTAATTGGATTTGCAGTATTCTCAAATGTAACTTCATTGAATGCTTCTACAACTTCCACAGGACGACTCAAAATATAAGAAAGTTTTTGAGTCGTCTCTTCGGTTATCATACACTGTTTACTAAAGAAACTTTGATGATACTGATGTGCGATATCATAGAAGTCATCAACAATCATAAACTTTTGATTCATCAGTTACCTTCCAGTTTCTTCTGCTCCTCAGTGCTTCCAGTAATCATACCCAGATTTTCACCAGTGACTTCTTGAATACCAGTGAGAACTTTTCTTTGTAGGTCATTCAGGAACTCCATCTTACCTTGAGGACTTTCAAGCATCTTATTCAGTGGCAGATATCCTTCTGGTAAATCATTTCTCTTATCAACAATTGAAGGTGCAGAAGCACGACGCATACTGTGAAGATTGCCAATGGAAATACCAGTCTGTGCCGCAACCATTTCATCCATTGCCTGATCCGCAAATCTCCTTTCCCAATACAGAGCATCACCTTCCAGGAATTGTTGACGGGTGACTGGTTTACCACCATTCTGCTCCATCAGTTTATCCAGAATCTTATCCAGATGCTCCATTTGATGAAGACGGTCACGGATTTCTAATTCACAAGACTTTAGGTAATGAGTCAGTGAAAGTTCATCCAGGTCAAACCAACACAATTTCTTTGACCCACCACCAGGACCAGACTCTTCCCAAAAGATTGGTTGACTTCTATCTTGATCTTTCCACTTATATTCAAACTCACGGACTTTTTCTTTCATCTCAATAAGTTTATACATATAACCTTCTGCCATCTGCCTTCGTGCTTTTAGAGTATTCTCAAAGGCAACAGGAAGTGTATGTGTCTCAAGCAGAGCAAACTTCTCCAACTGGAAATTAGTTCTGCCCTGTGCGAGTTCTTTATCACTCTCTTCCCACTTCATTACATTATCAAATGCCTTACGAAGATAATCATCATCCATTACTGCTTGTTCTGCCGAAACTGGTTGATAAGTCAGTGCAGTATTTTCAGTAGTCATAGTTTCTCCATTCATTTTAGACTTGTGTTTTGCAAAAAATAAACCACTTGTTTCATTATATTTAACTTTTTTATATATGACAAAGTTTTGAGTTGTCAAATATTTTTCTAAATCATTTAATGTTTTGTCAGTCATATCGTTATGATACTCACCAACAATACTTTCAATTTTTTCAATTGATTTTGAATTCATTAAAATATCATATTCACTTCCTTCAGCATCAATTTTTAAGATTTTAATTTTATCATATGAAGATAAAATATCATCTAGAGAAATTGTTTTAACCTTTCTTTCCTCATATGAATTCATATAAGGATTTTTATAGAAAGAATTAAGTCCTGTATTTTCACTGTGTGGATAAGTATAAAAAGAAACTTCATCACAAGTCTCTTTCCAAACTGCAACATTATCACATTTCCATCCTTTATATTTGGATAGATTTTTCAAATAACATTGATAGTTACTTTCATCTGCTTCAAAAGCAATTACATTTTGACTTCCCTTATCCAAACATAATTTAGAAAAATATCCACAATGAGAACCAATGTCTATAATTACATCATCCCCATTTAAATCTTCAATCTCATAAACATTTTGAATATAAACTTCATCATAAATTGACTTATCAACACTATTGTCCCTAAAAAATACATTAGGATTGCAAACAGTATTAATGAGTTTTTCCCACTGTTTTGCGACCTTTTTCCAATCACACTTTTGTGAAATATGATTGGAAAGTGATTTTGAGATTTGATTATAATAAGATCTGTCTCCTTCAAAATAATCTAGAGCAGTACAACAAACCTCTGCAAAGGTATTTAGGAAGTTCTCCGTAACCTCATATCCTTTTGGTGTGCGGTTACCTTCAATCGGCACAACAGATGCAAAGTTTTCTCCTGCAACTTCTTGTAGTGCTCCAATGTTTGTAATGATTGGATAGCAACCAGACTTCATTGCTTCTGCCATTGAAACACAGAAGGTTTCTTCCCAGATATTAGGATGAATAAAGAATGCAGCATCTTGATAGTGCTTTACCAATTCTTCTTGATTTACTGCTGCAGAATACTCAACATTTGGAATTGTCTTTAGGTCCTCATACAATTCAATATAAGGGTCATTGGATGGACCATAAAGAGACATTGATGAAAAGATTTTGAACTTTGCATCAGGATGTCGTGTATGAATACGACGAATAATTGCAGGAAGAAGTTCTAGACCTTTATAAGGAATAGAAGTGTGAATAAAAGTCTTTGTTTTATTTTCACCAAAGGTAAATGCATCACTCACTCCAGTTGGAATCACTGTGATTTTATTCTTTGGCACATTGAGAAACTTTATCAGTTGCTCTTTTGCCCAATGAGATGGTGAAACAATATGAGTGACTTCTTCGTGATGAAAGTTTGCAAAGACTGGTTGGTCGTATGCGTGTTGGCCCCATAAAATCTTATAAGGTTTATTTGATTTTCTTAAAACTTCTGGAAGATGTGAGACTTCTACATCTTCTGGAATTATATAGTGTTGTGAAAGGTAATGATAAGAACTTTCAGATGCTCCAGATTTCATAATTACTCAGCAAAAATATGTGAACCAATGTGTTGTAATTTGATTGATGTATCTAACCAGACATCATATCCTAACATTCTAGCACGATGAAAGAAACTTTTGTCCTCACTCATAAAAGAGTTATTTTCTTTGTGCTCCATAAAGTAATGATATGAATGATTCATCTCTGCCTGTGTAGGAGGATGATTACTATCATTTGTTGGTGGAATGTATTTGAGGTCTGGAAAGTTTTGTGCCATATTCAAGAATACATTGCGATGAATGAGAACAAAACCCATTCCATTTCCTTCAATTTTGACTAAATCTCCTCTGCGTTGCTCTGGTTGAATTGTATTGTAACAATAACGAATTGGTATTGTTTTCATTGGATATACACCAGAAACAATATCAACCTGATGTGATAATAGTTTCAACACATCTTCTGGATTAAAACCAATATCACTGTCTAGAAAGAAAAGATATTCGTGCTCTGTGTTGTTGAGAAAGAAGTTAGCACATTTGGATCTTCCTATGGTAATTAGAGAAGAGTTTGCCTGTGTAAGAAGACCGTGAGGAATATTATTTCTGACTAAGAGTTTACCCAGATTGAATAAACTCATTGTTGTTTTTTCACTCACAATTCCCCCGTGACAAGGGAGAGCAATCATTAGACTCATAATGTTTTATGTGTGTTTGTAGTATTTATTGTGGTAATCCGTTTGCTGCTGCTGAGGTTGCTCCAAGAGAACCTCTAGCAAGACTCAAAGGACCTTTAGGTGATGCTGTTGCTGTGTCGTTGGAGTAATCTATACGGTCTACTGTTGATCTTGGACCAGGAAGACCACCACCAAAGTAACCATAAGAACTATTACCTGTTGCTGCTAAAAGATATCTAGCAACACTTAATGGACCCTTTGGTGATGCTGTTGCTGTATCATTAGAGTAATCTATACGGTCTACTGTTGTTCTATATGTGGGATATCCTCCACCACCAAAATAACCATAGGAACTGTTACCTGTTGCTGCGCCCCCAGCACTATTTGCAGAACTTAATGGTCCTTTAGGTGATGCTGTTGCTGTGTCATTAGAGTAATCTATACGGTCTACTACTGATGTTTGAGCAGGGAAAGGTATCCAACCACCACCAAAGTAACCATAAGAACCATTACCTGTTGCAAATGTTCCTACCTTAGAAACACTCAATGGACCTTTTGGTGATGCTGTTGCTGTGTCATTAGTATAATCAATGCGGTCTACAGAAGCACTAGAACCTGTTACTGTGCTGGCATTTCCTCCACCACCAAAGTAACCATAAGAACTATTGCCCGTAGCACCAGGAAAATATCTATTAACACTTAATGGTCCTTTAGGTGATGCCGTTGCTGTGTCGTTGGAGTAATCTATACGGTCTACTACTGACATTGTAGGACCACCACCAAAGTAACCATAAGAACTATTACCTGTTGCTGCTGCGGCAGATCTAGCAACACTTAATGGTCCTTTTGGTGATGCTGTTGCTGTGTCATTAGAGTAATCTATACGGTCCACTGTTGATACTGCACCAGGAAGACTACCACCGCCAAAGTAACCAAAGTTTGTTACTGATGGTGGGGGTAATACTTGAGTTGGTGAGTTTGCTGGTGGTAGTGTGGAATCAACTCCTGGAAGCGCATTTGCTCTTGCTGAGGATGCTGCCAATGCTCCTCTTGCAAGACTCAATGGTCCTTTTGGAGATGCTGTTGCGGTGTCATTAGAGTAATCTATGCGGTCTACTGTTGATACTGAACTAGGAGTAGAACCCCCACCAAAGTAACCAAAGGAAGCATTACCTGTTGCTGCTAAACCGTATCTAGAAGCACTTAACGGTCCTTTCGGTGATGCTGTTGCAGTATCATTGGAGTAGTCTATGCGGTCTACTGTTGATCTTGAACCAGGTTGACCCCCACCAAAGTAACCGAAAGAAGCATTACCTGTTGCTGCCAAATTATATCTAGCAGCACTCAATGGTCCTTTTGGTGATGCTGTTGCGGTGTCATTAGAGTAATCTATACGAGATACTATAGATTTAGATGGGTAATCTCCACCAAAGTAACCGAAAGAAGCATTACCTGTTGCTGCTAAATTTCTTCTTGTGGTATCAAGAGATCCTTTTGCTGGTGCTGTTGCAGTGTCATTGGAGTAGTCTATACGGTCTACTGTTGATACTGGACCAGGATTACCACCACCAAAGTAACCAAAAGAACTATTACCTGTTGCCGCCAAACGAGTTCTAGCAAGACTTAATGGTCCTTTAGGTGATGCTGTTGCTGTATCATTAGAGTAATCTATACGGTCTACTCTTGATGTTGAAGGTTGACCACCACCAAAGTAACCAAAAGAACTATTACCAGTTGCTGCTAAGTATGCTCTAGCAACACTCAATAATCCTTTTGGTGATGCTGTTGCGGTGTCATTGGAGTAATCTATGCGGTCTACTGTTGATCTTGGACCAGGATTACCACCACCAAAATACCCAGTTTGTGGAGTTACTGTAGCACCAGTTCCAAAGTTTGTGAGTCCTTGTGGTAGTTGTAACCACACATCACTCTTTGCACTCCATAATCCTTCTACCTGAAGTCGGTAAACTTGCTCTAATCCAAAGACATCCTGACGAATACTCATTTTATATTACCCCTACGAAGTGATTTGTTTACCGGCAATAATGACATCAATCGTTGATGTTTGACCGACTTCTACTTTAATCACTCCATTTGTCTCAACTCTCTTTGGTCTATCTAGTATATCAACCGTAGAATATCTTGGAATAATTAAGTTCTTCGCAAGATAAGTCGTTGTAACTCCATTTGTGATGCTGACAGAAACTGGATAATCACCAATATCAGTGCGATTCGCAAAGTGAATTGCTTCAATCGTTGATGGATAAGTGCTTGAAGTATAAACTGCAGTTGGATCTGTGGTTGCAATGGAAACCGTAGATGCATACCCACTGATGTATTCAGTACTATCAAACTCTGCATAATTCATATAAACTTCAGTAGCATTATTGACACCAGTATAATTACCATCAGTCACCCACATCTTCATTACATCACTTGGTCCTGTAACAATTGGGTTTTTTAGTAACTCAATCAAACCACCATTAGTGATTGGAACATTATAAGCAATATAAGTTTGCTCTCCACTTGAATCTTCAATTGATGCGATAATATTGACTGTTGTGCCTACACCAACTGATGTATCAACATTCGCAACATTAATACTTTCAATTACATATTGCTTTCCTGCCGTTGATGGGAAAGTATAAATTGAGGTCTCATAAGATAGTGGTGTAAGTTGTACTGAACTTGAGATTCCAGTGTTGAATTCACCAGAACCACCGCCACCACCTGCAGCAATTCCTGTAAGTTGAGAACCATCACCATAATAAGTGACTATACCAGAAGTGGCAGTTACAATACCTGATGAGATTTGTACGGATCCCAGTGTACTGATACCTGAGATTGAAAGTGCAGTTCCTACAATTGAATCACCAGTAATTCCACCACCAGTGAATTCACCATAAACATTACTGTAAAGTTTTTCTGCAGTTAGAACTCCAACAATATTAACATCACCACCAACATAAAGATCACTTACAAAAGTTCCAATTCCAGTGAATGTGGAGAATCCAGAGACTGATAGTTGAGTAACAGAAGCAATTCCACCAATTACATTTGTGGATACTCCAGCAATATTTGCATAAGTTGCACTAGTAGAATTACCACTTAAATTCCCACTAAAAGTTCCTGCAGTTAATATATTAGTTGAAGGATTATAACTTAATGAAGTATCAGTTTCTGCTCCTTGAGTTCCTGTAGCACCATCAACAAATATAGGATATACAGTTTCATTTGTAGAATTATTTGCAGTAACAGTGAAATTAGTTGCCTCAGTTGCTGTTGCTGCATTGCCAGTTATATCACTGGAAATCGTTGCTGGTAAATAAGTATCACTAATAGTTCCAGAAGAAATATTAGAGGCATTTAAGGCACTTAAATTAGAACCATCACCATAGAATGATGTGGCAGATACTATTCCGACAACATTTAATTTAGTAGAAGGAGATGTTGTTCCAATACCAATATTTCCATCAGAGGAACTTAATCCGTTATCAGAAACAAGATTTGCTGTTTGTCTGACTAAACTCACATCTATATTCCTATGTTGTTTATGGTATTATTTATAAAGATGATCCAGGAGGAACTGGATATGAAATATTAAAAGGATTCGACTGAGCAACTGGCAAATCTCTAAGTTCCTGACGATATGATGCCCATTGTTCTTTATTTTCAAGACCTAAATCATAATCACTGATTTGAGTCCAATCACTGTCTTTAAGTAACTGATTTCTTTGTTCCCTTACTTTGCTCCACTGATATTCAAGTTCTTGTGTATTATAAGGTCTTATAATAAATTCTGTTCCAGTCCATTCAATCGTTTCTGTTTTTGAGTCATATGTTGGATATTCATAAGGACCAGTATATCCAGCAACAGAAATTTCATCAGCAGTAAATGTTGATGGATCAGTTCTTGTGAATCCATCTGGGAATTTGAGTCTAAATGGAATTGGTTCTGGTTTTGAACCTTTAAGTGAATAAAGAGTCATTTGAGTATTATTATTTTGTTACTATTTACTATATGGGGCTCAGGGCGAGGGCCGTGGAGGGAGTAGAGGGTCATAACGCACCAGGCGGGGTGAAGTTAGATGTGTAGCGGGCGACGCCTTTGGTGATGCGAAAATCATCAATATAGCCATTAAGATTGCCATAGACTGAAGAGTCAGTGTAACGTCTACCAAAAAATAGAGTTTTATTTGCAGAAAAGTTTGTGGTGTTGGTTGCGGAAGCCTGTTGTACTCCATTAAAAAACAGGCGCAATGTGGAACTGGATCGACATGCCGCGATATGTGTCCAAATGTTGTTATATGACGAATAATTAGCGCCAACGATTGCCTGTCCAGAGCTGTTAATTCCAAAACTCATTTGATTAGCCGTATTGCTAAACCCAAGCAGCCATTCATCTGTCGTAATGCCAACGTCGGTCATTGTAACAATTGTTCCATACTGCGTATAGGAAATGCGTGCCCAACACTCAACCGTGAAATCGGCAGTTCCAAGTACAAAATCAGAGCTTGTTCCAGCACTTAAGTAGTCCCCGGCGCCATCAAAATAAATACTACTTCCTCCATATTGGCTTTGCGCCGTACTTATCTGTGTATTACCGTAAGTGGTTATTGTTTTTGGCGACGAGCTACCATCAACAATCGCCGTACTTCCATTCGTGCCATCGCCGCGTAAAAGCAGTGAAACATTGGCGAAATACGGGTCGTTAATAATGACCGGCCAAGTACCCGCACGCTTTGCCTTCAACTGCTCTCGTGGTGTCCATACACCAGGCACAGACTGGTTGACGCTTGTCTCACGCGCAGCGCCGATCAATCCCCCGTTGAATCCAATCATTACGCAATCTCCTCGTATCCGATGATCAGATCTAGGTCGCTGGCTGCACTTGCAAGGGCACGAAGAGAGTCGCCTTCCTCCAAGTAGAAATATGTCTCTTTGGTGCTGAGTATCTGCGTAGCGTCAGCAGGCACGGCGATAGTCTTAGCGAGGTAACGATCTGTCGTGCCGTCGTAGATACTCACGCTGATGTCTGCAGCGTTGGTGCCATCCACGTTGGCGCAGAAGATGCTGTTGATCTTTAGTACAGTATTACTAGCAGGAGAGTTTGTTAAAATACCAACAATAGAAGTTGTGACACCAACTCTTGCAGTTTTTCCTGTAATCGTTGTTGGATTCTTAAGATTCGGTGCTGCCATTTTAGAATATCATTCCCATCATTACTGGACTTATATCTGGTGTGGAACTTCCACCGCCACCTTCTATATTTATAGTAGCAACACCAGAAGAAACTGTAACCGTAGAAATTCCTGGTCCGTTAAAGTTGATAGTTGCTGCACTACCAACTAAAACACCACCAGATTGAATACCAACATTAAAATTATGAAATGTAAAAGCAATAATTTCTACAATATCACCAGCAGCTGCTCCATCATTTAGAATAACTGCGGATCCAGAAGTAGCATCATACAAATCATCAGTAAGTTTTACACCGTTCAAATAAACATCAACATAACCAATCTCATAAGTTGCTGCGAAGGATGTTTGTCCATCAGTTGCAGTATATTTTGATGATGCTTTATTTGCAATATTATTTGCCGAAGCTGCTTCTGATGGTTCAATAAATGTAAATGAAACAATCTCTATAACATCATTAGCAGCTGCTCCATCATTTAAAACAATAGAAGTTCCCGATGTAGCAGTGTATAAATCTGCAGTAAGTTTTACACCGTTCAAATAAACATCAACATAACCAAGTTCATAAGCTGCTACAAAGGTTGTTTGGTCAGTAGCTGCAATATATTTTACTACAGACTTTGATGCTCCATTGAAATTATTAGTAACAATATTAGTTAGTCCAGATCCATCTCCATAATAAGTAACTGCAGCACCTGCTATTGCAGTAACAATACCAGAAATATTAATATTTCCAGTTACAGTTAATACATCACTTCCTTCGGTATAATTGTTTATACCTAGATCCAATGATCTTTGACGATTACTTAGGAGCTTTACCATCTTTTTAAAATATT
>Ga0208645_1004121_pt1 | contig 10436 bp, 12 predicted proteins | sample VirMetDEL_Sep_01_FD_184519 | JGI IMG/M metagenome (GOLD analysis project Ga0208645, IMG submission 184519) | Aqueous microbial communities from the Delaware River and Bay under freshwater to marine salinity gradient to study organic matter... | ecosystem: Environmental > Aquatic > Marine >...
CCTGCTGAATTAATTACACGTAAATTCATTCTTCTAATCAGTTTTAGTGCCATTTGTATATTGTCGCCATCTCTCATAAGGACGGCTATAGGCATTGGTTTTACTTCCGGCACAAAGTTTCTACCAACTTCTATTGTAGCATTCAACTTTCTTTCTTCAGAAGTTAAGGATATTGAGTTTCCATCACTTGCAGGACCTGCAGGATTTAAATATCGTGGTGACAACACACTATTACCTGCAACAAGGTTTGTAACTTGCGTACCTTTTAAATGTTTTAAGCCTGTAAGTATTTCACTATGGTAATTACCATCTGAATCAGGGCTTGACGCAGGCTCAAACTTTAACGAGTAATCAAGCAAATGCTCAAATGTAAGCCTGCTTATATTCCAATTATAGGTGTAGTTAGATGCGTTACCTACATTAGATAAAACGTGTAAAACATTATTAACTGCTACAACCTGCTCATACTTATCTGTTGCACCTGCAAAAGCTACATTATTAGGATTGCTCAAAATTTGATCAGCAGGTACAGCAGTACGAACTTGATTAAATCTAACAAACCCATTTACGTCTTGTTCACGCAAAGTGTTAAGGACTACAGCAGAGCCATCACCATTAATAATAAATACATAGTTGGCATCTTTAGATGTAGTAGTTGTTATTGCATCCATATCTAATGGATTACTTATTAAGTGTGTAGATAAAACAGATAGGTCTACACTTCTAAATCCTTCTTCGCGATAATCAAATACAAACTGCCTTAAACTTTTACCATTTCTATCAATGAAAAGAGTAGTGCCATCAAGTGAAAGTGTAGGTACATTTTCGCTAAAGCTACCATGCTGTGTTTGCTGTTCCGCACCTAGTGTAGAAGGTGTGTTGCCAGTAATTGCAAACTCTGCGCCCTCAGTAAACACTGTAACACCACGACCACCAGTAACATCTACAATACGGCTTTTAGCCCCATTCATTGTAAATAAAAACCCTTCGTTGTCTTCACCGCGTTTAACAAGAAAATCGTGGTAAACTCCGGGTTCTGATGCCATTAAAACTTGTGGCTTATCGCGAGTACCACCAATCCACAGCCTGCCTTGTGCAAATACACCTAAGTTTGGATACCCTCTAGTTGCACTCCATATATCTTCTTTAGCATCTGATCCTCGCTGATAATCATCAAATGTAATACTGCTTGTTGTACCTGATGTCATAAAGCCAGACATTTGATCATAACTGTTAGCAGAATCACCGTTCATTGTAATTTTATATTCACGCGAAGCTATTCTAGTTACAGTTATACCTGAGTCGCCAAATACAGGCATATCTTGTAAGTTTTTCTGCATTGCATTAGCTGTAGCGGTTTGTTGATCTGTATCTGAATCGCCATGGTAAGCAATTTCTTTACTTAAAACACCATCTACTTCTAATTGATATTTATTCCCTTCTGCAATATTAGATGGAAAAGTTACATCAACTAAAGCATCTACAATTACTGGGCTTAACCTATCATTAAAGTTATAGCGCGGCACATTTGTATATGGAAATGTATCGTAATAAAACTTATCGTCTTTGTTGTAATTGTATATAAGCCGTTTTGTTGGTTGATTCTTATTAAACAGCAACAGTACATTTTCGTTAGCCGCTACACGATTAGGAAAATCATCTCCAAGCCCATGATTTATGTCTTGAAAAAAAGTTGTAGCCGTATCTGTAACCTTATAAATTCTTAAATTAGTTGGCGTAAAGAAAAGCAAAAAGCTATTATCTTTATCAACCTCAAAAGAATGCATTTTATATTTGCCATCAGGGGTGGCTTCATTAACTTTTAAAAAGTTTACATCTGTTATTTTTAAGGTTTCTGTGCCTAAGTCTGATGTTCCTTTTCTTATAAGTCGCCAGTATTGTCTAACACGCGTGTCAGGTCCTTCTGTGTCCGTAACTGGCACATCTATGGTTATTCTAAAGTCTTGAGCAAAGTTTGTGATTTTGGGTATATCTGCTTCTTTAACCCAGTCAGAGTCATTATCAGAACTTTCTAAGTCAAACTCTGTACTTTCTGGCGTAGTAGTTGTCGTATCAAACTGTATTCCAAGTATATCAACAAATTTAATTGTAGATGTATTTGATCCGCCAAGATCGTGTTGCCATGCGACCCAATTATCATTAGTGCTAATGCTTTTAGAGTTTACTTGTGGTGGATCATCTACTGTACCACCGCCACTGAGATAAAACGTAGTCCCGTCATTGTCGTCAAGATTAGCCTCGTTTCCATCACCATTAGTATCTGGGTCTGAAAAAGAACCAGTTGCATCTCTTTCAGTAGGTCCAATAGGAACACCAACAAACTCTGAACCCATACGTCTTCTGACGCCACCTTGAGGCGAAGTCACAACATTCTTAGCTGTTTCCATGCCTTTGAAGTATTGACCTATATCAGTTCTTGATTTTACTTCTTCCGATAGTTCACCACTAACAAAGCTGTTTTGTACAAAGTTAGTTAAAGCCATTAGTACCTCACATCAAGGAATGGTCTGCTCTGTATAGGTGTAATAGGATGTTGCTGTGAATCAGTATATCGTGCCATGCGAGAAGCATTAAGATACTCCTCTGCCATAATTTGTTTTGTTGTAGCGTTGTCGCGTACAGACATAGCAAAGTCTTTTGCTAATGCGTACTCAATCATTTTAGCAAAGTGTACAGGGAACTCATTCTCAGGTACATCAGCTATGTAATCACAGAACAAGTCACCGCTATGATTTACATATACTTTGTCTTCAATAATTTGATATGGCTGATTAGGATTGATCTTAACCAAAGTAAGTAAGTCAGAGGGTAGTGTGTATTTAGCATTCCACTCTGTGCCAGTAATAGCTGTAGCATCTTTATTTAGTTGTGCTTTCTTTCTAGCAAAGCCCCAACGATACTTAGTTAGTTCTGCTTTGACGATATTATCATACAAGTTGTTAGCTACAACCTGCGCTCGTGCGTTGCCAGTAAGTGATGTTATTGGCAAATCACCTATCAGAATTAATGCGTTAGAAATTAGTTCTATTTTACTAGCCATGATTTACCTTTATGTAGAGAAAAGAAAGGGGGGCGAACCCCCCTTATAAGCCTAATTAGGCAGGTGTTGCATCATAGTTGATTTGAATCAAGCCTGCTGTATCACGTACAGCCGCGCCTGCTTTCAACATACCGTTACAAAGGAAAGAAACCTTCTCAGGTACATAATCAATAGTAGTTTTGTTATCAACACCGATAGCAAGACCAATAGCATCTTTAGCAAATGCGTAGCCTGCGGTTACGTCAGAAGCAGTAGTTAGACCACCAACTGTACGATCTTCGATAACAACTACGTTGAAGCCTGCAAATGTGTTGATTTCACCATTTACTAGAGCCTTAACATTTTGGTAATCAGAAGATGAAACTTTCTCATCAGCTAATAGACCTGCAAGACCTGCACCACTGATAGCGCAGTATAGATCGTTAGAACCAACGCCAGCCTTAACCAACTCAACTTTAGCGTCAATAAGATCAGTAGCCGCAAGAGCAGTACCACCAGTACCAACAGTAGCACCCGGAGTTGCCGCATCCATTGCAGAAATAACGATGTCATCAAGTCTACGACCCAATGCGCCTGCAATAGTTTGAGCAAGTTCTTGCTTCTCATCAAAGTTTACTTCAGCCGCATCAAAGATGTCAGTGTACTCAGGAGCAACATAGTTAGCTAGAGTAGCAGTAACTAAGCTGTGAGCAACGTTCATTGGAGATACGTCAGTAGAAGTAGTACCACGAGCCGCGGCAGTACCTTTACCCATTGCGCGGAACTTGTAAGTGTCACCAACTACGTTATTACGTACGGTAACTGCGTTTCTTAGTAGTGAAGCGTTTTGGTAAGCGTGCTTCACCATGCTGTCAAATTCTGTAACAGCTACAGGAGATAGATTTACACTCATTTTAATATCCTCGAAAAAGAGATTTAATTTAAAAGTTTTTCAAGGTTTTCGCTGAGTACCCAGTAAATTGGTCAGCATCCAACCTAAATTTACCGAGCCTATGGGAATAGGGTATTCGATGCGCTTATTATAACACCGAACACCCATACTTGTAAATATTAACCGCCAAACGATGCAAGCATCTGTTGAACTTTCCGTTCATGGTTGGGATCAACACTTCTGAGAAACTGACCATTTTCATGGCGTTTAAACATTTCTGCTTCTACATCTGACCACGTTAAACCTTGCGGATGCTCGCCACCCTCGATGGGTAGTTTAGCAGGGACAGTAGCTTTTACGATAGCTTCAATAAGCTGTACACTTTCTGCTGTAGTTACTAAGTCTTGCACTTGAGTATAAGTATCAGCATCAAGGTTGTTCTTTAAAAATCCTTCAACATTCTTCAAACGCTGAGTAGCATTGTCACCTAGCTTTGCCATCTCTTGTTCAGCACTAACTTCTTCAACTGCTTGCTCTTGTGCAGTTAATAGTTCCCATGCACGACCATACGCCTCTTGAGACATATTGGTATCTTTAGCAAACTCAGTTAGTTCAGCAAGTAACGCATCATCTTGCTCTACACCTTCAGGAGCAACATAACCATCCTTAGGTGCGCCTTTAAATCCACCAAACTTCTTTTCAAGTTCAGTGTACGCCTTTGCTTGTTCTGCAACGGACTGGTACTTATCTGCTTTATACCACTCTGGAGTTTCACCTGTACCCTTAATACCTTCAGCTAGAAAATACTCGTTCTCACCTAACGTGGGTTCGGCATTGTCTAACAAGGTATCAGAAGTAGTTTCTTGTACTTCGGCTTGTTCGTCTGACATATTAACCTCTTACTTTAGCTTGTTGTATTAAATTGATCACATACTTAACTACACCTGACTCACCATTATGATAAGCCGCTTCGTAGTTTACGTTCTGTGATTCAAAGGGGGTATCGTTGCCATAGATAAAACGAGACGTTAAATCTTCAAGGACTTTCTTTCCTTCAGGCGTAGAGAAACAGCCATTGTATGCTTTAGATAATTCAATGGCTTTTAGTCTCTGTTCTTCTGCGTACTTAGACTTGGTTTCCGAAGAAGCCTTGTCTATGTTGTTCCAACTCAAAGTATAGTCTGTCCTTGCATTGGCTGTTCACCTGCAGGCATACCTTGCTGTGCCGCTTCTGCACCTGCTTGTATTATTGCTACTTTCTCAGCTTCACTTCTAACAAGTGCGGCAGGCATACCTGCTTTATCAGCAACCCATGTACCAAAGTCTTCAAGTTTAAATCCAATCTTAGCTTGGTCAGGACCGGCATTTTGAAGTACAAACTGTACAGCTTGTTGGACAGTAAGTATATCTTCTGCATCCTGTTGCCTTGCTAGAGGGGACATAAACTTAATATCTATGTCTCTACCATCTAACTGTAGCGGCTGAATAATGCCTCTACGAGTTAATATAGCAACAACACGCTTTATAATAGGGATTAATACTTCAGTTTGCAAGCGTCCAAATGCAGAACCAATTCGTTTTGCCAGTTCACGAGCCTCAATAGCTACCTCTGTAGCTGATCTAACAGCCCCTGTTGGGTCACGCAGATCATTGAATAACGCTTTCTTAATGTTCATTTGTAGGTCATTGATGACAAACTGCGATAATTGTAAGTTAGCGCCAGTGTCTAATCGTCTTAATGATGGATTAGCGTTGTTGTTAGAACCTACTGGAATAACAACTCCCGGACTTATGCTTATATTGTAGGGGTTTGTAACGCCATCATCTGTTGCTGTGTACATACCTGCAAGGTCGATAGCCGCTTTCTGTAGCGTAAACTCTTTTGCTTTGTTCAATGACTTAACATCAGGCAATGCTTGTAGTGCAGGACCGCGACCACGGATCTCACCTGCTACTTTAGAGTAACGCCCAGTAACCCACGGAGATGTTGGACCAAAGTCTTCCATCCAACTTACGTGATCTTCTTTTCCAATCCACAAGCAACCGTAATATGTTTTAGCTTTTGGTAAGTAAACAACGCCCTCATAGGCTTTTACCATAGTTTCAGGCTTGTCTTTGATAACTTTAGCTATAGTTGGTGATGGTTTAAAACCACGCCACTTACGAGGCAAGTCACTAGCCTTTACTTCAAATCTACGCCAATGTGTTTCAACATTACCCTGTGGACCTTCCTCAAATGCTATACCTTTTTGTGGGATAGCACTAAATACAAGAGGCATATCATCATCTTCTACCTCATCAATACGAAGCGTGCCTGTACCAATCAAAAGATCAAGTGCGTGTTCATAGAATTGTGTAGCAAAGTTAGAACGGTTAATGTAATCAAAGACCTCATCAGCTTGCTCTTCTAGGTTACGCTTAATGTCTTCTTCAGATACATTAAAGTCACCAGACTCTAATAGTTTTTTGACGCGAAGAGATGGTTCAAACGTAGCCCAGCGCGACCAGATTGGTGCTATGTTTTCTTGTAGCTTACTTGCACCCTGTTGAATAGCCTCTAATGCAGTCGAGTCGAAGATTTTATCCATCTTCTTCTGCCCTGCTACTACTGTTTCAAACAAGTTTCTGTTGGGTAAAAAGTATTCATACGCATCATCTAACTGATCATGCCAGTGTGTAGCGCGTTTGAATGCGTTTGCTTCTCTTTTTTTAAGGTCTTGAAGCGACCCTAGTTCAGCAGGTAGCTTCATACTAAGACCCTTTTTGTCTTTCTTGAAATTCAGCAAGAGTTTGGACTTCGCCCTTTTTAAATGCTCTCAAGTATGCATTAAGAAGATCTTGTCCTTCAGTTTGACGAGTTGTGTGCTGTACACTTTCCTGACCTTTAGGCTTTAGCCCGATTCCGCCAATTAGTGATTTTGCCCCTAACTGTCCTCGTGCTTGAGTTTTAAGCATACGCTCAGTTTTTGCTCTTTCTCTTCTCAATCCTATTTCGGTTCTTTTTTCTAAGGCTAATTCTTCAGGAGTTGGTAGTGGTTGGCTTGGTCTGCTACTGCCCATTATGCTTCCTCATGTATTTTAGTAGTTGATATGGGGTCAGTATAAACGGATTGTTGATCCCTAATATCTGTTTGATATGTCCTACACACGTATTCAACATAAAAAGATGCCGCTTGCACTTTCTAGGTTTAAATTTTAGTAGATAATATTTGTCCCCAATTATACCCTTTTTTGCTTCTTTTGTGAACAACTCTACTTCATCTGTCAACTTTCCATAGTGAATTAGACGATCTGCACTAGGAATTACCACATAACAGTGTCTTACGCCCTTTTTTAAAAATGGACTCCACCAGTTTGATCTGTCGTTTGTAAACACGACATACACATCAGAAGACACTGAAGTTGACCTTTGCTTGTGTAGGTTTAGTAAACTTGCCAGTAGAGCGTAGTGCTGAACGACCTTCACCTTCACCTTGTAGTGCGTACTCAAGGGCTTCCACAGGGTGAGAGTATTCATTCTTATCAGGCTCATCAGTGTAGTGTTCCCCTGACTTCTGTACTCTACGGTAGCAGAACCCACCTTGTAAGCCTTTACGAATCATAGAGGCTTTAGGTAGGACAACGAATCGTGGTTGTCCATCCATACACATTTCTTTCATGGGTACTTCTAGGGCGGCTCTACGTTTTAATGGGTCGTTAGAGGCTGTAGGTTGGCATGGGACACCTGCCGCACGTAGTATCTGGAATGGTGTATCCGAGTTGGCTTGGTTTTTATTGTTGCCAGAAGGATCACCCCACCCTTTGAACTCGTGATCAGGGTACTTTTCTTCAATATATCGCTTAAGTGTTGGTGCAAAATCAACAGCACCAGAGTCGGTAAGAACCATTTCATCAAAACATATCCATCTGCCTATGGCAGTTCGTTGTATAAACGCACACGCAGGTGTACGACCAAAGTCCATTCCTAAGACAATAGGGTAGTCAAGGGATGGTGTGAAGTCATCCATGTGTTGACAGTGGACGCTATCAGTGTACATAGGATGCACAGGCTTACCGTTCGATACAAATCCATATTCATTGGCTAAGTTTACCTTTATCCAGTCATCAGACTTACCATTTAGACCACGCTCATAGTAGCCTTCAGGTAAGTTCTTTAAGTTTTCAGCGTTAGGGTTTATCTTCCACTCTTCACCTTCTTTGAACACGCCACCTGCCTGCCTAAAAAATGACCAATCTTTAGGTCGTTCAATCTCAGCTAGTTTAAAATACCAGTGGTCTTCATCAGGAGCGTTAGAATCTCCTAACATTCCATGATGTGTAGGCTTGATACCTTCTTTGGGAGAGGGGTAACGACCATGACGTAGGTCTAACATGTCTAAAACCGCTTTAGAGTGTTCTTTTGTCTCGTTTAACCATACCCAAGTACATTGGATACCCCTTGCCTTTTTGACGTGTTCAGGTCTGTCAAAGGCGATAAACACGACATCACACTCAACCTCTGTACCATCTTCTAGGTTGAATCTCATAAAGTGTGTTGGGGGTTCTTTATTACCTTGTTTGAAGTCACCTAACTCACCATGTATCTCTAGCCAGTCTTTAATGGTAGTAGAGAACAGTTCAGAGTAGGTGTTACGAGCCGCGATTACACGAGATAAGCGTTTGTTGTAGTTTTTGTGTTCAGGGTCAGTAACAGGTTCTTGTTCACAGATAAGATCTAGTAGTTTAAGGATACATTGGACTGTCTTACCAGAACCCAATGGACCCATAATGAAGGAGTTACGTGCGCGACAATCAGAGAAGTCTTGGAGAACTTGTCCCTGTGGGCATAAATCGTATTGTATTTGGCTCATTTTTTCTTGCCAAATATCTTGTCGTAGTTGTCATTAAACTTTTTACGTGTATCAGCAGTAGAGGTTCTAGGCTTACTACCCTTACCACCATTTGATTCAGGGAAGTGTCTATCCCTTGTAGCTTTATCTAGCTTATGTAAGTGACTCATCTAACTCATCCTCAAAGTTTGCAGACATTTTATCGTAAACAATGTCTAATATCTCACGCATTAACATCTCATCCTTGTCTATTAAAGCATTACCGAAACTCTGAATCAACTCTAACTCAGTGTCACTAACGTATTCATCACTTTCAATCATAATCATCGTAACCTTCCAGAGTATCTCTTAATATTATTTGTTTACAAAGGTCAATATAGAATACCGTTTTTTCATCGATTAGAGAGCTTGCAACCTCAACCTGACCCTCTTCTATAGTAATCATAATTAAATCGCCTGTAAAGCCTTCTAAGGGCGTTTTAGGCATATTGGGACGGATAGGGGTTACTTTCATAAGACTCCAAATTTTTTTTTGAGGTGTACCCACACACTCACACACACGCGACTTCGGGAAGGGGGGGTCTACTCTGACTCTTTATCGTCTTGTAAACCATCAAACCTTTTACGCTGTAGTGATACAGTAACGCCTGTGTCGCCTGACATCTCAACGGCCTTTAATTTTGGCGCGACAAACTCCGCAATCTTACCCCACGCTTGAATAGATTCCTTTTGATTAGATACGCTAGGATCACTCTCTGCCAATTCATCTAACTTGACTGCTTGTTGTGCCATTCTCATTACAGGGTCGAATTGTTCGCCATACATATCTTGCAACCTGTTTAATAGAAATTTACTATTTTTGTTCATTGAACCTTTAGGCCTTGCCATAGTTTTTAACTCCTAGTGCTTTGTAATCATTGAAATTATTTGATCATATTTTAACCAATTATAACATATATTCCCCTTTTATCGTATTTATATCCCATTTCGTCGTATTTGGGTTTTATTCCTTGTATATATCATTAAGCTATCGGTTGTGGGTTGATTTTGCCCGTTTACATACTTAAACACTTAGAGGTAATGCATTATGACAAAAGCAGAAATATACAACACTTTAAAAACTAAACAGTTGCACCACGCGATTCACGCAAGCAAGTTAGCAATTGAGTGTAAGGATTTAACAGGCAGTGAGTTAGATTATACAAAAGATTTTGCTAAAAAAGCACACACTCAATCTGTAACCCTGTTAGGCGCAATAAATGAATTATTGGGCGATGACTACAAGGGTTATAAAGTAATGAGTGAACAAAATGAATTGTTACTTGAGCAGTGGAACGAATTAGAAAAGGAGCGTTTAGGTCTATAGTAATTATATCGAGCGCATTAGCAATAGTGCGCTTTATTATAATTATTTAACTTAACTAGAGGATATAACAATGGAAACTTTAACTAACAGACTAGAAACTTTACAAGCGCGTCAAGATGCAGAATTTAAAGACGCCAAAAAGGATATTACTTTTCCTTTAAGAGGCGATAATAAATACTACTATGCGACACAATGTGCGCTTTTCCATCTAAACCTACAAAATCACGGTTTCGACCATATAGCAACCAAAGAGCGCGTATTGAGTGAGGGCATACGTTTTAACAAGTATTCAATTACACTCGGTCATCA
>Ga0208645_1004122_pt1 | contig 10432 bp, 13 predicted proteins | sample VirMetDEL_Sep_01_FD_184519 | JGI IMG/M metagenome (GOLD analysis project Ga0208645, IMG submission 184519) | Aqueous microbial communities from the Delaware River and Bay under freshwater to marine salinity gradient to study organic matter... | ecosystem: Environmental > Aquatic > Marine >...
TCTGTTTACGACTAGGGCGCTGACGACTTCGGGCTCCAACAACTTTGGCAACACAACGCAGCCCTTCCCCGATGCGATCAAAGGCTCCCCCTACCCGATCACCGCCACCACGAGCTTCAGCACCCCGCTGGGCTCCGGCGACTACGCGGTCTACATGGGGGCCACTGGAGCCCTTGCCGACAAGCCGGGGAACGACGTGTGGCAGCAGGGAGTCGGCCCAGGCTCGAACGGCGACGTGCCGACCACGGACATCAACGGTGTGGCCCGCTCAGGCGCGAGCTGCAACCCCGGAGCGTTTGAGGCCGATGGGTTCGTTGCGCCGACCGTGACGACCCAGACCATCGGGCCTGTGGGCCGAGACTACGCGACGTTCACGTTGGCTGACGCCAGTATGGCGTCAAGGGACCTGACGCTCACAAACGAAGCGTTCGTGTTTGAGGCGGACGCGGCCACTTACACGACAGGCTTCAGCCCAAGCTCAACAGTTCTTGCGGACGCAACGAGGAACGTCACGTATCGCCCAGCAGCAGGGAGCGAGCACGGAGGCATTCCAGGCGCTGGCGTACACATTGACACCGGAGCGGCGGGTCGCCCATTTACCGTATATGGTGAGTTCGTCGTCATCGAGGGATTGAGCCTTACCACAACGACAACTTATTGCACTTGGCTTCAAGGCGCAGGCACCGTCATTCGCAACTGCATCGGCACGGGTGCAAATAGGTCCTTCTTCGTGTACGCAGGAACGGCACTTAGCCCTATCGTGCTGGAGAACTGTGTTGGAAGCCAAGGGACGAGCTATGCCTTTCTGATCTTAGGTGGCGGGCCGCATGGGGGGGTCGCCAACGCCCGCGTTGTGAACTGCACGGGGTCGTCAACTGGGAACGATGCATTCCGAACACAGGCCACGGCTTCAGGTACGTCAGCGACGGCGGAATACATCAACTGCCTCAGCATTTCGAGCCCTACGCATCAAGCAATCGGCTCGTTTGCGACCGTCACAGGCTCCAACAACTTCGGCGGTAGCTCGAACCCGTGGCCTGCCGCCCTCCAGGGCTCCCCGTACCCGATCACCGCGACCACCAGCTTCTCCACGCCCCTGGGCTCAGGCGACTTCGCGGTCTACATGGGCGCGACCGGAGCCCTCGCAGATGTCACGGGGAACGATGTCTGGCAGCAGGGCGTCGGCCCAGGCTCGAACGCGAGCGTGCCGACCACAGACATCAACGGCGTGGCCCGCTCAGGAGCGACGGCGAACCCTGGCGCGTTCGAGGCCGACGGGTTCGTGGCTCCTACGGTGACGACCCAGACGATCGGTCCTGTGGGCCGCGACTACGCGACGTTCACGCTGGCCGAAGCAAGTCTGCCGTCCGAGGACATCACGTTCACGAACCGGGCGTTCGTCTTTGAGGCGGACGCGGCGACGTACTCGGAGAACGTGTACTTCGGCAGCACGTTGACAACGGATGCAACGCGGAATGTGACGTACAAGCCCGCCGCTGGGAGCGAGCACGGAGGCGTGGTCGGAGCCGGGGTGGTTATCAACTCGGCTTCAATTAACTTCTTCCGCGACAGCTTCATGCTCTTTGAGGGCATTGAGGTGAACGGGTCTTCGACTCAGACCCTCAACATCGACGCTTGCACTGGCACCGTGACCCGCCGCTGCATCATCAACGCTACTACGCAGGGTTTTGTGATTGGCAACACAGTTCTGGCCGTTGAGGTCAGTAACTGTGTTATCAGCTCCAATAACTACAGCTTTCTGTTGCAGTGTTCTACCGGAGCCCAGGCGGTGACGCTATACAACAACACGATCTTGGACGGCCCCTCTGGACTCGTAGCTATTCGCGTCCTTCAGAGCGGAACGGCAACCATAAGTCTTGACGCGGTAAACAACTTAATGCTCAATGGTGCTGGGGTGTATCTGGCGTCTGGCACCGTAACGGTCACAGGCTCCAACAACTTCGGCGGCAGCACAAGCCCCTGGCCCGCTGCCATCCAAGGCTCCCCCTACCCGGTCACCGCATCCACCGCCTACGACCCCGGCGCGGGTGACTTCGCCCTCTACGTCGGCAAGAACGGGGCGCTCCTCGACTCGCCCAATAACGACGTGATCAACGGTGGCGTCGGCCCGGCCTCCAACAGCGATGTGCCGACGACCGACATCCTTGGCGACACCCGGTCAGGCACGACGACGAACCCCGGAGCGTTCGCGTTGGCTCAGGCGACGGCGGTGCTGACGAGGACCATCGGGCCTGTCGGGCGGGACTACGCGACGTTCACGGCGGCTGAGGCTGACGTGGAGAACATCGGCGGGAGCGCGGACCTCGTGTTTGAGAACGAGCGTATTGAGTTCCTGGCGGATGCGGGGACGTACACCACAATCCTAAATCCAAACTCGGGGCTCACCACGGACGCCACAAGGAACGTGACTTACAAGCCTGCGGTGGGGAGCGAGCACGGTGGAGTCGTAGGCGCAGGCGTTGTTATTGACACTGGTGCATCAAACAGCCCCGTGTTCGTAGATGATGACTTCACGGTCATTGACGGACTCAACCTAGCGACAACCACGATGTACTGCGCTTGGATCCTAGGCTCTGGAATTGTCATGCGGAACTGCATTGCCACTGCCTTCAATCGCGGGTTCCTGATCTATGGCGGCCAGTCGAGTGCCCCCAACATCTTGGAGAACTGTGTAAGCAGAGGCGGGCCTAGTTTCGCATTCCTAGTTCTCGGCGGCGGCCCTGTGTCGGCAGACGCTCATGCACGGATCGTCAACTGCACAGGATCATCGACGGGCAACGATGCTTTCCGTAATCAAGCCACGGTGTCAGGCACTTCCGCGACGGCGGAATACATCAACTGCCTGAGTCTTTCTAGCCCGACGTATCAAACAATCGGCTCGTTTGCGACAGCTACAGGCTCCAACAACTTCGGCGGCAGCTATAACCCCTTCCCCGCCGCCCTCCAGGGCTCCCCCTACCCGATCACGCCGACGACGAACACCACGCCCGGCTTCGGGGACTACGCGATCTACGAGGCCGCTACAGGCGCTCTCATCGTCGTTGATGACAACGCAGCCCTTGGTGGTGGCGTCGGACCCGCAGCCAACGCGGACGTTCCTGTCTTTGACATCCGAGGCGTCAAGCGCATCGGCGGTGGGTGCGATCCGGGGGCGTTCGAGGGTGTTCGGTCTCGGTCCACGGACGTGTGGGATGTGATGTACGGGTCCCACAACATTCCCGGCACGTTCGGGAAGCTGGTCCAGGACATCCCTGAAGCGGTCCCCTCGGCTGAAGAGATCGCAACTGCGGTATGGAACAAGCTCATTGCTGACCACCAGGGCGCAGGGTCCTTCGGGGAGCTTTCACAACAAACCAAACTGGCCGCTGATCGTGCGGGCACTCAGAGGCTACAGTAAGTACGCGGAGGTAAGCGATGCTCAAGAGACTGAACGGGTACACAAAGGCGCAACTGGCAGCAGGCGCGGGCGACGAAAGTCTTGACTTCCCTGCTGGTGTCGTCGGTGTGCCCACCGACAGCACTACAGAGCTGTTCTTCTTTCTTGGAGATGGTGGAAGACTGATCGGAGGAGGCGAGGGCAGTGGGGTCACTACCTTCACGCAACTGACCGACACTCCTGTATCCCTAGGCACCGCCGGGCAAAAAGCCGTGGTCAACTCGGGTGGCACGGCGCTGGAGTTCACAGACGCGCTTCAGTTCAACCTCAGCGGTAGCGGCTACTCGTCGGGCCGCGTGCTCCAAGCCAACGGCAGCGAGTACGTTGACATCCTCTCCCCGGCGCTGCCCGAGCCTTCCTCCACAGGGGTCATGTTCGCATGGGACGACACGACCGACACCGTTGTGCAGGTGGCGGCGGGAACGCAAGGTCAAGTCCTGGGCGTGGCGGCTACCGGGCTCCCCGAGTTCCAAACGGTCGAAGCCGCTGCGGGGGACTTCTTCCTGACCCAGGCGGTGGACGGCAACCCCACAAGGACCGAGGTTCAGGCCGGGGTCCAGCGTGGCATCGACTGGGACTACAAGTCTTACTGCGACAATGGTGGAGACTCGGCTACGTTCATCACCTTCGTTTTGAACTCGACCTCCGCTACGACCTACGAATACCCCATTACTTCTGGGTCTGCTACCAACAACCGAGCCTACCTCATGGAGGTCTTCCGAGGTGGAGAGGTGCGTCTCAGTAGTGGCACTGGGTTCGATGAGGGGTTCTTCTACTTTGTGCGGGCCACGGTGGCTCAGTCCGGGAGCGCCCAACCGACAGTCTACGTTCGCTCCTCCAACAACAACGTGTGGTCCAGCTGGATCGCGCTTCACTGATTTATGAACGACGAAATCGAACCTGAGGAATCTTTCTTCTTCGAGCCCGAGCCCGAGCCCGAGCCCGAGCCCGAGCCCGCAGCCGAGCCCGAGCTGGACTGGGGTGTCGTCGCTGAGGAAGCCCTGGACCTACTGAAGGAGTACCTTCCGGCGAAGCCTCAGTGGGGCAACTCGCCAGAACGACTGAAGGGGTTCCTGCAAGACCAGTTTGAGCTGGTTGCGAAGGCAGAGGCGATGGGTGACACCGCCTTCCTCACGAACTACGCGCGTGCTGTTCAGCTCTATGCCGAGTCTGCCCAGATCGCGATTGCTCGTCAGAGCCAGAAGCTGTTCGCTGACCGAGTTGTTTTCATCGTCCGTCTCGCCATCCGTCTAGTCGCAAAGGTATGAAGCACCGTCTCGTTCCCACTGTCGTGCCGCTCGTTGTCCTCGGGCTGCTTCTCGTCTTTCCGTCGTGCTGCACGGGTTGCCGTACCGTGGAGACAGATCCTGCAAAGATCACAACCACGGTGGGTCAGTGGGAGCCGCCCATGCTTGAGACTCTGGAGCAACTCCAGGCATACCGCCCGGACCTCGCTGCGCGTGCGGAGTACTACATCAACCTGTTCTCCGACGAGCTTGACGCTGAGTTTCAGGTTGTCGAGCTTGAGGGTCTGGTGCCGCTACTTCTGGCCTACATCGCAGAGGTCGATCAAGACGACACTCTGACCTCTGACGAAAAGGACCTGCTGGTCGCGATCCCGAACATCTGGCTGGAAGCCATCCGCAACTTCCTGAACGACTGATGGGCGTTAAGGCTGTCCTGGCTGTCGTCGGAGACAGTCTTCAAGCGGGGTACAACGGCCCGGCCACGCAGACGCCCCCGTTCGGCGCGAACGGGGACAATCGGGTCTTCATCTACAACCGTTACACGTTCGACGCGGGAGTCGGTAACGAAGCCCAGACGGTAGATGTGCGAGCAGGGTTGAGCGACACGGGCCACACCCCCGGCTGGGACTCGTTGCGCTACGCAGACTCCAACTGGCAGAACAACGGCCCGCTCCCGGTCTATTACACGGCGTCGGCAATCCGTCGTTATTTGGGTCTGGAGGAGCTTCGGGTCATTTGCATGGCCATCCCGGCCACTGACGTGACTCAGACGCCTCCCGGCGGCAACAACACGATCTCTTGGTATCCGGGGCTGTCTGGCGGGATCATGGGCCGCTACCAGTCGAAGTACCTGACTGAGGCACTGGCAACGGACGAGGTGACGACCGATCACGTCTACCTGGGGTGCCTCGCGTCTCTTGGAAACAATTTGAACAACTCGACGGTCTACACTACGGACGAGTCAGGGAACCTGTCCTCGAACCTTGCTAGCGTGTTCTCTGCCGTAGAAGGCTCTGTGCTGGCCTCTGGTGGCGGTAGGCAAGTCGCGACCCGGATACCACGTTCGGTCATCCAAGAGGCTCCTACGACCTCTGAGAGCCGCGTAGAGACCTGCCAAGCCCAAACTGACCAGTGGAAGCAAACCTCGGGGCGTGCGACGGCCTGGATGGAAGGCATCCCGTGGAACTCTAGCGATCCGCATTTCTCGGACAGCTCGGCCATGCTCCTGGGGACTAAAATGTTCAAAGCGTGGAGATCAGCCCAGACGAGAACCGAGACCTTCAACACGGTCGCCGCGACCTGAGGGTCTGGACGACGCTAGCGGTTCTACAGCATTGCCATCCGCTGGCCCGGCCCTTGGAAGTTCAGATCAAGGAGCTTCCTGAAGCCGAAGGGTCTACCGAGTACAGGGAAGACACCGACTCGTTCGTGATCACGATCTCGAACGCGCTGGACGAGAAAGCCTTTGACGAGGTATTGGTGCATGAATACGCTCACGCACTGATTCACGAATACTCAGGACCGAGTGAGGACGCCGTATGGGGCGTCGTGTACGCGAGCCTGTACAACCTGATCTTTGGAGATCACTGATGTCTGACAAAAACGAAGAGCCTGAGTTCATGAAGCTGGACGACAAAGAGTGGCGCGGTGCAGTCCACGCCACGTTCGCCAACCAACTTGAGGGCTTGCACGAGGTGAACGACCAAGTTGACCGCCTCACGACCGTGTGTGACGAGATGGGCAGCATGGTCAAAGACCTGCTCAAGCGTGTCGAGCGCATTGACGAGCGCAGCGAACACAACGCGAAAGTGCTCCGCGAAGCTAGCTCGGACGAAAGCGCCGGATGAACCGAATGAAGCGCGGCGTTCCCTGATCGGGGCCTGAGCCCTGTCTGCCGACCAACTCGTTCATCAGTGAAATCACGCCCGGCGGTCGCTGACTCTTTTCGGTGCTCGGCGTCACCACAGTTTCGATCTTGGCGGCAAAGTTGACTGTCGATCCGCACTTGGGGCATCCTAGCCGTCCTGTCTTGTATCCGCCCGAGGTGTAGCTATGGTGGGCTCGCAGTTGCCCGTCGCATCCAGGGTTGGGGCAATCTTTCCACGGGTTGTCCTGTTCGTGATTGCCACAGTTCGGGCACACAGGTCCCTCTAGCTCGTATCCGCAGTTGTAGCAGGGTCGCTTCCAGCGCGGGTCGTTGTACTTGCGCGGACCTACCATGTCTGTTTGAAGATGTCGGTGTGTTCGGACGGTTCGTCAGACCCGAAGAATGCTCCCATGTCTAGGCTCTGCGAGCCGAGGATGTCACCTTCTTCAGAGAACGCCATGATGAGGGCGTCGGCGCGGTCGGGACTCTTCTTGAATCCTCGGTCGCGGTACTTCTTCTTGGACTCGACCTCGATCCTGTCCTGGACGTAGGTGAACTCGCGCGTGACCAACTGCTGGTGCAGGACCGGATCGTCAGGGATGTGGACCGTGCTGTGTTTCATGCGGTGCCGCAGGTTGAACCACGCCGCGCTCAGGTGGTTGCGGTAGCCCTCGACCGGGCTCTTGCGTGCGGGGTGGAACTCGCACAGGTTCAGGCCCATCTCCAGGTAGTCGTAGGCCAGAGCCTGTCCCATGCCGACGCTGTCGATCACGAACACAACGGTGGACGGGTCCCAGCCCATCTCCAGGGCCAATTCGCGGCTCCGAGCCGCAGCCACGTTTGGGTCACAGATCGTGGCTTCCCAGTGGATGATGGCGTTGCCTGACCGAACGTAGATGACGTTCTCGTCGCCCCCGAACCTCGCGAAGTCCACGGAGATGACGCGCAGCCCTGGCCCGAGCGCAATGGCCAACCCCATAGGGTTGCCGACCGACTCCTCGATGAACCGCAGGGGCAGAACGGTCTTAGAGCCCTCTTGAGGAAACTCGCCCATCACGCCGACGAGCCACATGTCGCTGTCTTCCCCGAACTCCTTGCGGACCTGCTCGATGCGCTCGGGGTCTACGAGGTCGGGGCGCTCGCGCGACAGACTCAGCTTGTCGATCGTCAAGTTCCACGGCCAGTAGTCCTTCCGAGAGTGGAACATCTCGTAGGCCGTGCCTGAAGTGCGGTCGGGGTTGAAGATGGAGATGAACAGGTTATTCTTCTGCGAGCAGGTACGCAGCAGCGCCGCGATGATGTCCTCGCGGATACCTGTCAGCTCCTCGGCCATGATGGTCATGTCCGGGTGGTGTAGACCACGGATTGCGTTCTCGTCCGACGCGGTGGCAGCGAAGATCTTCCAGTGCGGATGATCTTTCATGGTCAACTTGGCCCCGCCCAGATTCACCATGTTGCCCAAGATCGGGCTACGCGCGACGTGGTTGGAGATCTCGGCAAAGAACACCTCACGACATTGCCGCTCGGTCGGCGCGGTGTTGACGTGCAGCGAACCCGGTGAGCGCCACCAGCGCCACATCCCCCCGGCGCTCAACGAAGCAGTCTTGCCGACCCCAGTTCCGGCCTTGACCCCGATTTGCTTCGGCGTCTGGTTGGGGTTCAACGTCAGGTCTTGGATCGTCTGCAAGAAGTCCACCTGCTTGCCCGCCGGAGTGAACCGGATAACGTGCTCGCAGAAGTAGAAGATGTCGTCCTTGCTACGACGGACCATTTCTTGGAGCGGCTTATTAGTGCTTGCCATGGGTTCTCAAATAGTCGGCAGCTGCTTGCAGGCGCTGCGGGTCATCCCGAAACTTGCCAAGCCCTAAGTTGCAGGAGCTGCACAACAGCCCGCGAACCTTCTTGGTGTAGTGGCAATGATCAACACTCAACCTATTGCGACGGCCTTCGTCCTCTGCACCTCGGCAGATGGCGCAAGCGCCGCCCTGCTTTCGAAAGATCTCAAGGTAGTCTTCGTAGAGCAGGCCATACTGCTTCCGCATATCGTTCTTCCAGTTGCAGCGTTTGCAACTGGACGACAGTCCGTCAAAGCTTTGAGCCCTTCTGTGATACTCCGAACGATCCAGTAGCTCCTCGCAGACGCTACACTTCTTTTTTCGTGTAGGGGAAGCCATTGCCTCCGTAGTCCTTGTCGGGCTTGATGCCCCAGGCTTCGAACACTTGACGCTCTGTGGGGGTCAGAGCGACTTTTGACGGTTCGGGCGGGGCCGGGTTGCCTTTAGGTGTCGGGAGGTGATAGCCGGGCCGAGAGCCGGACATGGTGATTTCATCGCTCATGACAGTTCAAGAACATTGTATTCCAAGTCTTGATTGCTTCCTTGATGGTGTTCTGCTTTGGACCTCGCGTGTCGCAGCACATCGACTCGCCGCAACGCACCTGAACCATTCGGCTTCGCTTCCCTATCCTCACTGAGCTGAGGGTTGCTCTGCACCCGCAATGAGGGCAATCCGCCAACGCTGGTTCATGTGATTTGCTTGGGTTCATCGTCGCCGCCTTGGGTGAGCAGTTCCATGATTTGCCCTTCGAGCGACTCTGTCTTCTCCTCCTTGCCGAGACCATACATGCTGGCGATGTTCTTCGTGGCGTTGGCCTTGAGGCTCGGTCCAGCGTCAACGTGTTGTGCGGCTGCGAGCATTTGAAGCTCTGCTTCGGCGCGAGCCTCTTCTTTGCTGCGCCGCATGGCCAAGGCCATGATGGCTTTCCACGAGTGGATCAATTGGATGGCACCTCGGCGCGACTGGTTGCAGATGCGCGTCAGACTGGCGGCGGTCTGAAAGACGGTGCGGTGTTTTGCGTGCTGTGAGGCGACCCATTCGACGCAGAGCATCTCAAGGTCATCCAGGAGCGTCAGAGACGGCCAAAGCTCCGTAGAGCGCACTAGGTCCCCGTAGGGGTAACCTTGGTCCTTGCAGGTCTGGCAGAGCATGGCGCGAATGCCTTCGCGCAACGCGGGCGTGCGCCACGCGAGAAGGTCCCTGAGGTCTGGGTCGTCCAGTAGCGCCCCGAGGGGTAGGTTCGCTGCTAGGTTAGCTCTGCGCCACGACCGGACCCACTCCGAAGCGGCTTGCCGGGCATCGCTCGGGCAATCAAACGCTGTGGCCACAGGCGGCGAAGAGTACATCCAGTGCCTGAGGCACAAATACACCACGAATCCCGCTTGCTCGGACTCGGAGGCCGAAGCCAAGTCTTCGATGCTAGTCAGCGGAGCCTCGCCCCCGCCCGGCAACGAGACCGGATACGGGGGCGGGTTTTCGGGTTCGAGGTTCACTTGGGTTTCTTGCGCTTGCGCTTCCCGGTCGGGCTGACGGGGTACTTGACGCGCTTCTTGGCCACGGGGATTACCTCTTCTTGGGCTTCTTCTTCCCACCCGCAGAGGGCGGCAGTTCCCGCTTCGCGGGCTTCTTCTTCATTCCCTTCTTTCCGTAACCGATTCCTTTGGGCATGGCGAGTGTCCCTCCTAGTGGTTCAAAGCCGACTACCATTTCGTGCGATTGGCCCAGTAGGCCGCTGACAGCTTACCTTTCTTGATGTTTGCCGCGTGGCGGGCCTTGAACGATTTGCGACGAGCCTTCTCCTTGGCGGTCTTAGGGCTCTTGCCCGCGCCTGAGACGCCTTGCTGCCCGAAGCGGATCAACTTGACGGTCTCACCCTCCTTGGCCAGGACCGCGTGGGACTTGGTCTTGTGTCCGGGCGTCCGCTTGGGCTTGTTGTATCCCGAGAACTTTTCGCCTCCGCGTTCGACCGTCATTGGATGCGCTCCCCGGTACGCCCGTCGAAGATGAGTTCGCCGCCGAGGCAGT
>Ga0208645_1004123_pt1 | contig 10427 bp, 12 predicted proteins | sample VirMetDEL_Sep_01_FD_184519 | JGI IMG/M metagenome (GOLD analysis project Ga0208645, IMG submission 184519) | Aqueous microbial communities from the Delaware River and Bay under freshwater to marine salinity gradient to study organic matter... | ecosystem: Environmental > Aquatic > Marine >...
CTTCAGGGACTACAAGGAGGTGGCGTGAGTCGATTCTATTATGCGTGTTGCAATTTATGATGTTGATAGCAAGATACCAAACCTTGCGCTAATGAAGATTTCTGCCTGGCATAAAGCGAAGGGAGATAGCGTTGAGGTCTATTCCCCTCTTTTTAAGAACGAATACGACAAGATTTACGCCAGTAAGATATTTAATTTCTCTGATGGCTCAATGCTTGACCCTGAAAAGATGGAGATAGGTGGAACTGGCTATGATATGAAAAAGGAGCTTCCCGCAGAAATAGAGGCAATGACTCCAGACTATTCTCTATATGATTATCCACATAGCATAGGATTTACCATGCGTGGATGTAGGCTCCGATGTGATTTCTGTGTTGTTCCAGAAAAAGAGGGCAAGCCAAAAAGCGTAATGACAATACCAGAGATATGGACGCAGCGTGATAGTGATTTTGTGATGCTGCTTGATAATGATTTCTTTGGCAATCCAGAATGGGAGGCAAGAATAAAAGAAATACAAGACTTAAATTTAAGAGTAAATTTTAGTCAAGGATTGAACATTAGAAATATAAAACCTGAGCAGGCAGAGGCGGTGGCATCAATAAGATTCAGCAATATAAATGCTACGGCAAAGCAAGTTCATTTCGCGTGGGATGACCCAAGGCACGAGAAGTTAATACACAAAGGGATAAAAGTCTGTACCGATGCTGGAATAAAGCCTTACCAAATGGCTTTCTATGTATTGATTGGGTTTCATTCCACCGAAGATGAGGATATGCACAGAATACAGGTTCTTAGGGATTATGGTTGTGACCCCTATGTAATGCCGTTTAACAAAGAAGACCCATATCAAAAGAAATTTACCAGATGGGTTAATCATAAGGCAATTTTCAAGTCTGTTAAATGGGAGGAATATAGCAGCGGAGTCAGGAAACAAACCAAGGATGAAAATCAAATTGATATGTGGATTGAAGCATGAGCCAGTTCTGGATTGCCAACTCCAGTGAAACACGAAGGAATTGCCTTGAGCATCTCGAACAGGTGTTCAAGGATAATCCTTATGTGGAGGTTAGTTACAAGATCGGTAATACAAGGACTAACCTGCAAAACAATGCCCTTCATGCTTGGTGTCAGCTACTTGCCGATACATTAAATGAATCTGGTATTACCTTTGAACAATTTTTCAAAGAAGGATATGAGGTTCCTTGGACTAAGGATGTTGTCAAAGATCATATATGGCGACCAGTTCAAGAATTTATCACAGGGGAAAAATCAACCGCAAAGGTCAAGCCTGGTGACTACCCGAAGATTTATGAGCCAATCAATATGAAGCTCTCTAATTACGGTATTCACGTTCCTTGGCCCGTAAGGAGTAAGTAATGCCAAAAGCAAACCCCCCGTCAAGAGAGCTACTTGAATACGCAACGGGCGCATCAAGGGAGAAGCTGGAACTCTGGATTGAATTAGGTTCATCAGAGAAAGCAGCTAAAGCCCTTGGGGTTACACCCTCTGTAGTTAGGGAGGCACGATACAGGGTAGAAAGGACAGCGGCTAAAAAGGGTTTCACCCCAGAGGCAGACCATTCCAGATTCATCCCCGAGGGCCAGAAGTACAAAGGCCAGTCGGTCATGGTGGATGAGGAGGGGAATGTTAAGTTACGCTGGATAAAGACTGATGAGGATAAGCAGCGCCAGGAAGAAGCCTTAAAAGAATTTATTGCCGCATTATGTGAAGATGTTGTTCCGGCAAAACAAACAAAGACACCAAAGGGTAAGTTCGATTCTAATCTACTCTCAGCTATATTTATAGGCGATGCCCACCTTGGCATGTATGCTTACGGAAAAGAAACAAAACACTCTGACTTTGACACTGACATTGCGGTTCAGGGCTTAAGAGATGCCGTTGATGATTTAGTAGATCGCGCACCAAACTCTGAAACATGCTTGATTGTTGATGTTGGTGACTTCATGCACCAGAACGGCACAGCGGCAAAAACAGCAAAAGGCACTGACCTTGATGTTGACTCCCGGTATCCACGGGTGCTTAGGCTTTCAGGTAAAGTCATGCGTTATATAATCAGCAGGGCTTTGGGTAAGTTTAAGAAGGTAGTAGTTGTTATCTCAAGAGGTAACCATAATCAAGACCCCGCTATAGCAGTCCAGGAGATATTATCTGCCTACTTCCACAATGAGCCAAGAGTTCAGGTATTGGATACTGATGGCTATTTTCATTATTTGGAATGGGGTAAATGGCTTATTGGTGTTAATCACGGCGATAAAATAAGGCCAGCCAAGCTAGTAAATGTCATGGCTAGGGACATGGCTGCTGCATGGGGTAGAACTACTCACAGAATGTGGGCTTTGGGCCATTACCACCATGAACACCTAATAGAATTAGAGGGTTGTACTGTTCACAGATTTGGCGCATTACCTCCCCCGGATGCATGGCATGCCTCTTCTGGATATGGTGGAGACGGTCAAATGCAGATGATTACATTCAGGAAAGAGGGCGGCAAGCACTCCACTCTTGTTTATGATGTGCCTAGACCAATTATTGAGCCGGATGTGGTGATTGAATGAAGGCGAATAGTAGAAAAGAAGCTAAAGAGCTTGGGTTAAAGCATTACTTTACGGGTAATCCATGCCCTAAAGGCCATATTGCTGATAGGTTTGTTAGTAATGGGACTTGCGCTGAGTGTTTATCAATTCAAGCAGCCTCATTTGAAAAGAAAGCATATGACAGGTCTTACTATAAGAAAAATTCTGGTCGTATATCAGCGCGGCAAAAAGTTTACTATGAGGAAAATAGAGAAAAGAAATTGAAGCAGGCGGCAGAATGGGCGGCTAATAACAAAGAAAAGGTCAGGGATATTAAAAAGAATTATAAGTTTCGCCGAAGGTCTATAGAGTCAAATGGAATGAATTCTGCCGAGCTTACCGAATGGAAAAACAATCAAGAAAAGATTTGCTTTTGGTGCTTGTCGAAGTGCGATAGCGAATATCATATAGACCATATTCAACCTTTGGCAAAGGGAGGCAAACACATTGCCGAGAATCTAGCTATATCATGCCCTGGCTGCAACTTGACAAAAAACGCAAGGACTCCAGAAGAGTTTATCAAGATAATGAATAAGCGAGGACAAATTGATGGCAAGCGTAACTATTACAGATAAAGACTTTGAGCAATCAGAGGACAGGGGAGAGTTCCTCAAATCCAAGGGAGTTCCCATGGTAATTAAAGAAGGGTGCTGGACATTTGACCCTGAATACATTGTGGATATTGAAGAAGTAACCTATGTGGGTAGAGGGGGTGAAAGGGTGTTTGTTTACAAGTGGTTTAAGAATTAATGGCCCGTGACGGACATCCTATTAACAAGCAATTCTCAGGTTCTGATCGGGCCACCCAATGAAGACATTAAGAAAACGAGTAGATGATTTAGCCGTAGCCATGCAGAAGCTGGTGAGGTTAAAGGAGGCCGTTCAGAATGACGGGTACTGTAAATGCGTCTCCTGTGGGATTGTTAAACACTGGAAGGAATGTGATGGGGGACATTACATCTCCCGAAACCACCAGTCCACCAAAGTCCTGGAGGAGAACATCCACCCCCAATGTAAGGGGTGTAATCTGAAATCAGGCAAGGGGGATACTCTTGTTAACATTGATTACAGGAATTGGATGATTGAGTTCTACGGCGAGGAGTTCGTAGAGGAACTGGAGATTCTGGCAAGGAAACCAGCCGACCATTTCGGGCCGGACATTGAAGATCAGATAAAAGAGGTAAGGGCAAAATGCAAAGAGTTGGAAAAGTTATTGTCATGTTAGGTCTGTTGGCTGGATGCACACCCACCTTAACCGTATTAGAGGGTGCTACACACGCCTGTGGGGAGATTTACGTTGAGGGGTACTTCACGGACACCCAGGGTCAGGTAATCGTTGTAAAGGCCCCTGAGGAGTGGGACGCGCAGCAGGTAAAGGAGTTCTGTGGGCGTGAGTAAATTAGACGATAAGATACTAGAGGAGTTGAATAAAGCGGATACCATTGACTTGCTTTATTTACTCTATGATCTCCAGGAACGTATACTGAAGATTCTCATTGAAAGACAAACCTAATGTTGTGCGGGGTATGCTGGCTTGAAACAGGAAATCCAGAATGTAGAGGATGTTGTAGAGATAGAGCCGATGGAGCCGGAGGAGTTGATGGATTGGCTGAACAACAACTTACCCTATTTGATTGGGGAGGAACAGAAGGCTGTGGGGACAATGGCAATGATGATTAGCGATTACACAGAGTTCTTCTACCTCAATGACCACCTGCATGATCTGCTTATTGAGTTCATTACCACCAAGTATTCGGAGAATGAACTACATTAAGAGAGGTCGGCGCAGCACCCCGAGGACAGGGGGAGGAAACCCAAGATGCCACGCCGCCTCAGATGTTATTTGTCCTGCCTTTTCAAAAATTCCTCTGCACCGCCGCCGAACAAGTTATAATACCAGCGACCAACAATCGGAACACTTCTTAAAGTTTTTGCGTCTGGCGTTTCGCCTTCATATATTGATTTCATGGCACTAACTACATCAGTTGTCAGGTTACTAAAGACGCTTATTGGTGGGGCAACTGAGTCGCCTATCAAGCCTGCAATATCTCCTCTCTTAAGGTTTTTATCTGCGCTATACCTAGATGTCATTAGCGTGGCAAGCATATAGTTAGTCCAGTTATCTGGAACTCTATCTACCTGGAATTCCCTTCCTTGCATCCAGTTTTTTGTCTCTTGTATTGTTGCGTTTCCAAGACCAACTATAGCCGAATAAGCCAAAGCATTTTTCCCAGCAGTGGAATAATTACCCTTTTCTACCTGCTTGATTATGGTATTGTTTATGAGTTCAAGCTGCTTCAATCCAAAAGATTTAAGCGAATAAAATATTCTTCCGTTTGGACTCTGCAAATATTTAAGAGGCATATCAGAAAGAGTAACTGGCTGTGAGCCTGTAAGTTCTGTAAACAGCAATAGCTTTGCATTTTCTGAAACTTTGCCGTTTGCAAGATCGCTCACCAGGCTGTCAAATTCCTTGCCAAACATTCCTCCCCATTCTTCACGTAACTTCTGTATCCCTTTTTCTGATTTTGCTAGAGCCGTGTTTTTGTTCCACGCAGATTGAATAAGAGAATTTTTACCAAATCTATCAACCGCACGGAAACCAGACCACTTAAATACAAAATCAAGAGTGCCTGCCATTTTAGATATATTGTGAAAATCTTGAGATATATGATTCTCTAAATTAAAGTCTGTTACGTTTGCTATATTTTTTCCAGTTATTGTTTCAAGTACGCCCTTAAATGCATTCCTTCCTCCAAACCTGTAGGCGTTAACAAAAAGATCGCCTAGCTGTGTAGCTGCAGATATTGGATTTCCAAGAAGGAGCATATTTGATAATGATCTCATCTGCTGCAAGAACTTTGCAGGTGATTGTTCGCCAGCACCAAATCTTGCATTGAGCAGAGTCTTGACTTCCTCTGCGCCGCGAGATGTTAACACCATATCATCTTGAAGTTTCTTGACGTAAGCACCTATGCTTGACTCAAAATTAAGTTCGCCCCTTTTGTTCTTTGGCAGAACACCGCCTTTATCAAAGAACTTATATTTTTCAACATGATCTACGGCTTTGTCTATGTAATCAACAAGAGAGTCCGTTGCGCTATTGCTGTAATATTTCATCAATTCATCGTCAACATCAGCAATCTTTCTCTCCTTAAATGCCCCTGGCTTTCCTTTTGGAAGATACTTGTTGCTTCCAGCAAGATAGTTTTCAATAACATTCTGCTTCTGTTTCTCTGTTAACTCGGAAACGTCTTTGCCTAGCATTTGGGCTTTCTTGGCATACATACCCTTAAGCACCGGATTTTCATCCTTAAGACCGTAATATCTTCTAATCCCTGAAGCGTCAAGGACTTTTCTTGAAAAATATTCACGCTCACTCAAGTATGGAACATCATAGCCAACAGCATCATTTGTGTAATCGTATACATCCCTTAAAACATTCTTAACATTATTAAGAGTTTCACTTACTGTTGATGTATAGTTTTTGCCATCTTTTTTTATGGTTACGCTGCTAATCCCATTATCAATGGCAAGTTGACCAGCGCCATCATAATCGCCGTTATATAAACGCTTTGTAAATTCTGTTCTAGCAGCTCTTGGCAATTTTCTTTCAAGTTCTGCAAAGTCAGCAATCCTATTTGTAAATTCAGCCGATTTAACTTTTAGATCATATTCTAATTTCTTGACTCTGCCCCACAAACCTTCATCAAGATTTTTAAGTCTTTGCGACATAGTAGAAACAAAGTCGTTGTAAAGGCTTGATAATGAACCCCTATTTTTTTCAAAAGCATTCTTAAGCTCATAAACAGCCTTGCTTACTTCTCTTTCTGGAATGTCTATTGATTCTGTTGCCTCTCCAATAGCCTTAATTACTTTGTTTGGGTTTAGGCCAAGTCTTTCAGTTGCGGCGACAAGAAGATTGCTATCAGGCATTCCCTCTTCCTGAAGTTGCATTATCTTGCTATTCAAAGAATCAACAACTTGATTTGCATTCTTTTGCCTAATTGGGCTGGTTGCAGAATTCAATGAACCCCTAAGAGCCTCATATCCAGGCCTTATAGATCTAACAACCTTATCAACAGCCGGAGCCAAAATAGCGCCACCAGCAGTAGCAGCCGCTGTCATTAGCGGGTCTATCTTTCCTTCTTCTGCAAGTCCTCTTGTGGCTTCATATCCACCACCAACAAGCCCGCCAATAGCAGCCATGGCTTTTGGCGTTTTACCTACAGGTAATAATGTTGTTGGGTCAACCAATGCTTTAATAAATGCACCTCCAAGTCCAGCAGCCCCAGTTCCTTCTTCTTGTGCAATCCTGCTTAACTCAGGGTATTCTTGTTGTTCTTTCTGTTGCCTAGCCTGCTGTATCCTTTCTCGCCTTTCATTGATAGACAAGTCAAAAAAATCATCACCGTATAGTTCTTTGGGAGAGGCATAAAAACCGTGACCAGACTCTCCAGCAAATATATTTCCCACAGGAAGTATTGACTCAAGTAATATTCCTGCATTTTCTGTAAATGTTTCTGTCCTGTCCCATTCATATTTGAATCTTTCAAGCGCAGAAAAATCGTCCATAGTTTTTTCTTTGGACTGATAAGGAATGCTTTTATTTTTTGCAAAGTTTATTATCTGTTCTTGAGTCGCACCTTCTGGGTGTCGAACAGTAACAATATCTCCAGATGGAGTTCTGACTTTTGACTCAGGCATTACTAGTCCACCAGTTCCCATTCACCAGTATCAACATTTAGCATTCCAATGCGAATTAGATTCCTTCCCTCTTCTGTTCCTATCTGATTTTTTATTACGTTTATAGTATCAGCCAAAGAGGTATTATTTTTTTCACTGTAATTGTGAACTAAATCAACAGCCAAATCTTTTGAGCCAATAATCCCGTAAAGGTCTGCATCTGCTAAATCTTCGTCCTCATCAAGGATATTTAGTATTGTGTCTTTTCTATCTTCTGTAAGATTTGGAACTGTTTTTTCTGGTGTTGATCTTTCTGCCTCGGCTATTGTATTAACAATATCTCCGGTATCAGAGTCAATAGACACAATCATATTTTTGCCGCTATCTGTGTCAAAAATTGTTCTGATTGTTATATTGCGATCTAGACCGCTTTGATAGTCATTATATATCTGACGCAAATTTGAAAGAGGAATGTATGCATTTTCATTCTTAAGCGCGTCAAGATAAGGGCTATCCTGGGGAAGATTATTAATAAGATTATTCCTTATGGCATTTGCCGCAGAGATCTCTTGATTTCTTTCTTCTTGTGACTGCTCAAAAACTGTCATCTGATTTTCAAAAACTCTTCTATTCCTGTCTGCTTGCTCAAGCTGCCTTTCCTCTTGCTGCGTAAGCCTTTCTTCTCTTTGTTCAGACAGTTCTAACTGTCTTTCTGCTCTAGCATCAGCAGCCTCTTGCCTTTCCCTCTGTCTTTCAGCTTCTGACATTTCTCTTTGTTGCTCAATAGCCATTTGCCTCAAGGTTGCAGCCTGGGCTGGGGCAATATCCTGAATTGCTCTGGATAGGTTAATCATTCCGGTTGGGCTAGAGGTATCAGCCTGACGCAGAATATCCTGGAGCTTTTCAGATTCAGTACGTACATCCAGACCCAACATACCGCCAACACCCCTACGGAGTGTTTCCTGCCTTTGGGGCATTTGCATGGAAAGGGCAGATACTAATGGGGCTTGAGTACGGGCAAGACCAGATAGACCGCCTGTTAACTCACGGCCCCTAAAGATTCCTTCGGTCAGCATCCTTTCTTGACGCTGGGCAGGAGTCTCAATGATGTCGCTAAATAAAGATTGTATGTTGATAGCCATTGTTAATTCCTATAAGTAGACTATGGTTCCGTCAGCCATTACCGTAGGCGTTCCTTGAGGATTGAACACCTGTCTTGCTGCGGCCTGCGCTTGATTCTGCGCGGCTCCTAGAATCATGCCCATAGCCTCATTCCAGGCACCTGTAAGCTGAGTAGGCTGAGATGCTGTTTGCTTCTGCTGCTCGCCCCTCAACAGGTCAAACAGACCTTGATACTGCTGCTGTCTAAGGGCGTTCTTAAGGCTCTCAAAGCCCAACTGGGACTCTATAGCAGACTCAGCAATACCAGCCCCCAGACCCAATCCTGTGGACTGTAGCATGGTAGCCAGACGAGATGCCTCAAGTTGTGGGGTCAATGCCCTCAGAAGCTCCTGCTGTGGAGTGTACGCAGTAGGTATAGCGGCAAGTCCCAACTCACCCAATAGACCCAATCTGGCACGAGTCTCACCCAACCCGGCAAGAGTCTGTTGAGATCGCAAAGCCTGCTCAGCCCTGGCCTGTTCCATAGCGGATACAGCAGATGCCGCACGTTGCTCTTCAATAGCTTTACTAAGGGCTAATTGCTCAGGAGTACCCCCGAACATTGAGGTACGCACACCACCTCTACCCTGACCAAACAACCTTTCCTCCAACTGGAGGGCGGCACGTTCCCTTTCAGGGGCTTGCATTGCCTCTAGTCTCTGGAAGATGTCAGCCTCTCTAGCAGCCATTTCACCCGCTTGGGGGGTCAGCATACCTATTATGGCCTGTTGTTCAGCCAGGCGCTGCTCAGGGCTTCCTAGAGTCTCAAAAGCACCCTGGGCGAATCCACCCACAGACCTCATCAAACCCATCTCTTCGGGGGATAGTTGGGCCTGCATACCCGTAGCACCCAGCGTAGCAGCCGCCCCAGTGGGGGTAGTAACGGTAAAAGGCTTGAACTGGGACTGTCGCCCTATCTCACCCATTAAACCGCCTTCAAAGGTAGGCAGGTCAGGTTGTCCACCAAAGAAGATATTGGCCTCCTGACGGGCTTGGCCTATGTCCTGAATGCCTCGTTCGGTTAGTGCCGCTTGACCGATACCGCTTATCAGGCCACCCAGTTGAGTGCCAAAAAGACCACCAAGTAATGATTTTAATGTTTCGTCCATTAGTAAGTGCCTCCGTCAATGGTGCCGGAGAATGTTCCTGACACGGTGAGGTTGACAGCAGTGGCTGTACCCGTGAAGGTTGGGCTTGCTTTATTAGCTTTGGTAGACACCGCAGTTTCTATATTATCAAACTCAGTATTTAACTCAGTTCCTTTGACCACCTTGGCAGGATTACCTGACACAAGGGCATCCTTGGCGGCAAAGTTAGTCGCCTTAGTATAATCAGTCATTAGACAATCCTTCCAAGTAACGCATGAATATTTAATTGTTGAATAGCAATAGACCTACCATTCACAGTAGTTTCCACACCAACGGATATAACAGCGCCGGAACCAGATGTATTAATCTTTTGTTGATTAATAAGGCTGACCGAACTTGAGTATTCAGCGGTCGTGTTATATTCGGAAATGTTATATTGAGCAGCACTGTTAGCAGGCAAGGTATACGCCTGCTTCTTATAATTGTTTGTATAGTCGTAGGCCCAGTTCAGTACAACCGTGGCCTCTGCTCCATCAAAGGTAATAATGTTGATCTTTTTAAGAAACTTCAGAATAGAGTTATCCCCAAATGACAGGGGATGCGAGAAGTAACTTAACTGATATGAAAGGCTGTTATCATAATACCCGTCATATTTGGCAATTCCTTCAGAATTACCCATGTAAATGGTGTCATCCACCAGATTTGTGAAACAAAGCGGGGATATATTGCTCCAGGTAGTAGCTCGATAAGACCCATCCTGAAGCGGGAATCTCGTATCAAAGACGTAAACAATCTTAACCTCTGGTAGGTTAACAAGGACAAACGCTTCTTTAGGTGAATAGTGCATGGAGATTCTGCCAGTTTCAGCAGATACCAGAGTCTTAATATCATTGTTAAC
>Ga0208645_1004125_pt1 | contig 10423 bp, 7 predicted proteins | sample VirMetDEL_Sep_01_FD_184519 | JGI IMG/M metagenome (GOLD analysis project Ga0208645, IMG submission 184519) | Aqueous microbial communities from the Delaware River and Bay under freshwater to marine salinity gradient to study organic matter... | ecosystem: Environmental > Aquatic > Marine >...
TGGTATTTTTAGGTTGTATAGCCATATTAAATTTTTTGTTTTATCGCTTGTTCAGACGGGGATAATAAAGCAGTTTCGGTTCTTGTCAAGTTTGTAGCAGGGTTCACCTTTTGTGAAACCTTCGGAACTTTAGGCTGAGGTGTCTCCGGTAAAGGAGGGGTTGGAAGTTTATTATTAGGTTTACCAAAACCACTAATTGGACTACCTTTTCCAATAAAAGGTATCTTGTCTCCAAGAAATGTTCTTATTGCTCCTGGTTTATTTTCTTCTTTAGGTTTACCTGGATCATAAGGTGCATCATAAGAAAAAAATCTTTTATTTCTATTATTTTGAATTACTCTTCTAAATTCAGCTTTAGGATATAAAAAGTCTTTATTAACAACTCTAACATTATCTTTATCTTTTTTATTCATTCTATCAACAAGTTCTTCAATGTTTTTAACTTTTGTTTTAAATCTTGGTTCAGAAAAATTAATAGGTGTAAATTCACCACGCATTAAATTACCTATCATTTTTTTAGACATTCTAGCGTCTTTTAATATTTTTCTTATTGTAGGTTTATTTAAATCTAAAAGTTCTAAATCTTTTAATCTAATATAAAATTCTTTTTGAATTCTAAAAGCTTCGTCTTGCATTTGTTGAAATTCTCCTATCATTACAGAAGGAGGTCTATCCATATAATTTTGACTTTTATAAAATTTTTCTGTTTCATCAGCAGCTCTATTTAATCTATTCATTTCCGCAGCATAAAATCTTAAATTTTTCTTTGCATCAATTCTTATAATTCTAACTCCAGAAAGCAAAGCTATTAATTCATCTTGCAAAGAAATAGGTTTACCTGAACCAGATACATCATCTCTAAGTCCTTTAATAACTTTAGATCCACTAGTTAAAACCCCTGGAGCTACACCTTTTAAAATGTGAGCAAATGATTTTTCTATTTTATCATCTAAACTATCTGAAGGAGAATAGATTCTAGATCCTGATCCTGTTATACCACCCCTTGCACCGATAAGTATACCAGCACCTAATACATCTTGTACTCTTTCTAAGGCAATCGCTTCAGAAAGAAATGGATCTAACAATGTCATTACAGGTCCCTCTGGTGCAAACATTTGATCTAAAACATAAGATTCTGTATCTTGAGGATTAATTTTTTGTGTAGCAGCTTGATTTAAAGCAGCTTGAATAGGTTTTTCTAAAATATCGTAAGGACTAAAATATGAAAGATTTACAGCAGCAGCTTCACCATTCTTAAATGGTTCTATTGCAAGTAAGTTAGCATTCTTATCCCATGGTGCTGCATCTGATCTTTTGTATGCATCCCATTGTTCTTTTGTAGTTCCTGTAAGAGCTAAAGAAGTTTTAACTGCACCAGTTCCTGCTCCACCTAAAGCTAAACTTAAACCTGTTAATCCTCTATATCCCATTTGTCTTATCATAGGGTTATCATTACCTATTTGTTTTAAACGCATAGACATTGATTTAGCTGTTGTCCTTAACATTTCAGAAGAAAAAGATACGAAGTTACTAAATGGTAATTTTCTAAGAACTTGAACGGCTGGTGGAACTTTACTGTAAGTTGGATAAATATCTCTTATTGTTTTAGCAGAAATTTCATCTAAAATATCATCAAACGATTTTGCATTACCTGTAACAATATCCTTTTTAGATATGTTATATCCCATATCTTTACCATATTTTATAGCTTCATCTATGTTTTTAAATATGTCGGACAACATAGATCTTTCAAAACCAAAGCCATATGCTTTCCATAAGTTATCTCCCCCTGAATATACTCTAGCAACTTTATCTGATAAACCTTCTGTAAGTTTTAAAAATATTTTATCAAAACTATTTAAACTTCCTTTTTTAATATCATCAACAACTGCTCTTAATTCACTTACAACTACGTTCTCGTCCCAAACTCCTAGTCTAATTAATTTTTCTACTTGATCATTAAAAGCAATTTCATCACTTACATTTTTAAACTGTCCTTCTTTAAAAACATCTCTAAAAACTATTTTCATAGACTGAGGAACACTTCCTCCATGACCAACATGACCAGCAGCTAATGAAAAGATAGATGCAGAAGTTACATTACGTACTTGTGTTTGAGGAGAGTATAAAGTTTTACCAGCTTGTACTGCTGATTTAAATTGAATTATTTGTCTATAAATACTAGCTTGCATCATTCTATTTAAGAATCCCCCTGTTCCTATAAAACTTTGCACTAATTCTGGAGAAGTATAAAGCCCTGTTAATTTAGTTTTCATCATACCTACACCTGGTACTTTGTTAATAGGCATAGGATTTTTATATGCAACTCTAGCTTCATCAGCGGATTTAAATAACCATTTATTTTTTAAACCCATATCTGCAATACGATCCATCATTGTTTTCATTGTAGAAGAAGCTATTGCATCAGTAGTTGTCATTAATACAGAAGCTCTTAAATTTTTTTCTTCTCCCAAAAGTTTTCTGATAACACCTGGAAGTTCTTCTCCTGTTTTTAAAAATCTATATTTATCATCTCTTAAAATTTTTGTACCTATTTGTTTTAATCTTTCAATAGGATTTGATCCATCAGTTCTTCCCACTGTTAAAATATCATCAACTATGTCATCAGCATACAATCTATAAGCTTGTTGAGGATTTACTTTATTTTTATTGTAAGCGTTAACGGCAACTTCTCTTAAATCTCTGTTTTTAGTTACAATATTTTTTGTAATCCAATCAACTGCATTATTTCTAATATCTTGTGGTGGAACATGAAAAGGTTTTGAAAAAATAGAAAATGATCTAACATAATAATTTTTTAAATTTTTAGTTAAGAAATTTTTAAGGTCTTTTGGAACTTCTGAGTCTTTTGGTAAATAATCTTTAAATTCTTTTAATGTTTTATCTAATTGTTTTCTTAAATCTAAAGTAAAACCACGAAGTTCTTTTGGTAGTTCTGTAATCTTAATTTTATTTTTAATAAAATCATCTACCTTATCTAAATAAAAACTTTCACTTGCTCTAGAAGTATCATTTGTATTGTATCTTTTTTGAAATGCTTTAGCTAAAGCATAAGATTTATTTTCTAAAGCTGATAATGTTTTATCAAATCTTCTTGCTCTTGATTTTACAAACAGTTGTCCTGTTTCTCTTGCTCTTCCAACATCTGTTGGATCTTTACCATAAGTTCTAAACCATGATAAAAAGTTATCAAATCTTTTTAAACTTCTTTCTCCTATTTTAGGACTTGTTACAGATAACAATCTCCAATCTTCAAAATCAGGTAGTTGTTTAAAAGGATCTTTTCCAAATGTTTTTTTAATTAAAGGGTTAATAGCTTTTTTAGTTGCATAAGCTGATAGCTTTTGAGTTCCTCTTACTAAAGCATTTGTTGGTACTTTAGATAATAAATAAGATGGAAATCTAAATACGGCATTGTTAACGCCTCTTGATCCATATTTTAAACCTTGATTTAAAACAAACTTAGGTCCAAGGTATTTGTATCCTAATTGTAATCCTTTTCCCAATAAAGGAAACCCTGCACCTACTGTTGTTCCTTCAAAACCATATCTTAATTTATTTCTAAATACAGCTGCCGCTCTTTTTTTTCCAGACAACCCTGATGTTTTTTCCATTTTTTTTGCAGTTCTATTAAATAAAGTGGGTAATCCTTCTCTACCTGCTAAATAATCTGTAACACCAACTATGGCTGCTCCTTCAATTGCTTTACGTGCATATTTAGAAACTTTACTTGTTCCTAATCTTTCATTTAATTTTTTAACTCTATCAAATGCTTTTCCCCTGTTTACAATTTTTGTAGCTATTCCTGCTGGAACAGCAAACTCTGTTACTAAAGAAGTAAGATCTCCAACAAAACTATCTGGTCTATCTCCTTGTAATGATTTGTTAGCAAGGTCATCTATTCTTTTTATATTGTTAGTATCAAATGCATAATCAATACCCATGGTTAGTAGTTTACCAATACTGGACATGGCATAAGTACCCCCTTGTTTTATACCTTTTCTAATCTCATCATAACCATCAAGGTAATCTTGCTCATCTAATTTACCTTTCTTTCTTAATTTTTGTATTAAAGTTTTTTTATAGATAGGATCCATGAAAGGAGTTAATGCTACGCCTAATGCTGCAGCTCCCTCTCCTTTTGGTATTATGCCAAACTGTCTTGGAAATAAAACAGGTTTTTTAGTATCTCTATCTAAAACTGATGAAATAGCTTTTTGAAATTGTTCTTTTTGTAATTCTGCTTTTGATTTTTTTTCTTTTGGAATTGTAAAAATAGGTTGATCTATTTCAAATTTCTTTTTTTCGTCAGCCATTTTAAGCCTCCGGTGGTAAAGTTAACTGAACTCCGTATTTTGAATTAAAATTGTTTACATCTTGTTGAGTTTGTATTACCGCAAAATCTTCTAATGCTTCTGGACTTACAGCAATAAGTCTTACAACATCATCTGTAATTTCTGAAGGAAGTCTCTCTCTTAACTCATCATAAGATAATGTTTCGCTATCTCCCTGTTCCATGGTCCCTGGTGCTTGTGCCATTGTAGGTTGTTGCATCATAGGTTGTTGTGGCATTACAGGACCAGCGTTTGCGTATCCTATTCTTCCACCCATAGCTTTTTCTTCTACTTCTTCTTCTTCTTCTTCAGCTTGTTCAGCTTTAGCTATCATTTTTTGAACTAACTCTTGACCAGTTAATACTTTATATTTATGAGCTAATTTTTCTAATTCAAATTGTTGTTCAGCTTTTTGTCTTATTTCATCTTGAGGAGTGCCTTTAATTGTTAATTCTGTTTTTATGTCAGATAGTCTATTTAGTTCTGCTTCTCCTTGAAAATTAGTCATATCAACTTGAAAATTAATTAGACCTTTTGCTATTTTTTCCATATCAGCAATTTGTCCTTGTAATTGGTCAAAGCCGTTTTCTGTTGGAGTTTTTGTATAAGTTTTATAATTATTTCTTAAGTCCTCAACAGAATTAAGAACTCTATCTACATTTTGTCCTTTAATACTTCTTACACTTGCTCCCGCTGCGTCTGCTTCAGCCATAGTTGAAAATAAACTTAACTCTGTGTCTCTTCTTCTTTGTTTATTTGCTTCTATGTCTTTAAATAATTGTTGTGTTGGTTGTTTAGCTGCAGAAGCAGCTGTTGCTAAAAAACCACCTTGAGGTGATCTAGACATAAGATCTAAACCAAAATTCATTAAAAAAGGATTTATGTTTGTTGGTTGTTCAGGATAAATTTGACCAGTTACTTCTTGTGCTTTCTTATAAAGCTCTTCATAATTTTCACCAGCATAACCACCTGGTCCATCTACTAAACCTCTTTTAGGTGTATCTAAACCTGAAGTAATTCCTTCAGCTTTACCACCATTTCTAAACATAGGTCTTCTTAATATTCTACTCATAATTATGCTTTACTAAACGGATTTGATTTACCTGATATTGCTCCATAGATGCCAGCTAATGTTGTACCTGCTCCAAGAGCTGTTTGTAATGGTGTTGGGTTTGGCATAGAACTAAATTGATATTGACCTGGATAACCACCCATGATTCCTGTTACACCTGAACCATAGAAGCCCATTCTATCATAAGGTTCCATAGCTGCCATTCTATTTGTTTCTCTAGTTGCATCTAATTGAGCTTGTCCTTGAGCTTGTTGTGTTGATCCTATTTGACCTAATAAACTTATATCTCCTGTTTGTAATGAAGGAACTAAACCAGCTAAACCTAATTGATTTTGTCTAGCTAATCCTGCTTGTTGTTGTGCTTGATTAAAACCTTGTTGTAATAAACCTGATTGTAGTAAAGCTCTTTCTCTATCAGATTGAGCGCCGTACTCTGCTAATTGAACACCTTCTCTACCACCACCTAAATTACCAGACATAGTTGCTTGATCAGATATACCTTGTTCTCTTATTTGTTTTTGTCTGTCAAATTCAGCTAAGGATTGATCTATAATTTGTGATTGATACGGAGACATAAATGGTTGTTGTGCCGCTGTAACGCCTGCTGCTGTTACTTGTCCCGTTGATGGATCTACTCCACCTAATCTTTGTGCTTCTGCAAGAAAAGGTTGATAAGAACCAATACCTTGACCTGCTAAGCTGTAAGCATCTTTTTGATATTGATCTTGACCTTGAACTTGTGGAGCAAACGTTCCTGTATTAATAGGTGTAGCTGTTAACGCTGTTAACTGCTTTGCATAATCTTGACCTATTGTTTCAATAAACGGTGCGGGTAATGTTCTTGTTTCTTGTACTGCCATAATTAGCCTACTCTCGATTCTAAGTTTTTCATTGTTTTATACATCAGATCTGCTCCCTTATCAACACTTCCTCCACCAGCTGCTCTTACAGCATCAGCTGTAAAAACAAACTCGTTTTTAGATAGTCTTGCAGGTACATCGTCAGCTTTTTCTTCAACACCAATAGGTACAAACCCACCTTCTCTGTAATCTTTTTCTAAACCACCTAGATTCATGATACCACCTTCTTGTGCCATAACTCTGTTTGGTTCTTCTTTTTGTTTCATACTCATGTCATTAAAAGCTTTTTGAGCTTTTTCAGCTGCTTCTTTTGGTGAAAAACCCATATCTAGAAAATCTTCGTAAAGTTGTTCTAATAATCTTGTGTTGCTTTCATCAGAAGCCATCATAACATCTCCTCCCATGTCATAACCTATTCTTCCACCATCAGCTAATCTGTATTGCTCAGGTACTTGAAATCTAAATTCAGGATAGCTTGCAATTTGTTCTTTTAATCCTGAAGTGTCTTTGTAATTTTCCATTATCTCTTGATCTAAATCATCAGGTTGTTCGTTTTTAGTAAACTGGTAAGACGCTGCCATTGCAAGTGGTATTCCGTATTTAACTAATGCTGGTATTTTAGTTTTATCTCCACCAATACCTAAAGATTTTGTAATAAGATCATCTTTTAATTTTTTTTTTCTCGGATCACTTAATTTTGAATTATCTATTAAACCAATTTTTTTTGCAAGTTCCGCTGCTTTTTGTTCTTCAGTTTGAACAAATGGTAATTTAAAACCTTCTCCTCCTGATCTTAATGGATTAAATATATTTGAAAATCCATCTGTTCCTGTTGGACTGAATAATCTTTTACCAAAATTTTGAAAACCAAATTTTCCTAATCCTTTTCCGCCTATACCAGAACCACCAAAAGCTTTCATACCACCTAAGTAAGTTCCACCTGCATATAATAATGCTGCTTTACCTAAATCGCTTTTAGCAAATTTTTTAATTCCACTAATTCCTTTTTTAACACCACTTTTAATTTTTCTAACAAAACTTCCTAAACCATAACGTTGTCTAACTTCTCCTCCATCAGAAAATCTTTGCATAGCCCCTGTCATATTATTTGGATTCATTCCAAAGTTCATAGCTTCTCTTCCTTCTAACGCTGCATACAAATCAAAATCACTTGGTTTACTTTCAATATCAGAAGGTACTTGTGCACTTTGTCCTTTATTTAATCTAAGAATTGGAGGTATTATTACATTGTTATTATCATCTCCAATGTTTGGAGGTCCTGTAGGTCCTGTTAATCCTGTAGTTCTAGCATAAGACTCTCTCATTGGACTATTAACAGCTCCAAAATATTGACTACCAATTGCTTGACCATAACCAGTATTTAATGCACCTAAAACATCAGAAGCTATTGTTTGATCTTCTTCGTACTGATTTACTATACCTCTATCTATAGCATATCTAGAAATAGTTGGATTAAGAAAATTTATTCCTCTTGCAAAATTGGTTTTAGTTTTACTTGGTATATAATTAGATGATTCAGTTATTTGAGGAGAAGTACCATACATTGCAGCTCTTGCATTTGCAAAATCTTGATCGCTTCCTCCGCTACCAGATCCGGAATCAAAAGAAGCTGATTCATCTTTATAATCATCATCACCAAACCCTGCATCAGATCCATAATAACCTGGTCGTTTACCATCCGCTCTTGGTAAAACTCTTTGTCGAGTTGTATTACCAGGTGATCCACCTTGTGCTAATAATTGTCTTGCGATTTGTGCTCTTGTTATGCTCATAATTTTAAATAAGTTGTAAATAAGGCAGGAATGAAACCTGAATTATTACTCTACTTTGTTTTACCAAATAAATCAAGGCTTGGCATGATGACTTTAACATCTCGTCTAATCTCTGTTTCTGGCACTCCTTTTGCCTTCCAATCTTCTTCATTTTTATACACCTCACCTGTTTTTAGGTTAGATATAGTCTCAATAATCTCTTTTGGCTTTAATACTTGCATTATGTTGTTACCTCTCTTGGCTGTATTTGTAATATAGAAGCTATAACGTGCAGCTCGTTCGCGTCACTAGCTTGTACTTTCAATATCTCACTTTCTTCTACTACAAGAGGATGAGTTAAAAGTTCGGTTGTTGTATTTGTATCTATTGCCTTTGTTTTAAATAAACTAAACACATTACCAGAAGCATCTGTTAATGTAACAGTTATATTACAAGCAGATCCAGAATCATTTGATATTAGTAAAGATTTAACCATAGAAACATTAGCTGACGGCGTTGTGTATAACGTTGTATTGTCTGTTGTTGTTAGATCTAATTTTGCGTTTACGAAACTATTTGACATTAATTTAAAAAGAAGTTTTGAGCGTCAACTTCATCCTTTAATTCTTGTTGATACGTTGTGTTTAATTTTTGTAAAATACCATCGAGATCTCTAACTTGTGCATCAGCAACATCTTGACTATATTCTCTACTAGGTCTTGTTAATATTTGTACTATTTTTGCCATTATCTTCTTCCGTCTGCTTGTATATCTAGTCTAAAACTTCCTAATTTCCAATCTTGAGATGAACCTGTATTTGCTACCTTTAATGCTACTGATCTAGCTCTAGCTCTTGTATCTATTTTAGTTGTTGATGAGGTAATTGTAAAGGGCCCAAGTGGTGAACTTGCTTGAGAGCTATTTGAATAATCTCTTAATTCTAATGTAACCTGTGTATTTCCTGTTTGAGATAAAAAGTCAGGTACAAATCTTCTTATTTTCATAATAAATTCTCCGTCACCTTGAAGAGTAGCTCCACCTTGTGGTCCTTTTGTAATATCAAAATCACCAGATTCTATATTAGCTGCTATAGTTGTGGTTGCTGTATTAGTCACCTGGTCAGTTCCTGTTTCATGTTGATAGTATGTAGTAGCGCCATCTGTATTTCCAACACAATCAGAAGATGTTCCTGATGCGTTATAAGATGTGCCATGAGGTAAACCAAACACAGCTGAATCAACCCAAGTTGTTCTGGCTAAAGATCCTGTTGTCCATATAGGTCTTTGTGGAGATGATTCCATGTAATTATAAGTTACAGATCTATCTACAATTGTAGATCCTGATGAACAATAAAACCAAGTAATTTCACCAAACAAATTATTTAAACCAGCATTTACAAGTTGATTAGCTGTTGTGTTAATATCATCAAATACAAAATCTTCTACTAAACATGTCATGGTCTCAAGATTACCAGAGTATTTAAAGAAACCATTATCTGATAACCAATATGCAGCGCCATCTACTTCTAATGCAGCATTCATACCAATTAATCCACAGTTTGTACCCACTTGTGCAAAGGCAAATGTAAATGGAGCACCTACAAAACGCATAGTAAATAAAGATGTATCTGTCCAAACATAGATTGCATCTCTACCTCTAACAGCTCCTATGATCCGTGATCCGTCAGCCATTCTTTGTGTACCAGCTGTATTGGTTGCTGTTGGTGTATAGTCATTAATATTTTCTTGGTCCGAGAACCTAATAAACATATCGTCTTGTGTTGATTGATCTCCAATCGTTGTTTCTGTACCAAAGAATACTAAGTGTCTATCCGGTGTAGATACTAACATGTCTCTAGATGCCGTGGGTGCTCCAGATATAATTGTTGCTCTTGTTGATGTAGAATTTGATAAATTTGAATTCCATTCAAAAACTTGCCCATTATGAATTAAAGCAATTACGTTATCACCAAAATTATCAATTGACCATAAACCTGGATCTATAACTAAATCACCAGATGCTGCTTCTCCCCACGCTACAAAGTCTGAAGTATTTGTTACAGTAGCTCCATTTGAATGTGCAGCTCTTGTTGTTCCTCTAACTGCTCTTGTTATTCCTGTTAAATTATTTCCTGAAACACCTGTATAAGATATTTCCTCTGTTCCTATTTGTACAAAGTTAGTTCCTGTTGATGGAAAATTTGTAGCACTGACTAATGTAATAGAAGTTCCTGATCCACCTGTTCCATTAGCATCGTTTAATAACGCTCCGTTTAAAGTTGTTGTAAGTGCGTTTAACGCAACTGTACCTCCCCAAGATCCAAGTCCATAACCAAACCCGGGTAATTGCTCTGCTGGTCCTACT
>Ga0208645_1004127_pt1 | contig 10420 bp, 19 predicted proteins | sample VirMetDEL_Sep_01_FD_184519 | JGI IMG/M metagenome (GOLD analysis project Ga0208645, IMG submission 184519) | Aqueous microbial communities from the Delaware River and Bay under freshwater to marine salinity gradient to study organic matter... | ecosystem: Environmental > Aquatic > Marine >...
ATCGGTATAATCTTTTACGCCCCGATGTTTTTTAAATAACCTGTAAGTTTTATCTATTCTTTGTAGTCTTGCTAATCCCCCTTTGACATGTCCATACTTTCGAAACTCTTCTTCTAAAGAAGTATTTTTAACACGATAGAGATCAATTAAATGCAGTCCTTCATCTTCTTCTCCAGGTACCACATCATCGGTTTTAATACTGCGAGATATATCGACGCCATATTCGTTATAATAATCTTTGAAATCTTGTCGCTGAATAATATCTGTATGACTACATCCCAACCACTGATAGGCAAGACTATGTAATGTACGAAACCATTTTAAATTTTTTTTCTCTAATTGAAATTTCTTACACGCCCTTTCAATGGCTTCGGTCGTTGCTTTTTTCGTAAAAGAAAAATATCCAATGCGATCCGGATCACGGCCCTCGGCCAACTGTTCTTCAACTAAACGCAATAAGGTCGTTGTTTTCCCTGTGCCTGGAGGCCCAATAATTTTACAGACGTTGTTTAAAATGGTATGGCCTCTTCTTTTTCTTCTTGTTGATGAAGTTCTACTTCTTGTTTTGTAGTAAACTTATCGCTTGGAACCCACCATACAAGCTGACCTTTTTTATTATTCAGCTTTCTTTTAGAATAATCTCCCCCTAAATTTCTTAGGAAAATACCCATTTGGTTAGAAGTTAAGATGCCATATCTTCTATTTCTCATATACTCTTGAAGCTGATCCATACGGAAGTACACTTTTCTTTCTTCATCGTCCACGAAACACTGACCATTAAGAATATCATCAATATCCATGGCATTAGCTTGGTTAGAAATATATCGAGTTAAAACATTTCTAAATTCACCTTCAGGTGTCATTTCAAATTCAGATTGAACCTTAATAGCTTTCGATACGATATCGGTGATGTAGTAATCCCAATCTTCTCTTTTCATCATCGAAGGCATCGAGCCTAACTTGACTAAACATTTTTTTCTAAACTTATGTTGGTCGTACAATTCTTCGATTGTACACACAATCGTCTTTTCTTGATTAATAGTGACATGATAAATTGTATCTTCGTTATCACCATACTGAATAACATTACCTACATCTGTAATAATATTGCTATCACCAACACCATATTTTCTAATTCTACATTTAGATTTATTGCAGAAAGAACACATCGGTTGGTCTTTACATTTATATCCCCAATCTTTTTTATCAGATTGTTTAATAATCTTTTCAATCTCTTTAGGCGTTAGAGGATCTTCAAAATACTTTTGATGAAACTTATAAACTTCTTGTTCAAAGTTTTCTCCAAATTTTTTCTTTGCATATACGGCATACTGAAAAAGAAAGTTATCTCGACTACCGGGTTGCACTGTTTTGTTTTCTGTGATGTACGCTTCAATGCAATAAGGTGCATCAGCAAATTCTGAATTTTCTTTCTTCAGTGATAATTTTTTTAATTGTTCTTCTGTAAGAGATTTCTCTTCTACTTCTTTTAAAAATTCTTCTAGAGTTAATACATTTCCTTCTCCACTAAATGCATATCTTTCTGTGTGTTCTAGTCCATTATGATAAGGCATATTTAAAAAACTACCCACTTCCCAATCAGAGGGATTGCCTTCTCGCATTAGCTTTTCTTGTTTAGGAAAAACTTCGCAGTGACCAAGGCCCATGAACGCCGCTAATTCTTTTATCTTATTGTGAACTATTCCGGCAGGAACATACTCTTTAAAGAATAAAAAGATATGAGCACCACCACTTTTAGATTTAGTGACAATAAAAGGTAGATTTCTTTCCGATAATTTTTTAGCAATAGATACATGATCGAGGGGATACTCATCAACATCAATACATCCCCAACGACATTTATCTTCATCATTGATAGGAAACACGCCAAGGCTTGGCCATGCACCTTCCAAATGATCTTGCCATAACTTATCTTCTAAAGGCTTTTTGCGAATCCAAGTTTCACCTTCTGCTTTATTATCTTCTCGGAGACTGTCTTTAGGCTGGAACGTACCATAAGAACGCTCCAACCCAAGAAAGATCTCTTTGAATTGAGAGACCCTTTTATCCATTAAAACGGAATGTCCTCAGAGCTGTTTGAACTGTCTCCTTCGTCATCATACTTGGCAGTCACTTTACCTTTTCTGACAGACTCATTGAAACTAGCAGCCATATCAAATGTTGATTCATCAGATAAGAACTCGTCTTTATTAACAACCCAACCATACCAAGAACCTTTGTCGTTTTGTTGTTTGATAGTAGTTAAGTGATAAACACGATACCAACTAGGAGCTAAGAAAAGCTGTTTAGTTTTTGGATTTTGAATGAATTCATTCTTCAAACTATAAGCCCAACTTCTAGCGGCCTTTAACTGAGTCGCCTTCATTGAAAGAATGGCAGGCTCTGGGGCGGCACCACCGTTTAAAAGAAGCACATAAAAGTTTGCACATTCTTCTAGATAGTTTCCGTTCTCAAGACGGAATTTTCCGTCATCTCCACGTACTGCGTTGGTTGGTTTATCTTTGGGTTCAAAGATATTAACAGGAGCAGAAGCACCTTTGCCTCTATCTGTCCACTCCAACCATACTTTTTCATATCCACAGACAACAACTTTAATACCGTCTTGTCCTGAATATAGTTTTTTACTGACATTATTAATAATCATGCCAGCTTTAGCACCATCAATTTCATCAACTTCTGGAGACATTGCGGCCAAGACTTTTAGTCTAGGCGTTGCAATATCATCGGTTGTGATAGTGTCTAGTCCTGCACCTGCGAACTGAACTAAGTTCTCTAAGTTCATAGCGGGTAGGCTTTCTGTCTTTGTGGTGACAGCACCATTAGCTTTTGTATTGCTCATTTTTATTTTTCCTTTTTATTTTTTTCGTTCGATCTTTACCTTTTTAAAGGTAAACACTCCAAATTTTTCTTGATCAACAGATGTCATCGAACCCTTGGCAATCTGCTCCTCTACTAATTTGGAAAGTGTATTCCATGCTACCGCTTTCTTATTGCTAGGATACAGACCACGGTCTTGTAGCTCGCTCATAAGATTAGTTGCATCGGAATCTTGTCCACGACCAAAGGTCAACTTTACTTCGTTCTTGATCACATCATCAAGTCCAAGTTCTTGCAATCGAGAAAAACAATAGTCTTCGTTTTCCATTGTAATGTTTGCACGTAGTTGATCTTTGACTGAAACCTTTGAGCCGTCCATTAAGGTTAATGACTTAACACCGGCACTCTCAATCATCGAAGGGATAACTTCATTTTCTAATTGAAATTCTCTCTCTTCTAATTGTTTGATCTCAGCTTTTCTTTCAGCGATTGTCATACGAACATTATCTAGTTCATTACACGCTTCGCCAAGATCTTTTACATCTGAACTATCTAAAGAATTAATCTTAGACTGTTCAAAAGCTTTATCTAATAGACCCATTTTTATTCTCCTTATTTTAATTCTATTGTTATAGGAATATATATAGCACTCTCTCTGTCCCATTTCAAGACTTTAAAATTATTATTTGTCATTTTTGCAGCGACAGCACAAACAATTCCAATTAATACAGGATCTCCCATCAATAATAAAAAATCATTAGAAGTGAAATCTTTTAATTTTTTCTCTACTGCAAAAGCAAATCTTGTAGAATTAACTTGTATTTGTTTGGGATTTTCAAACATAATTATAGGCGTTCCAAATCTTTCACAATCTGAAATATCCCGGTAACCACCATTAGGTAATTTTGTATTTGTTGTTACGTATACTTTGCTCATAATCTTTCTTTCGTTTATCGTATTAAAAATAGTCTATTTAATGTAAAATTTCAACATGAAATTTATTATGATCCTTTTTGTTTGTATTAACGATCCTTTTGCGCCTATTGAAAGCACTTGCGTAATGCAACCTTTAAAGATGACTTTTGATTCCATGAAAGAATGTCAACTTGCTGCTCAATATATTTATAAAGATATAAAAGGACCTGATATTCACATGACTTCTTTTTGTGCAGAAAAAAACTTGACATCAATATAGCTTATCCTATATAAAGAACTTAGAAAGTTTTTACGATGTTAAAATACAAACCACAACCCTATAAGGAAAGTCAATTACAATACTATAGTTATATTAACTATAACTTTGTAAATGATCATTTGTTAGAAGAAGATAATGTTCTTTCTAATATTGATGCAGATCTACCAACATCTAAAGAACTTCTTGAACAAAGAAAGAGATACAATGCCATAAGTAAAAAAATGGATAGTCAGATTAGAAAACAAAGAGCTAATAAAATTCTTAACCCACACTTTCTATATGAACATCAAATTTCTGTCGTTGAAGATAGCGAAGACATTTATGTTATTGATCGAGACGGTTCTTTAATCAAGTGGGACCGAGACACATACAATCATTTTAAATATAACAAAGGATTTAAATTCAAACATGTATCCAAATTTTAAAACACAACCTTTCCAACATCAGCTCCAGGCATTGGGTTGCTCTTGGGATAAAACTAATTTTGCCTACTTCATGGAAATGGGCACGGGAAAATCAAAAGTATTAATTGATAATATTGCAATGCTTTATGACAAAGGAGAAATTAATTCTGCTGTTGTGATTGCGCCTAAAGGTGTGTATCGCAACTGGGAAAGACTAGAAATCCCTGCTCACTTGCCTGATCATATTGAAACAAGAATTACCACTTGGGTAGCTCCAAGCTCTCGTACTAAAGAAGATACAAAAAATATGGATGCTTTATTTACTACCTTTGATGGCTTAGATATTTTCTTAATGAATGTTGAAGCTCTATCAAGTAAACCGGCAGCGGAGTTCTTAGCGAGATATTTAAACTCATCAAACAGTTTGATTGCTGTGGACGAAAGCACCACGATTAAAACAGTCAATGCTAGTCGTACAAAAAATATTGTCAAAGTATCACGCTATGCAAAGTATCGTCGTATCTTAACAGGATCTCCTGTCACGAAAAATCCTTTGGATTTATATTCGCAGTGTCAATTCTTAGATGAAGATCTTTTAGGTTTTAGTTCTTACTATGCTTATAAAGCGAGATATGCGATTGAAGTTAAAAGACATTCTTCAACACATTCGTTTAATCATATTGTAGGATTTCGAAACTTAGATGAACTATCGTATATGTTAGGTAAATTTTCTTTTCGAGTTCTCAAAGAAGATTGTTTAGATTTACCTTCGAAGATTTATTCACCGAGATATATCCAATTAACCAAGGAACAAGAGAAAGCGTACAATGATCTCGCAACGTTTGCGATTGCTCAGCTTGAAGGACAAACGCTCACGGTTAATAATACGATGACCATGCTACTTCGACTTCATCAGATTACTTGTGGCTACTTGCCCACGGACGACGGCCAACCGCCCGTTCCTTTAAAGAACAATCGAATGACAGAACTCTTAGATGTTTTAGAAGAAACAGAAGGAAAGGTTATTATCTGGGCAAACTATCGTTATTCTATTTTTGATATAGAAAAGAATTTAAAGAATAAGTTTGGCGAAGATAGTGTCGTGACTTACTTTGGCGATACCAAAGATAAAGATAGACAAGACATTGTTAAAAGGTTTCAGGACCCTGAAAGTCCTGTTCGTTTTTTCGTAGCTAATCAACAGACCGGTGGCTACGGATTAACTTTAACACAGGCTCACACAGTTGTGTACTATTCTAATAATTATGATTTAGAAAAAAGAATACAATCTGAAGACAGAGCTCATCGAATCGGTCAAAAGAACAATGTGACATACATTGATATTATTTGTGAGAAAACAGTTGATGAAAATATCGTCAATAGTTTGCGTAATAAAATTGACTTGGCCTCACAATCACTAGGAGAAACGTTAAAAGAATGGCTAATAGAAAGCACAGCGAAGAAGTAAAACTATACTTCGCCTATGGTTCGAACATGAACCACGAACATATGAAGCACAGATGCCCGAAGTCTAAGTATCTAAAGAAGATGACTCTTCCTAATTACGAATTAGTTTTTCGATCTGTTGCTGATGTACAAGAAGCACCGGGCAAAAAAGTAGAAGGTGCATTGTTTGAAATAACAAACGAGTGTGAGAAGTCCTTAGATATTTATGAAGGGTTCCCTCATCTTTATACCAAAAGAGTTGTTGATGATGTAATGTTTTACACCATGGTAGACAAGGACATTGTTTGTCCTCCGGTACCAGGATATTTAGCAACAATAACACAAGGCTATCTTGATTGTGAGATATCCCCAGATAGTTTAGTAAGTGCTGTCAAAGAATCTTTGAAGGCACTTGACAAAACAAATATAAATTAATATATAATTATATAGGAGAAAGTAGAATGACGGACATAACAAAATACAAATCAATTATTGTGAGACTAGAAACTCACGCAAAGCTAAAATCATTAGCAGGTAAAGATAAAAAAATATCTGGTATTGTTTCACAGCTTGTCGATAAAGAATGGAGAAAGGAAAATAGAAAGTAATGATTAGACAACACATGGCCAAAAAAGAGAAGATGCTTAAAATTGCTGAGTCAGCGATTGAAAACAAATCTAAAATTGAACCCGGTTATACAACGACCGAAAGTTTAATTAAAGAATGGCTGTCTGAAGTTTTTGATTATGCCTATACCTTGGGAGAATCATCTGGTTTGATGATGGCTAAAAATATTATTAAGAGTTCGGAGAATCAGATTAACGACATCCTGTCAAAGGATCCTCAGTAATGAGGAGAAGGGGTATATGTAATAAACAATTTTTAGGATTAAGGTCCGGAAAGGTTGTATGTTGCAAAAATTCTTTAGGTGTAGTGGCCCTTGCAAAAAACTAATCTGAAGAATATCCCTTCTCCTGATTACTGATAGCGAGAATCGGTAATTATCTCTACCGTCTACCTCCCAAAGCTAGAAGGATGAGAACCATTTAGCTCTCGCATGAACGACCAGGGGTTTATGCGTCTACCCCTGGTCAAAAGAAAGGAAATAAAATGGAACAAACTATTAAAGAATTAAGTTTAGAAGAACTTAAACAGATTTTAAAACTCGCTCAAAAAGAAATTGATCGAAGAACGATCAAGCGAGTAGAGATTTCCTAGCAATAGGAAATAGTGGGCCCTTTCCCTCGCATTTGCCCACTTGGTCTGCCCTAGAGTTCTTTGTTAGGTAGAGGTGTTATTCTTCATTGATATACCTTTTATTCCCTCTACCGAGGTTTTAAACTCTAGGGTGGTTCCTTAGGAATTAATTCTCTATTTAATTCCTATTGACTTTTTCAATATCTTTTTATCCGAAAAAACTATATAATTATATATATAAGCGGGAGTATTTCCCTGTTTCGATCTCCCGCTTTACAAGGACAACAATATGTTGAACGAGATAAAAAATAAGATCGTTCTTTCTGTCCAGCGACAGAGAATGTACGATCCGGTATTGAAGGACACAGTCGATAAGGTCTTAGTGACTTTTAACGACGGGAATGTGAACGGGTATATGGCTGACGAGTGGGATAACTTGATGACTCAGGTTGACTCCATGTTAGAAAAGGCTTTTTTATTGGAGCCTAAAGCTGCTCAACCACAACTAGATTAATTTAGTCTAGTCCTAATCTTTCTTCTTTTTGCAAGCACAGTCTTCGCCACAGGAACAAATCCCTTGAATTTTAGATAATTTGTTGTGTAAAGAGGCAATATAAAGATTTCTGAGCTGACCTTGGTGGAGAGTTTTGTAATCTAATTCATAATTTTTCATTTTTTTGTACCTTTTTATTGCGAGGGAAACTCCAGTATATCAAAGTTCGATAGAAAATTTCTACAGGAAAATTAAAATAAATATCTTGACTTAGAGAATTATTTTTTTGTCGACGATCCACTGCCCAGGGATCACGGTCACCCGACCAACGTCTTTATCAATTTGATCGGAACCAAGATCGCCCGCCAAAATGATATATTCTTTCGTTTCTTTAAGAACGTAGCCAACAGAACGGACTTCGGGCGGTTTGATTTTGAGTGCGTCTTCAAGATCTAACCAACCCGATTCCATTTCATAAGCGTCTAACCACCTAACTTCATAGAGTTTTGACCGGGGATCAATTTCAGACTGTCCGCTATCTCGTTGCTTCGATCGTTTTTTATAACTGCGAACCATGCTTCTCGACCTTGAAGTATATTAAATGTATTAATTCCAAACTTAGCAAATCCTTTAGATGCACCTTGCATCACTGATTCCCAGTCTACATCATCCCCGACCATGATTCCACCGTCTTTTATCTTCGGCCACCAGTTCTCGACATCCTCTTGAACGGCTTCTAGGGTATGAGCCCCGTCTACGATAACCCCAAAAACACTGTTATAGTCAAAAGAATTAAGAATATTTTGGTTATCTGATCTGTTGACATTGACTATTACCCTTTCTTGATCAATATAATCACCTAAATTCCTCATAAAATCGTCGTACATGGAGTTTAAGTTCACAGTGGAGTGTTCCATACCCGAACCTTCAAAAGTGTCTATCACATGCACCTTAACCCTGTGTTTTCCGGCATAGTCTAAAGAGTCCATGAGGAACCTTGTTGATCTGCCTGCAAAACATCCTATTTCGACGATATCATCGCCGTCTTCACAGTATTTAACCAAGTTCATATACGCATCATGCATATTAAACCAACCTGGGATGTCTAAGTATTTATACAACTTTCTTTTCCTTTCTTCCTTTTCTGTTTAATCCATGCCTATATTCACATGTTTTATCTGTCGCTGAGGTGAGCAACATAATTATATTTCGATCCATCTCTACAATACAAGCATCAAAGTCATTGAATGAGTCGGGTTCATATTCTTTTTCAAATCGTCTAGCTGATTCCCAACTATAATCATTTTCTGCTTGTTCTTTTTTCTTGAGCATTTCTGAGAACTCCATCATCTCTTTGGCTAGCTTGATTTCTTCTCTTGCTTCAACTAATAGTTCGTCCATTATCTTTTCCTTTCTGATAATTCGATTGCTGATCTTAACATGACTTCTTGCATATTGGTAAAGTAATTTTTACCCATGAGTTTTTCTGCCAGTTGTCTTGCTCTTCTTCTTTTTGCTTGTTCTTTTGCATGTCTTACCGACATTCTTTTGTCGGTGTATTCATACACTGGATTTCTTACGCCCATTTACTCCCCCCTATTCCTAAAGGTATAGGCCCTCGGTGGCCTCAAACCTTTCGATAGCTGATACTCATAGACTTTGCTGATGCCTTTTCGGATTTGATCCATGGCATGATCGTAAGCTCTTCGTTTCTCGTCGGTATCTCGAAGCCCGTCTTGTTTGTGTTGATGTAAAAACATTTGTAAATAGAACAATGTCTTTTGGTTCAGTTCGATGGGAAAGAGTCTTCCGTTTCTACCATATCTCATTAGTGTGCCTTTCTTTTATCTTTTGCTTTTACCAACTCTACTAAAACAGATAACATTCCTTCTTTATCCGGCTCCAATATTTTATATATTGCTTCTCTAAGATCATTAATTTTATTTTTATTCCCTTGACAGAACTCAGAGAGCAACACTTCTATTTTGTAAAAGTAATAATTAGTTTCCACTAATAATTCTTTAACGTCTTCTTTTTCTCCTGCGGTCGCCGGTTGAAGATACAACCGAATACCATCTTTTATTTCTTTCTCGGTCATTTGCTTTTTATCCTTTCTTCTAACTCGTTGATCTTTGATATTAAGTCGGGGCCGTATTCCTTTTTTGTTTCTTGAAGGGGCACGAACCACGGCACACGGATCCAAGCATGTTCATTGATGAGTCTTTTGGCTATGTGATCGTATTTATATTTACGAGTCATAACTACTCCTTTCACATGATGCGTTGAAGGTTTCAATGTCAATAAACTCTTGATTTAACTGACTTATTTTTTCTTCACACATCTGTTGGCTTTTCATTTGTTCTTCGATGAAGAAGCACTCGGTGGTGTCTACGTTCGGTAGACATAAGTGTAATAACAAAATTACTTTTTCCATTATTCTTCCCTTTCTAGTTTGACTATTTGTCGTTCGATAAATTTCAGTCCGGGTAGGACTGTTCCTTCATATTCGACACCCATGCGTTCCACAATATCCACTAACGTGTGAATCGTGATCGGATAGGGTAATCGACAAACAAAGCTATCATCTTTGATGACTTTGCGTTGCTTTGGTTTTTTAAATTCTAAAACCTTTTCCATTTCTTTCCTTTCTATTTCGGATTAAACAATTCGTCGTAGGTGAAGGACTTGGATTCTTCCTCGGTAGAGAAGAAGATATCGATATAGTGGTGTTGGTTGTCTTTGATATAGTCTTGCATTTGAGGGAGTATTTGTTCTTTGTCCCCGATAAATGTTTGACTATACATTTTACCGCTACGATCCTTGACCTTAATTGTTATGTCCATTTCT
>Ga0208645_1004131_pt1 | contig 10418 bp, 5 predicted proteins | sample VirMetDEL_Sep_01_FD_184519 | JGI IMG/M metagenome (GOLD analysis project Ga0208645, IMG submission 184519) | Aqueous microbial communities from the Delaware River and Bay under freshwater to marine salinity gradient to study organic matter... | ecosystem: Environmental > Aquatic > Marine >...
AAATGCTGCACAGATGGGCAAGCTGCAAGCGGCATCTACATTGTTGCAAACAGGAACACAAATTGCGGGCGGCTATCAAAGCTATAAACAAACCCAAATTCCTACTGGCACGGGAACTACCTAAATGGCAATTAAGAAAATAGATTATTACGGTCAGTTTACGCCAACAGGCCCAGACTTTTCTACTGCCAAACGATTTCAAGCTCTTGCTGGTCTTGCCGATCAAGTAGGTGAGGTGGCTTCTCAGTTTGGAAAAATTGCATTGCAAGAGCGGGCGGACAAAGCAACCAAGGCTGGAGCTTTAGCTGGTGCTCAAGTTGAGCGCGATGAAGAGGGAGGCATCATTGCCCCAGAGCTACAGCAAGAAAATACGTATTACGGTCAAGCATTCAACGAATCTGCTATCAACGCTTACAAGTCTGGCATTTCATTGGATGCAAGAAAGCGCCTTGACGAGCTTGCAGAGCAACATAAAAATGATCCGTTAGCATACAAAGAAGAAGCCGATGCTTATAAAGCTGGAGTTTTAAAAAGTTTACCAGTAGAGCTTCAGGTTGAACTTGCGCCAACGCTAGACGAAGACATTTACTTTCGAGAAAAGGTTGTACGAAAAAACTTTACCGATAATGAATTTAACAAGAATTTAGCAATTCTTGAAGAAGATGTTTCATCGCTTGAGAACCAAATTCTTTATGCAGCCAGAAATGGTGATGTAGAGCAACAACAAGCATTACAAACTCGACTTAATAAACTTCTTGTCGATAACGTTGCGCTTGTAGACCCAACAAAAGCTCAAGGTAGACTTGATGCGCTTGCAAAGAATGTTGCCGAAGAAACTTATCTTGGTGAAATTGATGAGATTTCCAACAACGAATATCTTCCGCTTCCAGAAAAATTGGCTAGGACTGAAAATCTTTTATCGGAGTTAAGGAATACGGAGTTTCTTGCCGACTTAACGCCTGATGAAAAGCGGGCACTAGAGTCTCAAATTGATGGAAAGGTTAATGACCTTAGAGTTCAGTTAGCAAAAGAGCAGTCTACAAGAACCTCTGCCCAGGCACTTGAAGTATCAGAGTTAGAGATTGACGCAAAGAATGGCCGTCGCCCAGGTGATGAGATCATTAGAGATACCAACAGGTTGTTTAGAGATGGTGTTATTAATGGTGATGAAAGAACATCCATTATTAATAATGTTTATTCTCAGCAAGAAAAAAACCTAGACAAGAACAATAGAATTATTGATGTATCAGATCGAATCAAAGGCGATGACACGGTTGTAGTCACACAAACTGGAATAGATGATTACTACAATGATGTGCTTGAGCCAGCACTGGCCAACGCAACGCCAGATCAAAAAGCTATGTCGCAAGCTATGTATATACAGTCTACGCGCATGGTTCCTAAAAAGGTTCAAGCCCAAGTTAACAGCTATCTAATCAGCGGGAATCCAGAGCTTGTTACTCAGGCGGCAATGCTTATTGATCGCGTAGATGAAATCCCAGGAATGTTTGACACATTGACTACGCCAGCTAACAAAGCAATGGCGCAGAACATGATACGTTTAATGGAGGTAATGTCTCCAGAAGAAGCGTACAAGCGTAGCGTTCAACTGGTTGACCCAAGAGATCAAGCTCGGATTGAATCAAGGAAAGCGCAGATTAAAGAAGAAAAGTACGCCGAAAAATATGAAAAACAAACACGCAACATTGTTGGCGACATTGATCCGGTGTTTATGTCTCAAGCAGTAAGGCAGTATCAGACTTTGTTTGAAAGCTACTATTTATCTGGCATGGATGAAGATGCCGCGCGAGATCAAGCTGAGAAATTCCTATCTACCAACTACAGCGATTCTACCTTTGGCCCAATGATGTACGCGCCTGAGCAATACTATGCGATTGAGGGCGATGTAGAGTATATACGTGATGAGATATACGGAATTGTTTCTCAGGCATCTGATATTTATGGCGAGGTAGACCCTGACTCAATTCGTCTATTGGTTGACGATAGGACAGCTAGAACCGCCTCTACTGGCAAGCCAGAGTATCGGGTGATGTTTGTTGATGAGTCTGGTGTTATTCAGACAATTAACCAATACTTTGTTCCTGACGTTGAGTCTGCAAAACAAACTAAGATGGCAGAGAACGAAGCGAGAATGCGAGAAAAAAGAGCGCTTACGCCTGCCCAGCAAAAGTTAGAGCAATCTCGAATTAATAGAATCATTGAAGAGGAAACTGGCGTCCGACCTGAGCGCGCCAAAACTAAGGTTCGACCTGCATCTGAAATATACGCTGGCTCTGAAAAGATTCCAAGCCAAATAGCTGAAGTGGTAGGAAAAGGGCTTGAGGTAGCAACAACGCCACAAAGAGCCGCACTTGGAGTTGTTGAAGCTGTAACGTCACAGGTTACAGGCGCAGTATCTAAAAAAGCTGAACAACAACGCAAGCGCATTCAGCAGCAAGAAGAGCTAAGAGCTAAAGAAGAACAGCGCGTTAGAGAAGCCGCCCGTAAAGGAGAGCAGTAGTGCCGTTTATTGAGTCCGAAGATGATGCAGTATTAGCTAACAAGCTAGTTAATCTTGCTGATCGGCAGGATGAAGAACGACCTGCGGCAACTGATATTGCATCTGCTTTATGGCGGCAAGAAAACATCGTTGGCTCCATTCTTGCCCAAGAGCCAGGCTTGCCATCTAGGATTGATGATCGCTCGTTCAATCCGTGGGATTATCTAACCGACGAAGAAAAGTTAAATGAGACGTTTGTTAGTAACGCTACGCTAGCCGATTCTGTTGAAGAAATTGAGGCCATTAGACGACAGTCTGAGCGCGAAAAAGCAGATAGGGATACCATCGCCAAAGGCGGGGCTCTATCGTTCGCTATTGGCCTTCCTATTGCGGTTGCTGACCCTATTAACCTAATCCCTATTGGGGGTGCAGTAGCCAAAACTTATAAGGCTGGCAATTCAATATTAAGCGCAGGAATGATTACGGGCGCTGTTGCATCCGCTAGCTCTGCCGTACAAGAGGCGGCATTGCATTCAACGCAACTTGAAAGAACGTTAGGCGAGTCTGCTATTAATGTTGGCGCATCGTTTCTTCTTGGTGGCGCTATTGGCGCAGGTGGCGCAAAGCTAAGTCAGTATTTGAGCAAGTCTGACCTGCGAGAAATTGAGCGCTCTATGAACGTAGAGCCAAGAATTGCTGATGGCGAGAACACAGTGCTTGATTTGCAGTCTGAACGAATTAAGCAAGAAGCAGAAGCGGCAGGTATTACGCCAGAAGAGCTAAGTGTAGGCGCCGCTCAAGTAGCAAGTGGGCAAGAGGTATCTGGCAAGGCTGGAAAGTTTTTGGCAAAAGCTCTTGGTTTTGATCCATTGAGCCGAACATTGGTTAGCGCTAGCCCCGAGACTAGACGCATTGCTAATATGCTTGCTGAGAATCCATATAAGATGGACGGCCCTGCTGTAACTGCTGTAGAAAGCAGAGTAAAGATTAAAGACGGTTATTACGCTGATGCACTACAAGGTCACTATGATGCGTTCAGGGCATATAGAAAGCGCATGGGTCAAAGCGCATTCAGCATTAAAACCAAAGACGGCGTAATGAAAAAGCTGCAGTTTAATGAAGCTGTTGCTCGGGCTATTAGAGAGGGCAAGTCGGATATACCAGAGGTAGATGCCGCTGCTAAGGCATGGCAAGAAAAACTATATGAGCCAATTAAGAATGAGCTCATTGAAGCCAAGCTATTACCTGAAGATGTTGATGTTAGCACTGCGGTTAACTATCTAAACCGTAGATGGAATAAGCAGAAGGTTGCGGCAAATATGCCTCAATTTATTAAGACCACTACTGAATGGCTTGATGAGCAAACTGGATTTAATAGGGAAGTTCAGGCTCAAGTTATTGACGATATCTCTTCTATTGAAACAAGTGCAAGACGTGTTAAGTCTTTAGAGAATAGCGTTAAAACATACGAAAGACAGATCGCCACACTCGAAAAACAGTTGTCCGAAATACAGCGTGAGCAAAAGGCCGGTGTTGCCAGAAAGATTACTGTTGATGAATCTGCTGTTAAGAAAGAAATAAAGCGCATCAAGAAAATTGATGAGCAAGCGCGCAAGGCGATGCTTGATGAATTTGCCCAGTACCAAGAAAAGAAAATTGCATCACTGTCAAAAGCCAGAGATAAAGCAATTCGAGCGCTTGAAAAGCAGATTAAAGATATTGATGGCAGTCCACGAGGTCGAAAGATCGGCAGAGTAATAGCTGAGCTGGGCGGTTTGAACCGAGACGCATGGGAAGCGGAAGGCATTGACCCTGCATTCTTCAGAGACAAGACCATTAAAGGTGGATTTGGCAAGCCTGTATTCAGAGCTGAAGGTGGACTAACCCCCGATGGCCTTGCTGAAAAGCTAAGCGAAATGGGCATTATTCGCGAGTTCGACTCTAACCTTGCGGTCGATTACGTTGATGACTTTTTAAGAAATGGCGATGACTACTTCAATCCCGAAGTAAGAATGGAAGTAGAGGCGATTCAAGAAACAATCGACGACATTTATCGCTCTACCGATGAAGACATTATTAATGTTTACTTTGGTGGTAGAGAAACGGTAGTTCCTGAAGCGCCAGGCGAAGCAGCCAAAATCAAAGTTCCAACGGCTAAGGCTACGGATCGAGAGTTATTGATTGCTAGAAACAGATTAAACGCAAGAGCAAACAAACTGCGCGACCAACTCTCTGACAGAAAATACAAGCTAGAAGAGAACTCATTTAAATTGCAGGAAACGCAAGGCAACTTAACCACTGTTATCGCAAACCTTGAATCTAATGTATCGCAGTGGAAAGGCAAAACTTCAGCCAGGGTTAAGTCTGCCATTAAGAACCGTGACCTTGATGCAATACCTAGTCTAACCAAGAGTCTTAAAAAATCAGCTAAGACGATTGCTAAAAAAGATTTAGAAGACATTGATAACGAAGACATAGCCAAGCAGATTGCCCAGAGAATTATGGGCACTCCTGATGGAAAACTGCCGTACGATTGGAAGATGGGCGAAGGCTCGTCCAGTGGTAAAACTGGCGGCATTGATGGATTGCGTGGCCCGCTGAAATCCAGAACGTTTCAAATCCCAGATAACATGATTGAAGACTTTTTGGATAACAACATTGAAGACTTGGGCCGAATGTACCTAAGACAGACTGCCGCTGATTTAGAGTTGGTTAAAGAGTTTGGCGATGTAAGGATGACTGCCCAGTTAAAAGAAATTGAAGATTGGTACGGAAGCGCAACCAATGCAGCAAAAACAGAAAAGCAAAGGCTCGCACTGCAGAAATCCAAAGAGGCCGATATACGCGATGTTGCGGCAATGCGCGATAGAATACGTGGCGTATATGGTGATATAGACCCTGATAATATTTGGGTTAGAACTGGGCGCGCCGCTAGAAACTTAAACTACTTGCGGTTTATGGGTGGCATTGTGGCCTCATCTGTTCCTGACGTTGCTCGAATCTTTATGGCTGAAGGTATTGGTCGGACATTCTCTAAGGGCTTATTGCCGCTAGCCAAGAATCTAAAAACCTTCAAAGTCTCTGCCGCTGAAGCTAAAAGATATGGCGTTGGTGTCGATGCGTTAATGGGCGGTCGATCTCAAATTATCGCGGATATTGTTGACTACACACAGCCAGGCACAGCGTTTGAGCGCGGGTTACAGTCGATGACTGATAACTTTGGCCGCATCAATATGATGGATTATTGGACGGCTAGCGTTAAACAGCTTCATGCAGTAACAATGCAGAACGGCGTTATTGATGATCTGTTAAAAGGAAAAATTGATAAGCGACTAAATCGACTAGGTATTAGTGACGCTGACGCTGAGGGTATAGCGAGACAGCTTCAGAAACATGCCGAGAAAGTTGATGGCGTATGGATATCAAACGCTAAGAACTGGGACTCACCTGCTTTGTATGAGAAGTGGGGCGCGGCAATCAGGAAAGAATCCGATCGTGTAATTGTTGTGCCAGGGCAAGAGAAGCCTTTATTCATGTCTAGCGAGCTAGGCAAGACAATACTTCAGTTCCGATCCTTTATGTTTGCGTCTACTCAAAGAATGACCATTGCGGCACTGCAAGGGCAAGATCATAATGCGGTTGCTGGTGTTTTAATGCTAACCAGTATTGGAATGATGTCATACGCATTTAAACAGTGGGATGCTGGTCGAGAAATTGCAGATGATCCTATTGAGTTAGTAATTGAAGGAATTGATAGAGCTGGTGTTACTGGAATTTTAATGGAGATTAATAATACGACAGAAAAAATGTCTAGCAATAATTTTGGATTAAGACCGTTGCTTGGCATTGAGCGAGGTGCTGCACGATTTGTTTCAAGAAGTATGTCGGAAAACCTGCTTGGCCCGACTGTTGGCAGCCTTCTCGATACCACTTTGCGAGTTGCCAATGCAGGACTTAAAGAAAGTGGATGGGATGACTCAGATACAAGAGCGCTTAGAAGATTAATACCGTATCAAAATTTAACGTTCATTAGACAAGGTTTTGATACAATAGAGGAAAAGGTAGGTGGCCAATGACAGTATCCAACACAACAAGCCGTAACCAATACACTGCTACCAGTGGGCAGACAGTATTCCCGTATACGTTTGAAATATTCGACAAGAACGATGTTGCTGTATTAAAGAACGGTACGCTCTTATCTGAAGGCACTGATTACACTGTGTCGGGCGTTGGTAACGATAGCGGCGGCAACATCACTCTAACAGTTGGTGCTACGGCTTCGGATATCATAACCATTTATAGGGATATGCCATTAAACAGGGAAACCGATTACCAGAACTCCGGTGATTTTCTAGCTCAAGAAGTTAACGATGACTTCGACCGATTGTGGTTGGCTGCACAGCAAGTAGCAACAAATAACCTGCAAGCCATTAGAAAGCCCGATTCCGACCTTGATAGCATTGTTACTGAGTTACCTACTGCCGCAAATCGAGCAAACAAGTTTTTATCTTTCGACGGTTTTGGAAATGTTATAACGCTTACTGGAACCAGCGGGTCTGCAACTGATGCGGCAAACGTAACTTTTACACAAACAGGTTCTGGCGCCCAAGCAACTACAGTTAAAGAAAAATTAAACGAAATTGTATCGGTTGAAGATTTCGGCGCTGTAGGTAATGGCACGGTAAATGACACAGATGCAATCCAGGCGGCAATAGATAGCGGCGCTAAAAAAATCTATCTAGGCGATTCCGGAAAGACCTACCTTGTAAAAACTACAGATGATGGGCTTGTTACAACTGACGCTGCTTGTTTAACAATATCCTCTAATGACGTAACATTTTTTGGTGAAGCTACACTGAAACGAGATGAAGACATCCATGCTCATATTATCTTGGTTACTGGTGATAACGTCACAATCAAAGGCATAAAGATCAACGGCAATAGATCAAACAATGATTTGACCGGATCGGATGTTCACGTTGCTGACAGCATTAAAATTAAAAATGCCGATTACTGCAAGGTTTATAACTGCGAAGTATATGACAACATTGGAAAAGGCATTAATGGCACTGGTGTTACTTACAGTGAGATTATGTTTAACACTATTAAGAACTCGGGGCGCAGTGCTATACAGGTAGCGTCTGAGTCTACGGTTGCTTGTAGTTACAACAAGATTCACTTTAACCAGATTAATGGGACCGATGACGGTGAGTTTGCTAACGGCATATTTTTATCGCAAAGCTCAGGCAGTACAGCTAAAAACCTAACTGGGTATTACAATTCCATCATTGGCAATGTTGTTTTGAATGCCGGAGATTGGGGTATTGAGTCAGGCTATAGATGTTTTTATACGATCATTGCAAATAACATCGTTGAGAAATCTTACGCCGTTGCTGTTGGGTGCCGAGACAACAAGGGCACGATAATTACCGGCAATAACGTTGAATGTAATATTGCCGGATCAAGCGGTCAAATGATTGGTGTACTCGTTGATAGTTATCAAATGGGCACTGGTGATGCGTATGCCGTTGTTGATTCTCGATGCACGGTTACTGGTAATTCAATACGCGCCTTTTCCACCAATGGTATTAACATCAAAAACTCAAAGTATTGCAATGTGAGCAGTAATAATATTGTTGGCAGAAACTCATCAACTGGGGTTGGCATCAACTCAACAACTTCGTTTTTGCGATGCTCTGATAACTTTGTATCAAACTGCCAGACTGGTTTGAGAATCAGCGTTGCTGATCTAGCTGCCGCCGATAGTGTTTCATTTTGTGGAAACTCTATTGAGACAGTATCTGAGGGCTTGAAGTTGGAAGCGGTTGATATCAACGACTCTAGCTTTATAGACAACACATTCCAAAGCGTGACAACGCCTTTGATAGATAACGGCGCAACAATATTCAACACCAGGATGAACAGCGTCTTTGACTTGGATAACCCATACAAGTGGGCATCTGCATTTAATGCGATGATCCTTAGCGATGACGGATTTGAAAGAGACGTTCCAGGCTCTCAGTTTGGTACATCTACAATTTTTGGTGTTGCCAAGCCGATGATGTTTAAGGTCAGGATTGGCACTGAGTTTGGCGCTGTATTCTTAGTATCTGGAACATCTGCCTCGCCTACAATTACAGCGATTAACGAATCAACGTCGATAGGCGATAGCGGCTCTGCAAAAGACTTTAGAGTTGAGATAAGCGGGAGCAATGTTGTGTTTAAAAGGTATGCTGCGGCAACTGCTTTTACCACATACATTGTTGAAATTTTTTAATTATTGTTGGTCGTGATAACATTTAGTTTTTATAGAGGATAGAGTAATGGGAAATCCATTTAAAGGTATAGGACATCACTTACACGGTTTAGTGTATGACATGGTTCCGGTAACCCCGAATGATTCTACGGATAACGTAGGTTCAGGTAACGTGGCTATTGGTTTGTACATTACCGTTTCTGGCAATGTTGTATTTTTAACTAAGGATGGAGTTGAAAGAACCATTACCGTTCCTAACAACTTCTATCTTGTTTGCTCTGTGAGCAGAGTTAAGGCAACCGGAACAACTGCTACGGGCATTCATGCGATGGTGGTTTAAATGAGCTTTGGATTATTAGTCAAAGTTCAATATTTATCCAACGTTGTTGGAAATTTTGTTAGGTATATTTCTGGGGCTCGACTTGTAACCGAAGCCGGAGATGGACTGTTAGCCGAATCAGGCGATCAAATTATTACGGAGTAAGACAATGGCTGACGTAAAAATTTCAGCGTTAAACGCTTTAGGAACCTCTCCTGCTGCTGACGATTTAATTCCGGTTGTAGATGTTACAGCAACTGAAACCAAGAAGTTAAGAATAGATGAGCTATTCACCAACCCAGACGTAACAGGCACACTCACGACTGATGGGGTATTTTCTAGTGAGTATTTGACTGTTAGTGGCGGCAAAGGTTTGCAGTCAATTAATACTATAAATATTAATGCTGATTACGATGCTAGTGGTGCTGGTGGTATAAATTTAAAAACAAAAGATATTCTTCGTATACAGATTGAGAACGATGGAAACATCGCATTCTGCGAAGACACGGGCACTACAGCAAAGTTTTATTGGGACGCTTCTGCTGAGTCGCTAGGTTTGGGAACTTCGAGCCCTGCTACAGCTTTAGAAGTAAAAGGCGATGGGGCGGCAATTCAAGTTAGCTCTGTTGATTATGATGTGGCTCTTTTAGGAAGGCGTGGAAGTTCTGGTGTTGACATTGATAAAGGGTATATGCGTCTGCGAGACACAGGAACTACAAAGGTTGCTATTGACTCAGCAGGGGATAGTTATTTCAACGGTGGCAATGTTGGTATTGGTACTACGAGTCCGGTAAACAATGGCGCTAATTATGGTGATTTAACTATTAATGGAACGACTGGGGCTTTTATTAGTCTTCAGTCTGGTGGAAGCACTACAGGTGTTTTGCAAACCATCAGCACAGAAACTCGTTTATCTACTGCAACTTCAGGTGGATTTTTGGCGTTTCGTACCGATACCGGTGGTGTTGGCACAGAAGCAATGCGCCTCGACTCCAGCGGCGCTGTCATTGTAAACAATGGTGGCTCTAGCAACGGTCTTGTAAAAATCAATGGCGCTACCGGAAGCACTGAAGCTGTTATTTTCCAAAGAGGTGGAACAGAGGCAAGCCGAATAGGGCATACCAACTCTGCTGATTTAACCTTTAGCACTGGCTCAAGTGTATCAGAGCGTGTACGCATAGACAGCTCTGGTAACTTGCTTGTGGGTAAGAGTAGCGCAGATAATACAACTGCTGGGGTTCGTATACTCGGTCCTCTTGGCTTTGCTTCTTTTGTTAGAGATGCAGGAGAGGCTATTATTGTTAACCGTTTAACGGATGATGGTGATCTGATTGAGTTCCGCA
>Ga0208645_1004133_pt1 | contig 10417 bp, 5 predicted proteins | sample VirMetDEL_Sep_01_FD_184519 | JGI IMG/M metagenome (GOLD analysis project Ga0208645, IMG submission 184519) | Aqueous microbial communities from the Delaware River and Bay under freshwater to marine salinity gradient to study organic matter... | ecosystem: Environmental > Aquatic > Marine >...
CCTAGCGTGGAGGCAATGAATGATATCCCTGACTACATAGCCTACTGCAAGCGGATGCTGAAGAGCAAGAAGCTGAACAGGCATCAGGCTAGGTCTCTGATGGAGGGACTGAAGTCTTGCGGTGGCGAGGGGAAGGAGCTTGCGGAAACAATCAAGAAAAAGGTGCTCAGATAAAAGAAAAAGGTGCTCAGATAAAAGAAAAAGGTGCTCAGATAAAAGAAAAAGGTGCTCAGATAAAAGTGTCCTTGATTAGCCTGAGAGCAGAATCACCGTCTATATTGATGCCTAGCGTTTGGGAGAAAAAGTCAGGGTGGGTCCACCAGTCCTCATATATGACGTCTACACACCAAGATGGAAACAGGTTCCCAAAGATCATGTTGTAGCCATATGATTGAAGCATTTTGCGTTGTTGAGATTGGTAATCCTCGCCAAGCCTGTAAAGGTCATGCTCAACGGTTGCGAACTTGAATTTGATGTCGGACTCGAGTATTATTTTCAATGCGTCATTAGTCGCATCGTCTATGTCAAGTGAAAGGTAATCAAACTTAGAGACAGTCAAACCCTTGAGTGCAACCATTGCGTCTTCATTGATGAACTGGCATCTTCTGATTGAGTAATCATGCTTTCCATTGTCGATGCAGATGCCATCCCAGCCAAGATTATCAAGTGCAAAAGTATTTGAGCAATCAATCGGGTCACCGGACCCCACATCGAGGTAAGATGATGGCTTTTTAAAGATAGACTGGGCAGCGAGATCTTGGCAGCATTGAGAGTGACTAACATTCATAAAATGATCCTGCCCTGAAACAAGCGCAAATGAAAGTTGAAAATTGTTACTTTATATACGGAGAGCAAGAAACCAACCCTATGCCCGAGGGGTGGAGAAAAAATGTTAGTGATTTCAGCCGATTAAACGAACATCAATTTTCCACAAATCTTGTTACACTAAAAACATGCGGCGGTCAATTTGAAGACCTGTTTAGGGTTAATAAAATATTATGGGCTCAAGTCATGAGGTTCAAGACAGTGCTTGACCTAGGGGGACTGTATTCTGACTGCGACATACAATACTACGGGCCAATACCTGATGTCAGCGAGTGCGAGTATGTCTTTGCAACAGAGATTCACGGTCATGTCAGTGACGCTTTCTTTTACGCAAAGCCCGGAAGCCATATAATGAAAAAGGCTTTTGATTTGAGTTTGCAATGGTGCAAAGAAGTTGTCGAAAGCTCCGTGAAGACTGTTTCTGTGTTTGACTTTCTGGAGGGAGCCGGGGTTGGGATGTTCAATCGGTTGGTCAAATCTGAGACGGGCTTAGACTTCAAATCAAACAAGCAAATACATATGTCAGAGGCTGATTTTGCCGGGGAATTTCATCCAGAAAAAGGTGTTGGCATTGTTCCATTTGAAGCACTGTGCAGGCACAGTCGCTCAAACTGGATAGGATGGCATCAGTGCAATGGAACTTGGAGGCCTAAAATGGGTTCTGAAGTCGATATGAGAAGTCAAGCTATGATGAGTTTAAACAAAAAATGAGCATTAACGAGGACATGAAAGAAAACTGGGACAGATGGGCCGAGTCTGACCCTTACTACGCCGTGATAACTGACCCAGCCAACAAGGGAGGAGCCAATGATCTTTTCTGGCAGTCAGGAATTAATGTGGCAGATCGCGCCAATTACCTAGCCAGTCTCTGCGGTCTTGATATGTCTTGCATGACAGTTGCGGAGTTGGGTGTTGGTGTTGGTCGTGTCGGGGCAGGTCTAATGAATCTCTGCAAAGAATACACTGGCATCGATGTGAGCAGCAAAATGCTAGATGTCTGCAGGCATCATCACCCAAACATGAAGCTGCAACTGGTAACAGAACCGTTCCCTGAAGTGGACTTGTTCTATTCCGTCATAACACTTCAGCACTGCGCTCCATCAGAGATAAGCATTTTGCTAGACAGAATGTTTCGTGCCGCAAAAAAGGCCGTCCTGTTCCAGCTCACAGACATGCCATACGATGGGGTGGCTCCACATCAGGACGACCCATACATGCCTATGTATGGGGTTCCTATCATCAAGGTCATAGAAGACGCCGTGAGGCACGATTTTTCCACAAGCCTCGTGATAAAGGGGACGGATGCAGGTCCTGATATTGATAGCTACCACTACCTTTTCACCCGAAAAAACACGTTGACATGCGAGCAGCCCTAAGCAAGACTACACATGCCTGCCCGATGACACGTTGTCCTCGGGGTGACAGGTAAATTTGTTGTGCGAAGGGACGCTTGACCCCGGCATACGACATAACGATACGACTGAACTGCCGCAGTGTTGTTGGATACGCTGCGGCAGTTTTGTGTCTACTTGTTCAAGAACCTCTCAGCTTCCTCTACAGAGCCGAATACAGGGCCTATACGTCGTCCCGTAGGGCCGTAGACCCTCACACCTGCCCTGCTAGAGGTCTGGACCGCTCTGTGGCCTTCAGCGGTCGTATAGACGGCTCCACCACGATTGTTGAGGGATCGTTGAGGGGAGAACCTGAACTGATCTGCAGAGGCGAACACAGGGTTCTTCACAAAGACTGTGTTCCCTGTGGAGATTGCAACGTCTCCACCAACTACTGGCTGCCCAGTTTCACGGTCATAGAAGTAACTGTGCCTCCGTGGGTTCATTGCTGCCTGAGTCCAGCTCTCGATGTCATCAGGGATGCTTGTGGTCTTCCTGTAGGAGCCCTCAACAGTGGCAATCGTGGTCTTTGGTTTGCCTTCCTTGATTTTCTCTGCAGCCTTCTCGTTAATCATGAACACAGGATTCTCGACTGTAGCGATGTTAGTGTAGCCAATTATCTTACCAGCCTTCCCACTTGCTTTGCCAGCCCACTTCTCGTGAACGGAAATCGGGAATACTGGAGAGCCCTTGTCCATCGTCCTCTGGTATGTGGGGATGTCCAACCGGAGCCCTACCATTTTCCCGTTGTCCACTGCAGTGTTCTCGAACACGAGAGCTTTCTTGTCTTCGCTGATCTCTTGCCTGATCCTCTCGGTGCTGATTACGTTGCTCGCCGGACCAGTCAGGATCGGAGTGTCCACACGTTGCAGGACAGGGCCTTCGCCAGTAGGTAGAGCACCCATACGTTCACCTGCAGGGGAAAACTTGTTGGCTTCCTTTCTGGCCTCCTTCATTGCCTCAACCCTAGCCTTACCTATTGAGCTGCCATATTTTTGAGTTACTGGTTTCTCGTAGGTTCTAGGATCAAGTGCTCCCGGCTTGATTTCTGGTTGTAAGCTAGGATCAGTCAGGCTTCTCATGCTGACTGCCCTGAACGTCGATGGGACTACGTCTCCCTTCTTGGATACACGATCCCCCAACTCAGCCCTGAGCAAATCATACATGCTCAGGCGGCCCCTGATGTTTGATACAGACTTACCTAGAACGCCATACCTATATGACGGGTGAACGGGCAGGCCCATATCTTGTGGGTCAACGATTGATGTAGGACCTGATTTGTCGAACTTAATGACTTTGACAATGTCGCCAGTCCGGTATCCATCTTTGTCCTTATAGGCAGACATGTCTGCAGCAACATCCTTCCAGAATATGCCGCCATACTTGTTCTTGTAAGACTCTGATGCAAGTTTCTGCCACACCAGCTTCCTGACCTCAAAAGGCATAGTGGGAAACATGCCCTCAAGATCCTTCAGGCTTGTTATCTCAATCGACTCCCATTTCTTTGGCTTTGGCGCAGTGAATTTCTTGCCTTGCTTTTGTGCTTTCTTCTTATCTCTGGCCTCTTTACTGAGTCTATTTTTCTTAAATGTTTTTTGGATTTCAGCAGAGAGAGCCCCAAGCAGCTTCTTGAGGTCTTTCTTGATTGCAGGATTGTTCTTCAGATCATACCTCAACTCCTCCATCATAATTTCCGAGTAGTCCTTATTGGAAGCAAGAGCAAGCTCGTCCTGCAATGCGACAAGCCCATAACCATCAGTCGATCTGATAGCCTTATCAAGTCGAGCACCTACCTGCCCTCCCTCTACGGCCCAAGCAAGCTTGCCTTGATTGTCGGCTAAGTCTGGATGATCTGGGCCGCCTCTCAGATTGAACACCTTGCCAGATCGGGTGACGTATTCACCAACCATCATCCGGTCAGCAAACATGATGAATGCTTTCTTCCCATTTAGCTGATCGAGGTTTACTCCCGGGTCATTGACCGCAGGTGAGAATCTGGCGATGACATCTGGAGTCAGAGTGAACACTCCGTTGGCAGGAGTTCCAGATTCTATGGGCTCCTGCATCTGCCGCCTTACCTCAGGTATGGTGTCTGGCTCAGGAGAGAACCTGATGTCATCAGTAGTGTCCTTGAATCGCTCAGACAGAGGGATGATGCTGCCGTCATCATTGTAGGTGATAGGGTCAGCAGATTTGATTTGCTCGGCATTGAACGCAACATAGACATCACTCATGTCGCCAGTCATGCCGATGGTGTCGTCAATGTTCCTGATGATCAGCCCATCGTGGCCAGCCTGCTTTGCTGCCCTGATAGCGTCACCCATTTCCACTGCATCGATGTATTTTGCATTCGGCTTAGGCGTCCCTCTGACCATACCGGGAACATACTCCAGAGGGTTCTGCAACTTGGCCTTGACCGTATACACCTTGCCTAGTGGCTCTTCAGATATGATGTCACCATACGCTCTCTCATATGAATAAGGAGTCGCAACATCCTCATTGGTTGTCATGAACACGCCACCTTCAACTTCAACAGCAGACCTAGGGTCCAGCCTGTTGAGACTGGGGTCTATAGAGCCGTGATAGAGTGTTGGACTGTTGTATCCAGCTTGATTTGCAGCGTCATCAACCATACCAGCAAGCCTGCCAAAGTCTTTAGCCTTGGCTGCCTTCAGGTAATCTTGATCAGCTTTGCTGCGGCCCGTGCCGGGAGAGAACCGTGCGTCGCCGGGAGCCTTGGGGTTCCACCCAAACTCAAAGATGCTGTTGCCCTCGGAGTAGACCTCCTTGGCCTTGACCTTCTTCTCGAGAATGTCAGCACCAGTCTCATCGAAATACTTCGCATGAAGCTCTGCATACTTGCGAGAAGGTGTCACCCAGTCTCCCGGGTTGATCACACCAGAAACCCCTTTGGGGACTGCCCTGTAGATTGTCAGCTCTGCCTCAGGCTTGCCACGTAGACTCCTGAAAAGCTGAATAGTCTTCCTGCTCTCGAAGTCGTCGTTGCCATAATACCTAGCACCGTTGGAGCTGTAGATATCGTCTGGGTAGATTGTGTCCATCTTGTCGATGGAGCCCTCACCGTAAGTGCCATCAGGAGCCCTGTGAGCCATCCTGTAGCCATACTGGTCTACGTCAGGCATGAAGTGTGTCTGCCCCCTCTGGTATGCAGCCTCAGAGAAGGACATAATGGGCCTTCCCTCACGCTGCCTCATTGAGACAATGCGATCCAGACGGAAGCTGCGCCAAGGGAAGTCCTTGCCTCCCTCAAATTTTCTGCGCTGTGCGGCAGTCAGGGGAACATCAGGTATCTCTGGGTTACCCTTGACGTTTCTGATGCTAAGGATCTTGTTCAGGAAATCACTCTTGCGTTGGCTGCCTAGAACCTCTGCCGTGCGCTTCTCACCAGCAGTCAGTGCATTGATGTAGGTATGCAGGTCAGCAAACATGTTAGCCTCTGACCCAAACAGCTTCTGCATCTCGCCACTCTCCCTGTAGAGCCTTCTTGCCTTGGTCTCCAGCAGAGACATATCCAGAATGCGGCCAGAGATTGTCCCCGTTCTAGGGCTCACAATGATGTCATACATCAGGCCATCACGATTGCTGATGGGTAAGTTCCTGTAGCGAGTCTTGCCCAGCTTTGTCTTCATCGTGGCTGCAGCGTATGTCCAGTTGGCATACTGATCGCCAGTGGCAATCTTCTGCAGTTCCTGTAGAGCCTTCTTGACTGTGTCAGGGATGTCAGGTGAATCCATCAGGGCCTGATACTGCTCATCACTCAGGCTGCTTCCTTCCCAGTCACCATTGGGTTGCTTGGTGAGCCCGGGTTTTCTCTTGCGATCCTGCTTTGGCTTCTCTTCCTTCTTGGGCTTCTCCTTCTTGCCTTTCGGAGCCTTCTTGTCATCGACCTCAATGTCTTCTTCCTTGGGAACTCGCTCCTGCTTAGGTGCTGCACCTTCAGACTCAGAGAGAACCTTATCAATAGCAGCAGCTCGCTCCTTGGCCACACGCTTCTGCTCGGCATCCCCCATCATGACTCTGCGGCCACGATTGTCAGTCTTGGCGATGCCCATACCTACCATAGCCTCAAAAGCTTGATCGTCTGACAAGTCAGCATCGCTGTAGGTCTTGATAGGTTGATCGAATGATGCCTCAACTTCACGGCCAGCCCTACGTCGAGCCTTGACCATATCATTCATCATGCCGTCTAGCTGACGAGACTGCTTGATCCTGCTTTGGAATATAGGAGAACTGAATGTGTCGTAGACACGGTCCAGCTTGCCCTTAGTAAATCGAGCAAACATCCCACGCAAACCCTCTGTGAATGAGTTGCCCGAGAAGATGTAGTCACTGTTCTTGCCCTTGATGAAGTTGACGAAATATTCTGCAGCAAGTTCCTCTAGGATGTAGTCAGCTTTTGCTTCAGCCGATCCGTTGAATCGCTTGACCTGCTCGCCAGTCAATGGGATCTCTCTGGTTAGCTTTTCCTCATACTGCCTGATGAAGTCATTTAGCTCAGTCTGAGAATACATCCGCTTGGCAGTGTTCTTGATGTTTGAGATGAGAACATCAAATCCGTCCAACTTAGCTAGAGAGTGCAGCGTCTCGTGAAGCATTGTCCTGCCATCTGCCCGTGTGTTCAGGTAGATGATAGGCTTCTCACCTTCTGTAGTGTAAAACCCAGCAGCAGTCCCAAGAGTGTTTCCAGCTTCATCGACCACAAAATCTGGGTCCACATGCCTGACCTCTGCATTAACTGGTAGCAGGATCTGCTCTGCATCCATACGTGCGATCCTGTCCTCTCTGGAGAGGCTCTCGAGCCTAGCTCTATCCTCTGGGCTCTTGCTTTCTATCCATCTCCCAAAGTCTGCATCCTGAGCGTTCCTGAGTGCTGACCCTGTCAAGCCCTCCACGGCTCTGCCTAGGCCTCCACCAGCAGCACCCAGCACACCACCAGAACCAATGCCAGCAGCAAGGCCCTCGAGGCCACCTGTGGCTAGGCCTATGCCACCACCAATGCCTGCACCTATAGCAGCACCTCCTGCAGCCCGGCCAGCATACTCAATTGGAGTGTCTAGGAACTTAAGCCTGCCAGCCATCTTGCCAGCAATCGTGTCTGGCTGATGCAAGGCCAGACGACCAAGACCACCCAGCCTTGTGGGAGTGTGAGCCATAGCCTCGCCAAAGCCAGTCAGAAGGCCTCCAGCAACGTCCAGCATCGTCGGTGCGGCAACTACAGCCCCTAGAGTCTGTGCAGTGCCTGCTCCCACTAATCCGCTCGCCACAGCAGCCCCTACGCCGCCGGGGACGACTACATTGCCTAAGCCCCCAGTAGCCTCATCGACCACTTCAGTAGCCCCTTTTACGACATTCTTGCCTCTTTCGATGACATCACGACCAAACTCAGCAGCAATACCTGCTCCCTTTCCTGCCATCCTGACAGGCTTAGAGGCTGCCCGAGCCATAGCCCTAGAAGCTGCTCCGCCAATCTTACCTGCAGGGATCAGCAGTGTAGGGTCAATAAACTCGCCAGTGATCTCTGCTGCCTTCTGGTCCACTTTTGCTAGGTCAATCTTTGCAGCATCGAGCCCAGCAAACTCTGCATACTCATTCCAAGCTCCTTGCTCTCCACGCTCAATAGCTCCACGGACATTCTGAAGCTCTTTGATGCCAAGGAATCGCCTGAACTCCTCGTCCATCTCGTTTTCTGATGTGCCACCAAAGGATGCCAGCTTGGTCCTGAGGTAGTTGTTGCCCATCTTGACGAGGGTCTCAGTGTCATACATGCCACGAGCAGCACCCTCCATAAACGTGCGAGCAGATGTCCCGGGCTCAAACACGTTGGCATAAGTAGCAATCGCAGAAGGCAAGTTCTCGATGATCCTGCTGGCAGTCATTACAGCCGCATCCACAGCAATACTGGGTAGGTCTGATAGACCTATTTCAGGTTTCGCAGCTTTATAACGAGAAAAGTCCTCCCGGGTTAGGGAGGACGCTGGTGTGTCTGGGTTCTCGAATCGAGCTACCAGCTTCTCATCTGGTTCAGGGTAGTCACGCTGAATGATTTCCATAATGCGGTCCTCAGACATCTCGTCTGGGAACTGCAAGTTGACATCATAGTCTTCGAGATAGAGTTCTTGCATTACTGTATTACTGCATTACTGGCTTGCCTGACATTCCATAGGACACGGTCCTACCCATAGGACGCTGTGCCTGCCCTGTTGTCCCTTGCAGGGGAGCCCAGCTAATTGCATTGGCTCTGTTTTTCAGCTTACCCTTGAGGTCACTCTGAAGTTCCTTGAGAACTTTGATGTTCACATCGCTGAATGACATGATCTTTGTGACATCAGGTATGACGGATGCCAGTATCTGCCACTCACCCTCTGAAACAGCTCCAGCCCCAACAATTTGTTCTTTGAGTTCGCCCATAAGGCGTTTCTGGATGCTTGTTGCTCTGTTCCTGTTTTCGGGACTGAGCTTCCCTACAAAGCCCTGCTTTGCAATATCAATAAGCTCTTGGATCTTTTCAATGCCCTCCTGTGTTGGGATGGCAAACTCACGGAAGTCCTGAGCGATCTGCACAGATGGTGCTACACCATAACCAGCAACTTCGCTGGCCTGAACTTCACGCTGCAGCTTCATCATTGCGATCTGCTCTGATGGAGTCAGCTTGTCTTGCTTAGGATAAAGCATCTCATACAGGTTCTTGGCTTGCGTTGGGTATTTCTGAGCAAGCTCAGGGATATTCTCAGAGACACGCCTCATTACTTCCTGACTGGTCTCAAGTCTTGTATCACCCTCTGCTGCCTGAATCCTGATGGCTTCCAAGTCTCTGGCTGCTTGCTGGACTTCAGGGGATGGTTCGAGTGCTGGCTCTGGCCCCATAGGCTGTGCTGGAGCTGATGGTTGAGGTGCTGCAGGCCTTTGAGGTGCAGGCTGAGGTGGAGCGAAGGTTTTATCGAAAGCCCCAGCTCTCCTCATTGCCTGCATCTCTTCCCTGCCGGGGATATCACTAACAAATCCGCCAGCAGGTTTTGAAGCTTGAGGTGACCTAGGCAGAAGACCAGCACCTAGTCCACCTGATATTCCTTCAAATCTAGGAGCGTTATATCCACTTGCCAGAGACTGAACAAAACCACCAAGCTTATCTGCCACACCGGGTTGACCATAAAACTTACTGAAATCGGGTGGAGGTGGTTCTTCACTGGGTTTCGGAAACGTGAACTCAGGCCTGAACCCTGCTCGCTCTGCTTCTTGCAGCCTTCTTTCTGCAGCACTGATCTGGGGGCCAAAGTCCCTCTCAACTTGCTGCGGCTGGTATGCTGTTAGCAAGTCAGAGTAAAAACCCTGAGCTTCCTCACGTTCACGTTGAGCAGCTATCTCTGGATACATCTGTGCATAGGCAGCAAGTTCTGTTGCCTCCATACCCTTCAGCAAGTCTGCGTCAGCACCCAAGGCAGTCAAAGCAGTGATAGTCCCTTTCTTGAACTGCTCACGCTTCTTCATCTCCTCCTTGCGCTCCGCAAACTTCTCGATGCCCCTCCCGATGGATTGCCCTAGCCCTGCAAGCCCTGCACCAAGAAACTCGCCCACACGAGATCTCTCGGTAGGCTGAACGATTCCCTGTCCTGTGTATGTCTGTCGTGAAAATGCCATAGTGTTATGCCCTGCTTGCAAATCCTCCTCCGATTGAGCCAAGTCCTTGCATCAGCCCTGCGCCAACCGCAGCTCGAGCGTTAGCCGATGCGATGTTTGCGTTCAGGGCTGCATTGTAATTACTAGCAGCAAGGCTGCCTGCATAGCCTGACTCAGGATTGAAGACCTGCTGTGGAGCCATACCCTGACCCTGCATAGCTAATGCCTGACCAGCACCAACTCCCACGCCGGGTTTGCCTAGAATTGCCATAAACGGATCAGCAGTAGTGGCTGTGTTAAGTGCTGCTATCTGCTGTGCAAATCCCTGACGCCTGCGCTGTAGCTGTTCAGCAGCCATTCCTTTCACCAAAGCTTCTTGTCCCAGATCGGCTATACCATAGCCGAACCCACGAGCGGCCTGCCCTCCACGAACGAACTGGTCAAGCTCTCGAGACAAAGATGGTGGTAGACCTGCTCCTGCTGCCAGTTCTTCCTGTGCCTGCCTGTTCAGCTCTGCCATCAGTGCAGCCTGCTCAGGATTGGCCTGCCTGAAGGCCTCAGTGGCT
>Ga0208645_1004135_pt1 | contig 10415 bp, 18 predicted proteins | sample VirMetDEL_Sep_01_FD_184519 | JGI IMG/M metagenome (GOLD analysis project Ga0208645, IMG submission 184519) | Aqueous microbial communities from the Delaware River and Bay under freshwater to marine salinity gradient to study organic matter... | ecosystem: Environmental > Aquatic > Marine >...
TAGTACAATACATTGGTGAGTTACGTGAAGAGTGGCAAAAGCAATACGAAGTTACATTTGGTAATCACATAGCAGAATTAGGTAAACTTAGAGATGAAGCTAGAGATAAGAAAGCTTGGTCAGCTGCGGTGAATGCTGAGGTTGCACGAGGTAAAGCTGCCGGTCTGTATATTGAACAGAAGATAATCCGAACAGGGAAATTAGAAGACTTATCAACAGAAGAATTAGAATCACGTATGAAACAAATAATAGACGATTACTCTCCGATCCTTGAAGGTGTTGAATTTGAAGAATTAAAAGAAAAAGTAAAACAAGAGCCAAAGACAGAAGAATCAGAAGATACATTAAATTAATATTTTCTCTATTTTTTTAATACAACCTTTTGGAAATACATTTCGATCACTAAAAGATTCAAAGTGCGCATCATAACTTGCAAACGTTTTAACTACTTTAGAATCATTATAAAATATATAAGCATGAGTTATCATCTCGGCTGGTTTCATATCATTAAACTCATTTGAGTCAGCATGCCCACTGTCACCTAATATGTCTAGCCAGGTGATTTTACAGAAGTAATATCTTTTCTTGTTTATTACACAATTTTTGTATTTAGATTTCTTACGGGTCATAGCTACCTATAGTATATTTTTAAGGGTATGTGTATTTTTTTATAAAAAACAAAAAAAGTTGCCTCGCGTTGGGAAATTGTAACACCTTGTAACACCATTGTAACAGCATTGTAACACCTAATTTGCTTAAATAAGTCAATGAAATAGCCAATAGTTGAAATTGTAACACATGTAACGGGTTAGACCCCCCCACTAAAAAAAATAAAAACATAGTACCCCCCTGTTTTACTATTATATGCTGTTACAATTGTTACAAAATTGGTCAACTCTACTGACCCATTTCCACATATATTGTTGAAATTCCTTGTCTTTTACAACAAACTTCTGAAAGTAGTTACCAGGAGTGCACATTAGAATCACTCCAGATTGTATCTTTGTGTTGTAGACGTGGTTGTGTGCCATCGCATACGCTGCCATCTGTGTGAAGTAATCTTCGATCCACTCTCTTCGTTTAGGTTTGTTACTTTGTTTAAAATCTATGATAGCCTCTTCACCTTCATAGATACCCACTAAATCAGTTGCTCCGGCGTACAGTCCTGGATAGTACAATGTGATCTCAGACCCCCATACCTCGTCCATACGGCCCTTTAGACCCTCTTTGAAGATAGTTTGAGCCATGGTGCCTGCAGCCTGACCCATGGGGCTTAAATCGGCGTGTCCTTCGCCTGTGATAAATCCTTCTATTATTCTATGCATTATAGTACCCCTGTTGCCTGCTTCATTCTTAATTGATTCCGCCTTAGTTTCGCCTACTTTCTGCTTCCATTTGGCCAATATTGCTTTCTTCTCAGGAGACTGTGTAGCCTGCAATATGGTTGTAACAGATGGTAATTTTTCTTCCCCTATATCATAATGCCTTTGATCATTAATCAATGACCGTATTGATGCCGGGTACTCGAATCGTTTATTCCATTTCATTTGATACCTTTTACATATTTTTTATTTTGTTCTTTTGTAAGAATATTATATTTTATCTTCCATTGTCCTGCTCTTATTTTTCTTTGTCTATCTCTATAATAAGTAGGATTTTTTAATAACCATTTTTTATAACTTTCTTCTCTACTAATCAATTTGGTTTCTCCTTATCTTTAATACCATGATATATCTCATACCAGGCCCTACACTCTTCATTGACGCACTCATACATACTGACAATTAAATATTCATAATCATGTTCTGCATCATAGTCATTGTTCCATCTAAGATCATCACCGCAGTGATAGCATTTAAACATTAAAGGACCATTTCTATATCTACGTTATCCCAAACACCTTCTTTAAAATTTTTTTTAAAAGTATCTGGTCTATAAAATTCGTAAGTATATCCAGGTTCAACTATATCAATGTTTTTAGTTTGTAACACTTTATACAAAACGACTCCATCCTTATCTTCTTCTACTTTTAATTTAATGTATTTATTTAACATGTTTATCCTTTCTTATTGTTGGTTATTAAATCGTCTCCGTCTATTAATACTATATTAAATTTTTCTGCTATCTCTCTAGCACCAGGACTAAATCTAGAAGATGTTATAAACATAAATTTTTTATTGTTTTTAGTTTCTTCTAAATCACATGCAGTTTTAAAATCTCTGATTTCACCAGGAGGAATAGGAGATTGCCAGTGTTTACACTGCACCAATAAATCTTCTGCTTCCATATTATCTAAAATTTTAACTGCTCTAATATCAATACCACCATCATAATTAGTTTTATGTTTGACTTCATAACCTAATTTTTGGATATATTTTTCAGAATATTCTTCAAAACCAGTAGGGGACAATTGGTCTATTTTTTTAGCTTCTGACATTTCTTTTTTGTCATAATAAAAAATACCATTAAGAGCAGTGTTTCTATATCTAACTTCTCTTTTAGTCATATTTTCACCCCATTTAGCAGCTTGTACAAAGGTATGTCTTTCAGGAACCCAAACATCTAATTGTTTAGCAAGAAGTAATTGTTTTTTAGAAGGTTTACTGTCTCCAGGTAATTTTCTTACGTGAGCTCTACGTGTACCGCTAAAATTTCTACTTTCATTAAAAAAATCTTTTTCTTTTTTTAATTGTTCTTTGCTATCACTTCTTTTGTATCTAACTCTTGGGAAATAAAAATGATAAACTGAATTGGTATTACTACCATAAGGTTTACGTTTACCTTGATACTGCATGGTTGCATCTCTTTCTATTAATACTTTAGCATCCCTGATGCATGTTGCAAGTTTCGTGTAAATATCGTCTATACATTCTTCAGAATGATATTCACTTTGTTTTAAATCATTCCATATCATGTATTTAAAATCAACTTTATTTTTATCAAAAACTTCAACCAAACAACGTTCGTTTTTATCAGAAATTACAATTGAAATAAGATCCTCATATTCTCTGAATCGAATAAAATTAAATAAAGGGTCATGAAGTATTTCAAATGCACCATCATAAGGCATTAAATAACCAGTAGCAGAATCCATTGCTTCTTGTAAAATATGTTTTTCTTTAAAGTTGTATTTAAAATTATCTGTTTTAATTTTTTCTTTAAAAAAATCTATAGTACGTGATGGCACTGGGTCAACTTCTATTTTAAAATTTTTATCAAATTTATTTAAATCGTTAATAATATTACCTTTTGGATTTATAGCTAATTTAGAATTGTATTGATTGAATAAATTAAAAAATAATTCAAAAAGATTTATTCTATACCAAAATAATATACATTCTTCTTCAGATTTATTTTCTGTATTAATAATCGTGCCATCTAACAAAGATTTATAATTACATGCAAACCTTATAATTATATACTTTAAAAAAATACTTTTATGATAAGCCGTTAATATTTCTTTATCTGTTTTTTCATAATCAAAATACATATTAAAATGTTGTTCGTAGGGAAATATTTCTTTTAAATATATTTGTTTTAATTCTTCTCTGGTTTTATTATCTGTTTCTTTTTTAAATTGCATGATTGAATTATCAGTTTCGGTATCTAAATCTCCAACAAGATTATGCATTCTAATTAATGCAGCATCATAACCATACCTTAAAAAAATATTTTTATCTTTCGTATGTTCATAAATGTGTTCATATGATTTTTTATTTTCCATTGCACCTAAAAAACATAATGATTCAGACTTACTTCTTATAAATAATCTAGCATCTTCAGTATTTTTTACCGGCTCAGACTTTCTCACATAGTCAATAAATTCTTTTACTAAATCATTTTTTAAAACAATTTTAAAAGTTTTATTTTTAGAAAAATTAGGAAATACAAAATATAAAATAACTTGTTTATCAAATTTTTTATCTTTCCAATTTATTTGACCAAGATTTGAAAATGATTCACTTGTATCATATATACAAAGTAACGTTCTACCATTATCTGAAATATTGGTATTGAGCTTTTTTATTTCAAAAGCAGCTGAAGGTAAATTGTTGTTTCTAAATTTTTTATTACTAACAAGTAAAATTCCATCTTTATAATCTTTTCCAAAAAGATCATTTTTAAAAAATTTTTCATTATTATATTCCGAATAATCAATCTTTTCTATTTTTGGATAGTGTAGATTAGAAACTTCTTCTCTAGTAAGATCAGAAAAACTTTTTTTTCCACTATCAAATTCATACATTTTTCCAAATTGATATTCTAATTGATTTGTATTTTTTGGTGGTATAAAAAAGAAAAAGCTTTTAGCTTTTTTCATTTTATTTTCTTGTTCCTCTATAAAATCATCATATTTTTTATCTTTAAAAAGTTTGTTTAAATAAAGTTTAGTTGGTTCTGATAAAAGATTATGTTCCATTTATTTTTTCCTTTCTAGTAGACATTTATTTTGACCCATCTCTTTTGTTTTAAAATCAAAATACAAAAGTGAATTAGCTATAACACTCATTGCATATTCATTATGATCATCGAACACAAATCTTGTATGAGGAGCGCTTCTATTTGCAAACCAAATTGCTTCAGTAATTACATCTCGAGTCATATGTGGTCCATCAAAATGAACAAACGCAAAAATAGAATTTTTATGTTCTGTATCATTCATGAATTTTGTATCGGTCATGTTACATAAAGTAAATCTACCTTCATTACGATAAGGTTTAAAATCATGTAACATAGTGTCCCGCATAGAATCTGGATACGTGGGAGCAACTCCCTTTTCAAATCCTTGCCATGTACGATCTGGTTGATTATCACAATGTTGGTAAACTAGATCCCCGTAAGGATCAACACCCACATGGATATAATTATTAATGACGTTGTCCATAATAATCTTAGACCCAAGTCCCTCACGAACTCCGATCTCACATGATTTATAACCTTGGCAATTAAAGTTTTTAGACCATTTATCCAATAAATCATAATCTGTACTATCTCCCCTTATCATCTTTTTCCTTTTTTTCTAACTTAGATCTTAGCATATCAACTTCATCATTTAATTTTTTAATGACTCCGTTTAATTGTTTAACTAATTCTGACTCCAACATAAGTCTTTCAGTTTTTATTCTATGTCTTTGTCTTGTTTCTTCAAATGTATTTTTATCCATTATTTCTCCTTGTGAATCACAAAGCGGACATTGTTGTATAGTTTCCGTCGGATTCTCTATTGATTCCTTTACTTTGATATAGCCGTTTCCATGGCATCTCTGGCATATCTGAGCCATTCTTTTCCTCCATTTCTTTCATTAATTTATTTACTTTCTTTCTAACTAAGTTTCCATCTAAGTTAGACATGTTACATACCGTATCAAAATCTCTGTTAGGTAATGTGACATAGTCTAGTTCATAAAACCTTTTGTTTTTATAGAACTCACTAAATTGTAAAACCCTAGATTTTATTTTAATAGCATCAGATATAGCTACCACTAAAACATTTCTCCAAAGATTTCTTACAGGATCAAATGTATCATACTCACTAAGAGCTTTTTCGTAACTTGCCATTTAATTTTCTCGCTTTCTCGTTGATTAATATGTCTAAAGCTTTAGCTCTAGATACTTCTACTTCAGGTACTACTACGCGCCTGATCTTATCTAACTTGTTACAACTTTCGTGTGACAGTGCGACAGATTTGTATTTACTTATATCAGTCATTATTGTATCCTTTCATTATTTATAAATAATAATATAGGATAATTATATTTTTTTACAAGATTGTCAATGAAATTTTTTCTCACAATATACATTTGTTCAGTGGTAACACAAAACTGTGCTGAAGTACCTTTTGAAAAACATGAGTATAATAGATTTTATGATACACACGCAGAGTGTGTACAAAAAGGACTCGGTGAGTCTTACTCTATATTGTTTGATGGTGAATTATTTACACAAGATGTGGTAAATACTATGGAATTATACCCTAAATTTATGTGTGAGAAGACCGATAACCCAAAAACTCCTAAAGAATTTGTTCAGAATTAAATGAAATTATTAATCGTTCTTCATCTTTTTCTAAAGGTTTAACTTCATGTGGAATCATAGAAGGAAACATAAGTAAAGTATTTTTTTCAAATTTATGATAATATGCAAAAAAATTTTTATCATAAAAAATAGTAGGGCTTGCGTTTATACCTTTTAAATAAATTATACCAGAATAAATTGATCCATAATGATTATGAATAGTGTGTTTATTTTTATTATTATATAATTGAGACCAGTTGTTTGTTAAAAACAATTTATGACTATCTAAGATATTAGTAATTTGTTTTTTTAAATCTTTTAAAATAGGAAAATTTAATACATTTAAATAATTATAAGTGCTTTTCTGATAACCTATATCAATATTTTTAGTTAATAATAAAATTTGATTAATTTCATTATCAGTTATTTTTAATTTATACTGATAAAATAAATTTTGATGCTCGAACGGATCGAATTTTTTATCTTCCTTGGCGGTTGTACTTTTTAAAGTCACGTTTTTCCTGTTTGTTCTTTCTTTTTTTATGAACGCCTGGACGCTTTTTAGGTTTTGGTCTTTGTACAAAGTCTTTAAATTTCCTAGCCATTATTTTTTATAAATTTTATTTCCTATCACTAATATATCTATGTTAGAATTATTAAAATACTCTTCCGCATCTTTTATTTTAGACATAATTGGTTTACCATTTACATTGAAGCTTGTATTTAATAGCAATGGACATCCTGTACTTTTATAAAATTCTTTTATTAAACTATAATATATATTATTACTTTTATCAACACTTTGAAATCTACAAGTTCCGTCAACATGTGTAATACTTTTTAAATCTTTTTTCATAGTTTTCCCCACATATAACATATGTGGATTATATATATCTGTATCAAAATATTCTTTTACATGTTCTTTTAATATTGAAGCACCAAAAGGTCTATAGGTTTCTCTTTTCTTAATTGTATTAATTATGTTTTTACCATCTTTAATTAATGGATTTAAAAGTAAAGATCTATTACCTAAAGCTCTTGGCCCTATCTCACCATTTCTTTGATACCATGCTACTATCTTTTTATTTTTTAAATGTTTAACTGTTTCTAAAATTGTTTCTTCGTTTGGATTATCTATTGGAGATTCATCGGATTGAATATAGGGAAAATTATTTATTTTAAATTTAGGTAAATTATTTTTTACTCTTAAATATTCTAAAGCTCCTAAAGATAAACCTTCATCGTTGCAATGAGGAGGTATTATTATATTTTTAAATTTATTTTTTAATGCTGTATTCCATATTACATTTTGTGCAACACCACCAGAATAAGATATTTTTGCATCGTAATTTTTATTTGTAATTTCTTCAAAAAAATTTATCAAAATATCAGATACTTTATTATGAACAGTTTTAATCCAATCTAAGGGTTGTAATACAGCTAATAAATCACTATTTAAAAATTTATTATAATTATTTGTATCAAACAATGAGTTTATTGAATACATATCATAATTTAAAGTTTCTCTAAATTCTTTTATAATTTTACCATAAGATTGAAGACCCATTAATTTACCTGCTGCACCATAATTGTCACTTTTTATATTTAACCATTGAGCAGCTTTACACATACTTAAACCCAATGAACCATTCTTATCTTGATAACCTTTTTTTAAAATTTTATTGTTTTTAATTACAGTCCAAGAATTGTTTATGTCACCGAAGCCATCAATTATTATTTCATATTCAGGTCTTTGATCGTATAAAGGCCAACAACTTAAAGCATGAGCTAAGTGATGATTTACTCTGTAAACCTTGTTTGATACAGGTAAATATTCATACTCGATAGCTGGATAAAATTCTTCATTATCAACTGGCAGTTTATTTCTCCAAGGATCTATAACTACTGCAATTTCATCTATGTCTTTGTAATCTATATTAAATATTTTTTTAATATCATTTTTCCATTCCCACAAATTATCGTAGGCATGATATTTTTGGTTATAAAATCTTTCTGATTTAAAATAATAAACTTCATTTCCATCAAAATAAGATACATTACTGTCATGTTCACACAGTCTTAAACCCAGTAATTTTTTAGACATTACTTAATGTAATTTTCTTTGATCCATTTTTTATCGGACTCATCTAATTTTAAATATCTAATCGAACCATTGATATGTTGTTTAGTATCGTGACCACAGTTTGTGCATCTATAAAAATCTGAGACGACTGCAACTAAAATTGAATCTTCCTGACACTCTTCACAAACACCGTGAACAGTATCTATTTTATTAAACACTTTGAATTTATTGCTCATAATCTATAAACATAATTTATATCACTGTTTTGTAAAGTCAATATAGCATCCATAAAAGTTTCCACTATTGGATAACCTTTTAAATTAAAGGATGTATTAAGTAATATAGGCACATTTGTTTTTTGATAAAATAAATTTATTAAATCATAATAATTAGGATTTTGTTCACGTTTTAAAGTTTGAAATCTACAAGTATTATCAGCATGAACACACGCCGGCACTTCATCTATTGCTTTTTGTTTTGCATCAATTGCAAAAGACATATTAGGTGATTCGTCTATAGTATGCATATCTAAATAATCATGCCTATGTTCATATAATATAGTTGCTGCAGTTGGTCTCCACCACTGTCTACCTTTTATTTTATTTACTATTTTTTTTGCATCTTTATTTCGTGGATCAAATAACATAGAGCGATTACCTAATGCACGTGCTCCCCATTCAGAGTGTCCTTGAAATATAGCAACTACTTGTTGATCTAATATTTTTTCTATTGCTTCTTCTTTATTGTAAATAATTTTCATAATAATAAGCAGCTCCTACTGCCATTCCTCCATCATAAGGTATTGGATCAACAAAAAAATTTAATTCAGGAAAATGTTTTACGAGTTTAAAATTATTTGCACAATTTAAATGATAACCTCCTGACAATATAATATTTTTACAGTCACTGTAAGTTTTTGCTCTTTCTATTAATTCTATTATTTCTTGTAAAGTTTCTTTTTGTGCTTTATCTGCTATTTCTAAAACATTTTTATCTAAATTTGTGTTTTTATTTTTATATGCAGCTATACCCATTAGTTGTCCTTCTTCAAAAGATTTAAATCCTGCCTTTTTTGTGTATCTATAATATTTATAACCACCAAATAATGCATTACTTAAAATTAAATCAAAATCGTAATCTGTAATATTTTTTTCTATAATTTTTTCGTTATCATTAAAATAATAAGAAAAATTATTAGTTGCTTTTTGATAAAATTTTTTAATTTGTTCTTTATTCACTGTAAAAATTGATTGAATTACTTGAAAATCTCGATTATGAATTATTTCTCCTCCACCATCTGTTATAACAGCAATAGCTTCTTTAAATTTACTAAAATAATAGCCACAATTTGCATGATAAATATGATGATTATTTATATCAAAATAATATTTTTTGTATTTAACCTGTTTTAAAATATGTTTTATAATTGGTAATTCTATTTGTAGATGACCTCTGTCGTATGATGCAAACGCCACTACATCAAATGTAATATCTTTAAATTTTTCTAAAGCTTTATATTTATAAGTATAGTTACCATCTTCATTTTCTTCAGGGAGAAAATTTTTTATTTTATTAAATCTATCTTCTTCATAATATTCTTTTAAAATATTATCTTCAAAATAAGCAAATGAAACGTTATGTGAAGTGTTTACTCCCAATATCTTTCTCATTTTTTCTTTCTATTATATTATCTATAAAAAATTCCTAAACTATATCTTGGACTACTTTCACCCAAAGCTTGAAGGTCTGTGTGTAGGATGTGTGAATTAAAAAACATAGCTCTATTTATTTTAAAACCAATATATCTATCTAAATTTCCTTTGTCATTATAAAAACCAGTGCCATTATACATTAATTCTTTTCCTTTTAAATAACATAAAAAATTATATTTACTATTATTATCAATGTGAGGTAAAACTTTTTTAGCGTTATGTCTCATTCTAAGTGCAGAGCAAAATGGTTTAAAATTATTATTTTTAATAAATGTATTTTTTATTTTATCAAACAACCATTTATTATTTTCATCTGGATCAAACTCATGTCCAAATCCATAATTACCTGCTTTATTTTCATCACTTTTGTAATTAATTTTATCTAAATTATTAACTAATATACTTAACTCTTTCTCGTTAAAGAAATCATCTACAACCATTATATCTTTCATTCTTATACTAAATCTACTGCCTTTCCTATAATTGGTTTGTATTTTACTTTCTTATCTTCTCTGTATGCATGTAAGAATTGTCTTCTTGGTTGATATGGTATGTAACTTGCATGTATCCATCCCGAGTTAGGTTCTCCGGGTGTGTAGAACTC
>Ga0208645_1004137_pt1 | contig 10408 bp, 19 predicted proteins | sample VirMetDEL_Sep_01_FD_184519 | JGI IMG/M metagenome (GOLD analysis project Ga0208645, IMG submission 184519) | Aqueous microbial communities from the Delaware River and Bay under freshwater to marine salinity gradient to study organic matter... | ecosystem: Environmental > Aquatic > Marine >...
TGGGCTGAGTAATTCACTAACTTTCAAACCTTTGTAAATTTGTATAACCAGACTATGGACCGAATGAATACGCGATACTACAAAGAGCCAGAAGTAAGGGCGCAAATAGACCAGGTTTTAGAGAAGAACGCCCGAATGTTTGCGAACCTCGGCAATACCTCAACGCCTGACGAGGTGAAGTGGGCGAAGAACAAAGAGCGCCAAAGATTAAAGAGGGTACAGCACTTGGACCCGGTAACTGTTGGGAGTTTGCTTGTAGAAGATTAGGGGGCTTATTATGCCCCTTTTTTATTTACTGTTATGACGAATAAAGAACATCTAATAAAGTTTATAAGGGAGCATTTAGGCGAGCTTAACAGACCTAATAACCCTAAGGGTATAAAGACGCTGGCCAAGGAGTACGCGGCCATACACGGCGGGGAAGTAGAGAACATCCGGTACATGATGCGGTACTATATGGGCAGGACCGGTAGGAAGAAAGGCAAAGTATTTGAAATAAGGGATCGGAGCCGAGGCGAAACCCAGCCAAAGCGCCCTTATAGGTACGCCAAGGTTTTGATATTTGACATTGAGACCAGCCCGATAATAGCCTATACCTGGGGCATATGGGGTCAGAACATACCGACCGATAACATTATAAAGGACTGGCTAATACTGACCTGGGCGGCTAAGTGGCTGTTTGAGGATAAGGTATATAGTGCGAAGATCACGCCCAAAGAGATAAAGGCCGATGACGATAGCCGGATAGTTAAAGCGCTCTGGGCAATGATCGAGGAGGCGGATATAATCATAGCTCACAACGCCGCGAAGTTTGACGTTAAGCGCATGAACACCCGATTTTTAAAGCATCGTTTAGGCTTGCCCTCACCTTACCAGGTTATCGACACTTTGAAACACGCCCGCAAAAAGTTTAATATTACGAGTAACCGCCTGGACTACATAGCTAAAGACTTCTTAGGAATTGACGGCAAGATGGACACGCCTAAAGGTCTTTGGAAGCAATGCATAGAGGGCAGCTCTGAGGCGCTGGATATGATGGATAAATATTGCATTAAGGACGTATATGTACTTGAAGATGTATATATCCATCTTAGACCCTACATACAACCCCATCCAAACATAGGACTATTGGAGCACAGTAGTAAACCGCAATGCCCTTGCTGCGGTTCTGAAGAGCTGACCGAGATAGGCGAGTACAGAACTTATGTAAATACGTTTATGGCCTTTAGATGTCCAGAGGGGTCTATAAGTAGGGCCAGGGTAAACAGCACACCGAGAAAGACGCGCGATAATTTGAATGTAAGTACGCCGCAGTAGTTACAGTCCGCAGTAGCCGCTATCACAATCGCTAAAATCATCAAAGCTCAGTTCTATTTGTAACTGGCTTTTTATTATATCTCTGTAGGTTACATCTGACCTCCATTGGCCTTTACGGTCTAACTCTTCCTGCTGTGCGAACCATTCCATTTTATTGGGGTGAGCCTCGGCCATTTTGCGTAAAAAGATTGGGTTACGATGAAAACACCCTACGCAATTGTTAAAGGGTGCAAACCTTACGGGCTGCTTATTCCAATAGGCTTCTATATCGTCCTTAAATATGCCGTTTTCAATAAGGGGAAAAGTAGGCCGCTGCCATTCTACTACTTCCCATTTATTGCGCCCGTCCTTATGTTTCTGAAATGTGGCTTTAAACTCTAAGAGGCCGTTAGCATTTAGCTTTTGCTGCATGGTTTTAGCTCGGCGCCCTTCGTTGGATCTAAATCCTATTTGCATTTGTATAGGTTCGCCAATGTGTTCGGCCCACCAGTAGAACATCGGTTCAATCTTCATATGTGAAGTGCAGTACCTCTTTACTTTATTAGGTAAGTAGCCGGAATACTTGTTTATCAACTGGTCGTACGTCAAGCCACTGACCCAGCTTATTTCTCGGCCTATGTGCTGCTCTAAATCAAATATGGTATTTATTATTAGGTCATCTTCTAAAGTCCCTAAAAAAGGCTTTTGTATACGATCCTCTACCGCTTGCCTTAGCTTCTCGTCTGGAAACTTACACGCCGGGTCATCTGTTCGGACCAATGCAAATACGTTGTAATCCGTTGGGTAGTTAGCCGCCAAGTATGCCGAGGTCCTACCGCCGCTAATGCTTGTACAAGTTTTCATGTCCTCAGCTCTTTAATATTTTGTTTTTAAAAAGTATTTTTTAGGTAAGTACGCCGCAGTAGTATTTAGCCCCATTGGTCAGCCATGGCCTGAGCTATTCCTGGAAAGGTTTTACTGCGCTCTTTACCGTTCCCACTTAATTCAGCATACCACTTAGGCATACGTTTTCCACTGGCATAAGTAACGAACTCGCCGCGATCTACCCAGGTCTTTGTATTAAATAGGTCTGTTTGTTTATAGTGCTTTAGCTTGGGCAGACCTTTAAGCCATAGGCAAGTGCTTTTACTATAGCTATCCCCAAAGTAATAAGGATGTATAATTTGGTCTGCCTTTCTGTATACGCTGCTCATTATGCCTATAGGGTTCTCTACTGCTATTTTAGGTATTGGGGCGTTTATCATAGCCATAAAAAAGTCTATTCCAGCTTGCTGCCTTCCATCTTTACGCTTTTCTTCAAACCATGCCGCGCCGCTAACTGCTAAATGTGTGCAAGGGGGAAAAGCTACCATAAGGTCCCAACCATCTTTTAAGACTTCTAATACGTCCCCTTTTATATGGTACTCAGGAAAAGCACCGGAGCAGGCTTGTATATCGCAGCTATAGGCTTCGTGGCCCTTTTCTCTAAAGCGTTTGCATACTTCTTGGCTTTCCTCGCAAGCCAGTAAAACCCTCATAGCTCTTTAGTCTTTTGCTTATAGTGTTCTATCTCTTCCTTTATCTCTGGTATACTCAGCTTTAAATTTTGCCCTCTGCGGCCTCTTAAAGCCTTTAACCTGTCTACACCTATCCGAGCCTCTAAACCTTCGCTATACTCAGCGATAGACCCGTGCTTATGCTGATTGCAGTAAACGCATTGGCCGTGTACATTGTCCTCGTCAAACCTTAGCTCTGGATGACTACCGACACTATAGAAGTGTCCAGCGTCATACTTACCGGAAAAGGACCGCCCACAGCTTATACAGCCTTTAGCCTTGTCTCGTTCCCTTATGTAGCGATTAAACACTACTTGCAACTTTTTAAGCCAAGTAGAATACGTATAAAGAGCTTCGCGCATTTGCTTAGTCTCAGCCTTCCGCTTCTTAGCGTCTTGCTGCTTCTTAAACTCTAAAATGCACTTAGGGTTATTACAGACCGGTTGCAAGGTGCTATACCTGGGCCTAAACCATTCTTTACAGATCCTGCATTTTTTCTGTCTTACGCTCAAGCGTCCAGCATTTGAAGGGCCTTTCTGTATTCCTTTTCCGCTTTGAACTTTAACCAGCCGGGCATAAGATTGTCGTTACTTACCAGCTTATACATGTGGTACAGCGAAGCCTTAGCCGTCTGCTTAGTGGTCCGGACCTTGGCGCGTTCCCTTTGTGTATACAGTGTCATTTTCTGCTCCATCTTTAAGTTAGCTTCCTTTATGTCCTGGTCAGTCCGTTTAAGGACCATGCAGAAGCCATCTTCACAGAGGTAGAGAATACGTAGTATAGTCTTGTCTCGGATGTCTACAAGCCCCTCCATATTCCTAAGCCCGTGCAGTACCGTTGCATGATCTTTACCAAACTCAGCGCCTAAAGAGTGCAGCGTAGAGGTTTTGGAATAAGTGCGCTTTAAATACCAATAGACTTGCCGGGCCATTACTAAAGGTCTGTAGCGCGTTCCCTTGTACACATCTTCCAGGGTATAAGCAGCACCGTATACAGAGTTCACAGCGCTCAGGACTATTTCTAAAGCGGCGTTATCTCTCATCCTGCGAAATGTAGTTCTTTCACGTTTAGTTGAAGCTGGGTCCGTATACCCTGGTCCCCGTTCCAAGCATGGGCAGAGGGGACGCCCTTAACAAATAGCTTTGTGCCTTTGGTTAGGTGCGTAAGTATTTTGCTTTCTGGTCTTATCCAATAGGAACAGCGCACCCATATAGTAGCGGCCTTGCCTTGTTCATCTTTCTGCCAGGGGTGGCGGGTGGCTATGTTAAACTCTATTACGAGCTTATCCGAGTTCTTAGGGGTCTTTAGCTCAGCGTCTGCGCCGAGGGTTCCGAGTGCATTTAGTTCGATCATTTGTTTGTTTTTAGTCGAATGAGTTTAAGACTGCTTCTATAGCGCCGATCCGTTCGCGTAGGCTTTGCTTATACGCCTCTACCGCCTTGGGGTCCTGTTCTATGTAGTACCCTTTAGACGTTGCAACGAGATTGCGGACCAGGCCATTTAGGCGAATGTAGTTAATAACCTTCCGGACCCTTGCCCCGTTAATCTTAAAATTAAACGGCTCGGCCTTCAGCGCCTTTATAATAGCGGCAGATGTTACGGCCTTGTCTTGGCCTACCTTAGTGCGTAGTCCGGCGAGCATGACCGGCAGAAGGTTGTGCTGCTCCCAAGCTGTTAGCGGCTGGGTCTGCTCTTCGAAGCCGATCATTTTAGTACAAAGTTTTCGGCCGCTTCCTGCAACAGCTCTACCCGTGCCTTTAGCTGCTCTATATGTTCCTCGCTATACTCAAGGTCCCAGATGCGTACCCGCTCGTCTACTTCGATGTCATCAAATACGTGCATCTTTCTGAGCTGCTTACAATAGACGTCATATTCGGGGTTCTCGTCCATGCCTTGGAACTTCCAACGCGCCGCGCTCTCTAAGCCTATTAACGTGTCCTCTGGCGTGTTAATAAGGGTATAGACTAACCGAGCGTTTTTAAGTCCCGTAAGCCACATATAGACCATAAGCTGCCAGCCGTAGTCTGTTAGCATACCGCTTTTAGTATGTACGCCCTCGGCCTTCCAAAAGGTATCAAAGGTCCAAGCGGTTTTAATATCTAATACCTCTTCGTCCGTTAAAAGGTCCGGCGTACCCGTGGCCCACTTGTTCGTTAGGTTCTTGTCGTTCTTTTTGTAAAGTATTTGATTCTCTTCGACTAACTGAAGAAGGCTTATGCTTTGCTCTTCGCAGCGTATGCCTTTGTCCATCTGGTCCGTGCGTACCGGCATACGGCGGCCGTACTTCTCAGATATATACCATTCCCTTAGGTACGTCTGAGCGCCTACGGGTAACTCGTTCTTTTTGGGGCTGGCCATAATCTTTCCGGCCTCGCTTGCTCTTATCTTAAAGGTTTTCATGCTCCGCGCTTTTTGGTAAATGCCTCGTTAATGATTGGGTTCGATAGTTCCTGCGGGGTAATAGACGCCTTTACAATGTCCCAAGGGTTAGCGGCGATCCATTGCGCCGTTCTCTTTGCCTCTTCTTCTCTATTAACCTCGTCTTGGCTTAATACTTCGCCTTCTACTATTTCCATCTCTTTGTACTCTTCGGGGTTATAGATGTCAGCCGCTATACCAAGGTCCGCCGCGCACTTCTTCAGCGCATCCGTAGCCGCACCTTTTAAATCGTTGCCCAGGTCTAAGGGCGTATCCGTTCCCTTTCTGAACTTAAGGTCCTGCCGGCCGTATTGCATTTTAACTATGCTTTTCTCGTTACTGCGGACCGTTAGCCGTCCTTTTACAATTACTTGCCGGGCTTCAAGGTTTACAATCTCGTCCACTATTTCAAAATCCCAATCCCACCCAAAGGCAAGGTTTAGGACCTTCTTTACATAGCCTCCACTTACGTAAGTCCATTGGCCGCCGCCCTTAGCTGGACGTTTGCGCGTGTACCTGGGCGGGGTTCGTTTAAGAAAAAAATTGATTTGCTCAAGGTCCAAGGCTAAACTGTCTTTAACCTTTATTACCTCTTCCTTTCGGATTTGCGGGACTGCTTTTTTACTGTCCATTGTTATACGTTTGGTGAGCCACAAATATAAACGGCTTTTCTAACTTTTCGCAAAAAGGGGTAAAAAGTGTTAAAACGCGGACGAAATGTTAAAATTTAACCGCTATCTAAAAACTTGTTTATATTCGTCCCAACCAAATACATTAAACCATGATTAAACAACAGCTTAGAACCTGGGACATTCAGGGCATACCGGCGGACGCTGAAGTAGCTTCCGTGGAAGTAGAGTACAAACTGGACGTAATACCAGTAGACAGTAGACACGCGCCCGGCATCACTATAATGATAACCGGCACGGCTACTATTTATATGGAACACTTCCGGGAGGTAGTCAATGAAACGCACCATGCAGGGCGCGACATTGTAATGGAAATCTATAAAGAGTCTAAGGAAGTAGTAGACATCTACGGCTTTGGCTTAGATGATCAAGGCGAATTTCTTTACCGCGCTGAGTACGAAGCTATCTTAGAGATAGAGGACCTCAGCGAAGAGGACTGCAAGGCTAACCTATACTTTTCTGCCCGATGATACAGAGAAGCGTATTTTCAAAGATGAGCGAAGAGAACCGCGCTAAAATAGAAGCGTATAAACACGCGGACATTATACTGCCCGAACTTCGTACTAAGGTTAGGCCGCACGAGCTTACCCTGCTAACGGCTCTTACGGTCTGGTACATAATGATGCCCGGCCAGAGCTTTAACCTAATAACCTTTAACGACTTTTTCAGCAATGAATAAAAGAACCTTTTTAATCCTTGGAGCCTTTACCGTAACCTTCGGGCTGCTCGGTTCGATCTATTGGGTCCTGACGGACGAGGATAGCCTATACGTAGCGCAGTTTTTTATGGACCTGCTTTGGTTCACTATAGAAACGGCTATACTTCTAACCTTCGTTGCCTACGTGCTTATCCAATTTCTCTACTATGTCGGATACTATAAAGACCTGGAAGAATGATAAGCGCGATAAGACACGATTTACGCACGGAGATTAGCCACGGGCTGAGCGAGCGCACGAACAAAGAGCTGGACCACTTAATAGAGCAGATTAACGCCGCCGGGTTCCAAGAATGGGAACGCCTGGCCCTGGTCCAGCATATCGAATGGGTGAAACTGTTAAAAGAGCAGGACGCTTAGTATCTTTGTAGCGAGGAACTGGCGAACCTCAACGGCAAGTTATGATTCAGAACACTCAAAAAATCCCCTCTAAGGAACTCGACTACCTCGGCACACTTGCCTGCCCTGGTAGTTACCGCAAGCCAAGCGGCCTTAGCAGGGGTTCTTTTATTTATGGCGAGGTATAAAAGGTCCTTCGTTCTTTATGCGGACCTACTCAGTAGCGTAGATCATTTGACAGACGAAGAGCTGGGGAAGCTCTTTAAGCATATCCTACAGTACGTTAATGACCAGGACCCGGTATTAGAGGACCGGTTATTACTTACGGCTTGGAAGCCTATACAGCGATTCCTTAAAGAGGACTTAAAAAAGTGGGAGGACAAGCGGCAAGTAAGAGCCGAGGCAGGAAGAAAAGGGGGGCTACAAAAGCAAGCAAACTTAGCAAAAGGTAGCAAAAACAAGCAAAAGGTAGCAAACGTAGCTGTAAGTGATAGTGTAAGTGATAGTGTTAGTGTAATAAATAATAGTAACTCTAACGAGTTACCTCAGCCGGACGCCTTTGACAGCTATATAAAGACATGGACCCAGGCTACCGGAAGAACCATAAAGAGCAAGCGCAGCGAAGTAGCAAAGACCGCTATAAAGCACTTTAACGCCCGGATAAGGGAGGGCTATACCTTGGAAGAGATAACGACCGCGATAAATAACGCTGCATCAGATCCGCACCATTCAGAGAGCGGCTATAAATGGCTTACTTTAGATTTCATCCTAAGACCTCAGCAGCTGGAACGCTGGAGGGAGGACGATAGAGAGCAACGAAAAGAGGCGGACATGATAAGCCAAGTAGCAGCCATAGCGGAACGCATAGAACGAGAAAGACAAGCGCAGCCATGACAGAGGAATACAAAGCGTACTTAAACGGCTTAGACCGGCGCCAGTTAAGAACCGAGGAAAGTAACTTACGGTCCTTAGTCAGTCTGCCTATAAAGTGGGACGCCAAGCAATTAGCAGCGGCAAAACTTAAGACTTTAAAAGACCTAAACAATAAAGAGATATGAACGAACGAATACAAGGCAAAAGCGTAAGCGAGCTTACCGAGTTTTTTAGCGCAGTATGTAGAAAGAACGACATTACCCTGCCGAACCTGGATATAGTAGCCGAAATCATTGTAGACCTTAAGCAGTTCCATGGCTCGGTTAGTTATGCAGACCTCCAGTACGCTTTCCGTAACTGGTCTAACGGAATGTTTAAACAGCTGCGCAGACCCCGGAACCTAAACGCCCACTTTATAGGCGAGGTATTAAGAGAGTTTCAGGAGTTTAAAGGATCGGGCGCCAAACTTGAGAAGGACAAACCGAAGGCAGTAAAGAAAGAATTTACAACGGAAGAGAAGCACACCGAGGCAGTCCAAGCTCTGGCTAATGGGTTAAACGTATTCCGTAGCTCCATACAAGGGAACAAGCAAAGCAGCATTATAGCGCGTAAACTCTGGTCCGCCTGGGTAACGGCGCGGGACTACGGGATAAGCCTACCGACCGAACCTACCGACTACTGGGTACAGAAAGTAAGCGCTAAGGACATGGCCAATATGAACCCCGGCGCGTGGGAAGAAGTAATAAAGGCCAGGAATACAAGGGGCGAGGTAAAAGAGGACCCGGAGGTAATAAATAAGGCCGCTATTATGTGCGCCTACTATGACCAAATAGGCAACCTTCCTACCCTGAGCTTATACGACCGCCGAAATTAGTAGCTTAGTTCTGTGAACTTTAGGGAACATAGGAGGCTTCAAATGTACCTAACAGCTTGCAGAGCTTGGCGGGCCTTCAAGATGACCCCTAAAGAATTTCTAAGCTATCCGATATCTCATATAATGCTATACGAGGACTTCCGGCAAGAAGTACACACGGCACTTTTTAAGGGACCGGGCAAAACGGACGATAGGTTAGCGGACCTGGACCAGCACGATTTAAGCGTAAACCAAATACGGAGGCTTGAGATTATAGCCCAACTCTTTGAGGGCGGGTACTATTTGAAGGGCTGTAAACGTCTTAGAGTAATATGAAATACCAACTGATCACACCCTATTGGGAAGCACCACAGCCGAGAAGAAACGAAGAGCTTAGATACTGCGAAAGACTAAACCGGGAGCGGTTCGATACGGTAATAATGCCCAAGGGCCGACCGACCTATAAAGACCTTTTTACCCTTTGCTCTGAGGATGCTATTAACATAGTGGCCAATTCAGATATATACTTTGACGATTCTATAAGGCTCTGCGATAAAATGCAGCCTAACGACTGCTACGCCTTGACCAGATACGAGAGGGGCAAACTATGGGGGCGTCCTTGGTGGTCGCAGGATGTTTGGATATTTAAGGGAGCGGTAAAGCAAACACTACTAAAGCAGCCAATAGACTTCCGCCTGGGCGTTGCTGGATGCGATAACCGGATAGCGTACGAGATATGGGAGGCGGGTTATGCGATAACAAACCCCTGCCTAAGTATTAAGACCTACCATAAACACGAATCGAAGTTCAGAACGTACGACCGGAAAAAGGAAAAGATACCCGCACCGTACAAACTTTTAAGACCAATACAGCTATGAGAGTTTTACATGTAGGCCTCGGAGGCCCAGAAATAGACAAAGCCCTGAGAGGGTTAGGCCATGATGTACACCGGATAAACTGGCGGGAGATACCGAGCGCCCAACTGATCTACCTTACTAAGATGGTTTTAAAGGAAGCCCAGAGCTTTCTACCCGATGTTGTATTCATGCAGATACAGACGCCTGGAATAGTCGAAGAGCGGTTAGTAGAGAGCCTTAGAGAAATGGGCGCAGTAGTAATCAACTGGACCGGCGATGTAAGGGAAAATATAGACTGGTATTTAGAGCTGGGGGACGCCTTTAACGTAACGCTGTTTACTAACCAGACCGATATAGACAAGTTCAAAGAGAAGGGACTACCGGCCGACTACTTGCAAATAGGGTACGATCCCGATGTATACTACTTGGACGGAAGAGAACGAAGGACCGAGGGCGTAGTATTCTTAGGCAATAATTACAGAAACAGATTCCCAGAGAGTGCAAGACGCGAAGAGGTAGTAACACAATACCGAGAGAAGGGCCTAAGAGTATTCGGGGGTAACTGGCCAAAGAACAAGAACGGACGAACGACACCAAAGACCGAGCGCATTATTTACAATACAAACCGCTGGGCCTTGAACCTGGACCACTTCGACCGGCCGTTATTCTATAGCGATAGGGTAATAAGGGCGCAGGCTTGCGGGGCAATCATTTGCCAGATGGGAGAAACCGACATAACAGCAGAACACCCTTTAAGTTTTATAGGCTACCCAGGCCACTGGACAGAGGAAATGCCGAACCCTAAACAAGTA
>Ga0208645_1004138_pt1 | contig 10407 bp, 15 predicted proteins | sample VirMetDEL_Sep_01_FD_184519 | JGI IMG/M metagenome (GOLD analysis project Ga0208645, IMG submission 184519) | Aqueous microbial communities from the Delaware River and Bay under freshwater to marine salinity gradient to study organic matter... | ecosystem: Environmental > Aquatic > Marine >...
TCCAAGTCATCGGCATCAACATCTGCAACATGTTTATAATGTTTGAAATTGTCTTCAAAGAAGACAACATCGTTTTCAAAACTCCGGCTTGAGTATACCCAAGACTTTTCGGATGCCTCCCAGCCGCGCTCATTAACTTCTTTAATTTCAGCATCGGTAAGGATAATTTGATAGACGTTCAGCATGGTATGTTTCCTTTTGTTCAAACGTTATGTTATTATAATACCACGCTGGTTTGAAAAGTACACAACTAATTTAGGTTTTTTATAAAAAAATTACCAATGTCTAATAACACCCGCCACAATAAAGAAGCAAGTGAGCCAATTGACAAATTGTAATAGAATACGGATATACAAGCCAACCCGGGCTTGTTTCATGGTTAGAATAGGAACTTTGGGTTCATCTTCATCGGTCCGACCAATATAATAATCTAGTGACCGAGCAATAACTTTTTCAATTGTAGTATATTTCATGATAATGTAAGGGGAGGCCCGAAGACCTCCCATATGATTTAACCTTCAGCCAATTTCTGGAAAAATTCCAACGAATCATCATCTTCATCACTGTCAGATGATGTGGTTTCAGTAACCTCATCTTCCTTAGGTGGCTCCCATGGTGCTTCTTTAATCAAGGTTTCATCTTCGTCCTCAGCGGTGCTAGCAGTGGCAGTATTAATGGCAAGAGCACGATCCAACCGAGCTTTCAATTGGTCATATGTCTTGAACTTATCTTCGGCTACTTCAGCTTCAAGTGAGTGTTCAGCTTTGTATACTTCTTCCAACTTATCATCATCATCAAACAATGCTGATACATCATCAAAAGTAGACTTGTCGTAATTGACATAACCTTCTACTTTACGAATACGAAGTCGGAAATTAGCACCTTCCCAAAGATCAAACGGATTGCATGCAACATCATCATCAAATTCAGGGAACATAGCATCATTGATCTTATCGAAGATCTTTTTACCATATTCATAAAGGAAAACCTTACCTTCATTATCAGGGTTAGCGGGATCACTCACTACGTAAATATTACTTACAAAGTGGAGACGGCGCTTCTGTTTGCGTGCTTGTTCTCTTTGGTCAGAGCCTTCGCCATATTCCCATAGTTTAGAATTATATTCTGCACAAGGGTCATCCTTACCAAGAGTGGTAAGACATTTTTCAATATACCAACCACCTGGGCCTTGGAAACCATGATCCCAATATTGAATATATGGATGATCTTCACCTTCAGGCGCTGGAAGGAACCGGATAATAGCAGAGCCGTTGCCTGCTTTATCTCGTGTCGGGCGCCAGTACCGATCATCGTCATCAAAATTGTTATTGGATTTGGCCTTTTCAGCCGCGCTGCGAAGTTTATCGAATGAAGCTTTGCGCTTCTTTTTGAGGTCTGCAAATGACATTATCTTTTCTCCTTATATTACAATTTACAATGTCTACAACTTATCCACATAAGCATAATATAGTTCTATTTATATTACTTTCTACCGAATAAGTAAATACATTTTTCATTCATTTTATTACGATCATATAATAAAAAAGACCCTAAGTTCAATAATCGGTCTTTTTCTTGTGGCCAGAGAAACTTATCTTCAATAGTTTTATCCCAATAGTCAAAGATCTTATATAAATCATTGAGTATTAAAAGCGTCTCTGGCATCACTTCACCTTGTTTATACATATTATATAGAAGGGGATAATCACCGGCTTTGTTTACATTGAGTGCTTCATTGAGTGTATCAAATTTAGACAGATCTTGCTCAAAGCGATAAGTCAGGCTTTCATGCCTGGCTTGTAATTTCTTACCTTTTTCAAGTGAATCTTCGTTAAATAGATGACCGACCCAGATGTTAGACTTTTCAAACAAATTTGCTATTAACAAATATTTGATATTCTTCACACGAGCTAATTTATCATAGAATACCTGGTCTTTTCTAGATAAGAAATTATCCTTCTTTAGTCTGGTTTTACCTTGATACTTCACATAATCGTAATCTGACTTGAAGTGAAGTTTCATAGCCATGAACATACTATAAGCTTCAAATGGTTTCAATTAATTGATCCCCGACTTGACTCCTAACTTGATCCCATACTTGAACCTCAACATGATCCCAGACTTGAGCCATGACTTGACTCCTAACTTGATCCCAGACTTGATCCCTTACTTGATCACAGACTTGATCCCTTACTTGATCCTCAGCATGATCCCTGACTCGCCAATAGACTTGAGACAAGACTTGACCCCTGACTTGACCCCTTACTTGATTCCAGACTTGACCCCAGACTTGATCCCAGGCTGGATCACTGATTTGATCCCAGGCTTGATCCCAGACTTGCTTCTTAAGCGGTTTCATACAGGGAGCCTTGTTGTCTTAGGGAGATAATTAAGATTTTCAGCACTCTCTTGAATTTTAGCTTTAAGGTTGGTTCCATTCCTAATTTGAGCGGCAATAGCTTCAACGTCTAGTTTATTTTTTTCACAATAATCAATGACGGCATCAATGTAATCAACTTCGCCCTTCCCACGTCTTACCAACTTTTCAATTTCAACGTGTAAGTCTTGTATATTCAGGCCTGGTTTGTTCATGTAATCCTCAATGTTTATAGAAAATGTGATCACCTATAGAGGCAACTCTAGTAAAAGTATCGGACCAATATGGTTTAATGTGTGAAGCGTGATAAAATAATGACCCACCGGTAAAATCATCATATTCATTAATTGTCTGATAAGCGATGCTAAACGACTTAGCAACTGCTTTAGGATCGTTCATAATATCCTTAAGACCATCACAAGTCCAAGAAAATTGACAACCCCTAGAATTCCTTTGATAGACTACACCACAAATACTATCAGGAAAGCCTGTGGTCATGACTCGATTGAGGGTAACATATGATACTGCCTTCATACCCTCTTCACTTTCACCTCTAGCCTCATGGTATATATTCTTTGCTAAACAAAGCATTTCATCGATATCATAACGAAATACATCTAATTCTGAATATTTATGTTGTTCTATATAGACATTTTTATATTGAATGTCTTTTAAGACTACTTCTTGTTTAGGTCCATATAGGAACATGCCTAAAGTACTTAGTAGTGTCGTACATAGAAAGATGGTTAGATATTTTTTGGAATAACTCATTTCTTACCCGGGGGGCTCACCAAAGCTAGATCTTATTTCTAGTTATACTTCGATGAGCCCCCGGCCTTAAGTGGTTGCAGGAGAGGGACTCGAACCCCCGACCTTTAGGATATGAACCTAATGAGCTACCGCTGCTCTACCCTGCGTTAATAAGTGAGAGGTATTCTGTTGCAAGGAACCTCTCTAACCCCGCGTAACTATGCAGCTACTGCAAATGCTTCGTTGTCGTTAGCATTTATTTGTTCGACCCGATAACGGCGGTATCATGCCGGAAATCTCAATGATCTTTATGACTACCAATCGACCCTAGTTCGTCCCCAGCAAAAATAGACTTCCTCGTTGTGCCCTTCGAAATTGTACCGACAATAGGTACAGAAATCTATTTTTGGTGGAGACGGCCGGTACTGCCCCGGCGTGTTGTATAGTTTATTTCATCACCTTCAACAATTTCAATATATTTATAATACTCTATTTTTATGTCAATGTAAACCCTTTTCTTTAAGTTCTCACTTTTTAATCATCCATACCCGCCCGAGCATGCTTTGGCGGGTTACCTGCCCAAGCATAACCATCTTCCCAGGCTTCGAAGAACTCATCTTCATCCAACCCAGTATATGGATTAATTGCTTTATAAGATTCACCGCCGTAATTTTCTAGCATATAGGCTTCATAGCCTTCCCAATATGCATCATTTGTTGTATGATCCATTACGAATTCCTTAGCATTTTTCATAAGAGTTGTCCTTTTGTTTAAACCTTATACTATTATAATAACACACTGGTTTGAAAAGTACACAACTATTTTAGTTTTTTTATAAAAAAATTATTCGCCGTTGACGTGCTCGAGCAATTGCGTAATAAGTGTATCTTTCTTATAACGGCGGTCAAGCTCAAGATTAAAAGTCCTACCAAGTTCTTCTAACTCGGCCTTGGTAAGCTTTTCCAGATCTTCTCTATATAGAGTTGGCCAACTCTGCTTATTAAATGATAGCAACTCTTTGATGTATAAAATAACTCGCATAATCCAAATCATATTGGTTCTCCTTTTATGTTCTTGTTATTTATCCTTTAAATTAATTAGATTAATTTCAAAAGTCCGACGACAATCGCACATATTCCTCCACCAACAATCAGTGGGAGCACATATAAAAGTTGTTCTTTAAATGATACATTAGAACTTCTAATGTATCATTAATGATACATTAGAACTTTTGCTCTTTTTCTTTCGCCCGCTCTTCTTAGGTGAGCCCATAGTTTTATATGTACGCTTTGTCATATTTTTAATTAAAATACCTCACTGCATGGTCCGCGCAGTGCGTTGCTGCCCAACTTTCTGGCTTAATCTTAGGTGAGAACCCAAACATACCTTGAACATAACCAATTGCTTCTTTCATAGCAATTTGAGACTTATGCTTAGGATCAGAGTTAATGTCAAGATGGATTTCTAGATTACGATCCCCGACATAATCAATAACAGCTGATGCCGCTTCTACAGCATAAGCTACTTCATTTAGAAGCCTTTGCTTTAGTGAACCAAAGTCTTCCATTTCAATTGAGTTGTGGAAAATTTGACAACCGTGCTTAGAGTCCTTGTGAATAACAATTACAGTTGTATAACGAGCCTTAAATCTATTCTTACCAATTGAATACTTTTGAGAGTCACAACCAATGTATATAGAAGATTCATTGGAAGACGCCTTAATAGATTCGATTGCTTCGTCGTAGTTAGACATGATTAAGTCCTTATCAAATGAAACCTTAGCATCATGTGCAAGACATCTTCTTTAGCCAGCTGCACATACTATCTCTCTTTTATATTGACTAAGAGATTCCCTTCACCCTTATGTAGTCTATGATATACCATTTTCGGTATCTTGTAAGTTTCGTTGATTTCTAAGTCAAATGGAAGTTTATCATCAAACTGAAGTTTCCATCCCACTCCATCAACTATAGTTATCTCTCTATCTCGCTCGTCTTGGTGCCATATCAACTCATCTTCTTCTACATTTTCTTTGAATAATCTAAGTTTTGTGCCACTTTGTAGACAGAAATCCTGATATGGTTTTACCAAAAGAATGAGCCTCCACCTGATAGACCAAGAGATTTGGCGTAACGGGGCAGACGGCATGCCCAGTATGCGGCTGAAGTCTTATCGTTTTGCTCTGAACACTTATGTCTTGCGGCAAATGACTTTCTTGCTTCTGGATCGTTAAGCTTAACTTTAAGTCCAGTTGTGTCGCCCCATGTTACTTTCTTAATGCGGTCGCCATCTTTAACATAGACATAGAATTTCTTAGGACCACCCCTCATTGGCTTGTTGAGAGGCTTGTTCTCGCCTTCTGCTTTTTCAACAAGGTGGTCATCATACATGATTTGGTCAAGTGGAATCCACTGACCGTTGAACTGAGCAAAGTCACCGAGATTGCTTTCAAGAATTTCTTGGTCGGCAAGTGACTGTGGCTTGTATTCGCCAGCTTCGTATCTTTCTCTCAGGTTGACAAAGTGCTGAAAATACATTTTTGAACCAGCACGATATACGTTCTCGTCAATTAGAGTTGTTTTGCAATCATCACAGCAAGGCTCTGACTCTTCTTTAGAAATAGGCATACAGTTTGGCACCATTTTGCCACCCTTCTTCTTCATGCCTACCATTTCGTACCCCTTCCAACAAGGGTCTTCTTTCTCACAAAGATATTCTAGAAAAGTCTTCATTATTTGCCTGCCTTTATTGAATTACCTTATTATTTATAAAATAATGTTTTTTTTGAGAAGAGTGTTCTATCCTGTTGAGCTATACTGCTATAATTGGTGCCCACGGCAGGACTCGAACCTGCAACAACCGGTTTAGAAGACCGGGATTCTATCCATTGAACTACGTAGGCTTTGTTGGTAATGGTACCTCTAATAGGGATTGAACCTATATCTAACGATTATAGGTCGTTTGCTCTACCATTGAGCTATAGAGGCAAAATTGGTGGTCATGCTTGGATTCGAACCAAGATCGTCCCCTAATCTGGGCTCCGGGATATAAATCCGGCCGCTCTACCATTAAGCTACATGACCGATGGCGGATAGGGTGGGAGTCGAACCCACACGACACTGGTTAGTCCTAATGGTTTTCAAAACCACGGCCACCGCCCATTGGCTTGCCTATCCTTGAATTATGGTGCCCTTGTTCAGAATCGAACTGAATATCTCCGGGTTACAAATCCGGCGCATCGCCAGCAATGCTTCAAGGGCTTTATTGGTGCCCGTGGAGGGACTCGAACCCCCAACATCCTGCTTCTAAGGCAGGCGACTCTACCGAATTGGCCTACACGGGCTTTGTTGAACTATAGAACCTTTATTAGCCGAACTTCTTCTTAAGGCGTTCAAATTCCTTACGTTCTTTAGCTTCCTTCTTAGCGGCATCGGTCTCGGCTTTAGCCTTAGCCTTTTCTTCTTTCTTTAAGCGCTTAGCCGTTTCAGATGAAGTTTCATCACGCATAAAGTGAATGTAAGCTTCAACACTATCACCTGCTGACCACCCGATATCAAATGAAAAACTGAAATCAGATGCGCCTTCGTGGACATCTTTCAACCGATCCACTTCATATTGGAAATGTTCAATAACGTTTTCAATTGATTTACCATCAATATCCCACATATCAAACCGTTCTTGATCAAATACACGCTTAGTCATGGTATGTTCCTTTGTTTCAAACCTTATACTATTATAATACCATACTGGTCTAGAAAGTAAACAACTAATTTCAGTTTTCTGTAAAAAAAGTTGGTGAGTAATCTACGGAATCGAAGCGAGTTTGCGTGTTAATTACACTACATCAACATAATTGGTCAGGACGAGAGGATTTGAACCTCTGACTTCCTCCTTCCAAGGGAGGCACTCTGCCAGACTGAGCTACGCCCTGTAAATATAAAAGACCACTCTAGATTAGACTAAAATGGGCTTTTATATATGGGCGGCTTAGCGATACCGCCCAGACCATTTTGTTATTTACGAATGTTCAAGATCGTGTTGTATTATTTGTATAGTATATACTATGCTTTTGCAAAAGTAAACAAAAAAATGACACTTTTTTAAACTTTTTTTATGTTGCGGTTGGTTCATACCAATCTAATGATTTTCTGTATATTCTTTAAAGATATTCATTTATTTACGCCTCGTTATCTACTAGTATAATATCAAAAGAAGATGAAATAACTGAACCAGTGTCACCAGTTCCTCTCACTTCAATATCAGTTTTTTCTGGAAAACGCAAGGGAATCGAATAATTCTGAGTAGTATATCCGCCTACGATATCAGCAATATCCTTTGATCTAAATGGTGCACTACCATCTAGTTCTCTTGCTAGTAAAGTCACTGTGACAGCATTATTCATTGGTGCTACACCTATGTTCCAAGTAGTGAGATAACCAGTTTTTCCAGCTGGTATTGTATAAAGTGCAAGTTGAGTTTGACCCAAACCAGTAGTTGTCCCGCTACCAATAACGCCAATATCAGCAAGAACTGTACCGCCTCCAGCCGCTGCGGTGGATATAAGAACATTACCATCATTTGCCGCTAACACCCCAGCGGTTGCAACAAATGCTCTATAAACTCTTAGGAATGAAGCAGTAGAAGCTGCACCATTTACAGTAATCGTTTCTTCAATTAGATTGAAATCATTATCTAAACCTTGAACAGTAATCGTGTGAGCACCATCGTTGCCAGGGCCATCGTCAGAGCTTGCGCTATATGCATAAATTGTACTATCAGAACCAACATCAAGATAACTATAAAGTCCTCCGTGCATCCAAATAGTTTCTGGTATGTTTCCTACATTTGGATTTCTACCAAACTTATGTATTGCACTATACCCATCAACGAGTCCACCTGCGATAGGAATATTCGATGCAATTCCAAACGAATTGATAAGATTACCATCTTTATCCGATAGCATAAATGCTTCAAATAAAGTTTTATTATCTTGTAAATAAGCTTGGTTGTTTTTATTCCAAATTGCCATTATGGTGTTCCTTGAGTAAATCTATAGTCGTAAAAGTCTTTATTAATTTCACCATTTACCAGAGTTTTTCCTGGCTTCCTGCATTTAATATAAGTTTGAGTTGTGTGACCACCTGAGTTAGGTACTGTAAATGTTCTGACACCCGCGGAGACCGTTCCTGGAGAGTCAACATAGGTATCAGCAGCGGTTGCTGTATTTTCATATTCCCATGTTCCATTACTTCCTGGTACTGTTACGAATGCCATTATTTTTGCCACCCTTTAATATATTCAGGACTGAAGTTTGCTTTACTAAATTCAAGTCGGTCAACAATCTTTAATGCATTTGTTCCGTATTGGTCAATCGCAACAAATCCTTCTTGACCTGTCACCTCAAATCCTTTATTTGTTTTAAGCAGAGTACGAATACCTTGAACTTTATTTAATTTATTTATAATCACACCTTTAATATCAACAAGTTTATCATATAGTGTAAATATCTCTTCAATCTTTCTCAGATTTGATTTTGAAAAGATTGCTAAAGTTGCTGCCGCTTTATCCATTTGTGTTTTCTTACCAGCAGGTGTCTTTCTTGCGTCAGCCTGTTTTCTATAGTAATCTTGTATGTATTTCTGAAGTCCTGTTACGAAAGGTTTAATTGCACCTACACGTTGTCCTTCTCTTACTTTTGAATTAATGTATGTATTTACTTTTTGATTTAAATCTGCGTTATTACTAAACTCGTTTAAAATTTTTGCGTCTATCTTTCTGAATAATCTACCTGCTTCAGATAGCATATCCGTAATATCTTTGTTCTCTTCTTTTGTAAATGTTGCTGAACCTGATATATCTTTAAATGTTGCGTCTACGTGCCATACTGTTTTAACTTCTTTGAGTTTTGATGAGATCGCCTGACCAAAACTTGCAGACATTGAGTCAAGAGTTGGTCCTCCGTATGTTGTATGCCAGACCACACCGATTTCTGATTCTGATATTTTTTTACCGAGGTCTGATGATTTAGGTACCGCGTAAACAATGGTATTAGGATGGAAAGTAACATGCGGTTCTCCATCAATATTTTCTGTTTTAAGATCGCTTTTTGAATATAAGAAATCACCTTGTACTACTCCTTCAATTCCTATCTTGGCAAGTTCACTTAATGCAATTTTAAATTTAGCATTGAGGTCACCTGATAGGTCATTATCTATTTCTGCGTTTGTTTTATATAGTTTTGGAGTTTTATTAAATACTCCTTTCTTTGCGACAAAGAATTTTCCATCACTTGGGTCTTTACCAGCAAAGATCGCAGGAGCACCGTCCCACTTTGTTGTTAAACTAACAGGAGCTGCAGTGTTTCCTGAAAGCATATCGCGAATATTGCGAATATAGTTAATTACGTTTCTTGTTCCTGTCACACCACCATCAATAACGGCATCCTCAAGATGAGTCATATGTAGATTCTGCGCAGCTTCCGCTATGTATTGATTATACGACTTCATTTACGATCCTTTAACCTTGAATAACCTTTATGTCTAAAATCTTTTTCAACTCTTTTATGAACCATAGCAGCAACATCATCTAAATCTTTAAGATTACTTCCTCTCTTTAAATCTTTTTCCAATTTCTTTTTTAAATCGGAAAGTAATAAATCTAAGACAGCAGAGTCAGGAGCAGCTAATGTTGACTCAACCATTGAAGGTTTAAAAGAATTAATCCAATTAACTGCCTTTGGATTTGTTACTGGTTTATCAGCAAATGCCTTACCCCATTTATAACCTTGCTGCGCTACGTTTGTCAATTGTGTTCCATCAGAGTTATCAAGGATTAACATATTGTTTTTAAAGAATCCTTGGAATCGACCGATGTTCTTTTGAACTGCTTTCCATAATGTGACAACAGTTGTAGTTGGCAATGATCTTTGTCTCTCGTCATTGCGCTTAATTGCTGTATCTAAATCTGTGTTTACAAAAATCATTGCTACATCATAACCTAATGCTTTTAAATTCATTGCTTGATTTCTGATTTTCTCTTCGTCTTTACCAGTTCCGTCAATGACTAAACCTAATCGACCTTCAATATATCTTTCAAATTGAATACCAGTTAATCGTTTTGCTTTATCTCTTATTGCTTGTCCTTGAGCAGAAAATATTGTTTCAGGGTCCATTGTTAATCCTGCTTTCTCCATTGCTCTTTCAAATGCAATGTCAGAATTTACAATTTTAAATCCATGAGCAGCCAATGATGTTTGACCAACCATAAAAGATTTACCTGAA
>Ga0208645_1004140_pt1 | contig 10404 bp, 9 predicted proteins | sample VirMetDEL_Sep_01_FD_184519 | JGI IMG/M metagenome (GOLD analysis project Ga0208645, IMG submission 184519) | Aqueous microbial communities from the Delaware River and Bay under freshwater to marine salinity gradient to study organic matter... | ecosystem: Environmental > Aquatic > Marine >...
AACCTGAGCAAGGACGCTCAGTGAAACGCCGAAAGGTAACTTGAAGTGGCTTGCAGCCACTTCGACAGCAGGTACATCCGACCGCCTTGCTGCCGCTAAACCTACTTTTTCAACAGAATCGGCCAATAGCGGACTGTTGGTGTCGGCAGCGTGCACGATGCTGCTTGCGATGTTGCTCTCCCTGCAGACGCGCTGGCTCGGTTAAGAAATGTCAGTGCGATGCCACGTGAACTTACGTGTCGGATAAGCCGAAGCGATCCTCTCGGCAGGATGATTACGCTCCGCTACCTCTATTGAAAACGACTCGCGCGGAAGAAAGAGGCCGGCCTCTGGCCGATTCGCTGCGATTTGCTCAGCTCTGCGTACATCTCACCTCGGCACGGCCAGCCAATGGCGACATGTCGGTAAGGAAGATTCGCAGCCAGCCGACGATCTGCAGCAGCCGCCTTGGGAGTCACGTAGTGAGTGTTTCTCAAAGACGCATTTCGCCTATCTGGACGTAAAAACCCAGTTCAAGCTCAACAATGTGCCGGCATCGGCGATCTTCGATGAGCGACAGAGCACATATGAGACGGACATTTACGCGCGGCTAGCATCGCCCAAAGGCGAATGGCTAGAAACCGCGCTGGTGGGTCGCATGCAGATCAACCTGCTGCGCTTCGACGTAGCCCTCAACCTCGGCAGGGACGGCCACTCGGCTGCCGATGCAGTGGGCACCATGGCGGCGCACATCTTCCTCTAACGGACCCCTAGGGCTGGGCGCCGAAAGCGCCTCAGCTGCCTTCCGGTCACCAACTTTTTGAAGATCGATCAGGCTTATCGTGGAACGACCGTAGAGCGCGAAGCGGTCCGCACTGCATTGATCGGGCTTAGCACTGGCGTGACGCGGGCATTCTTGGATCTTGGGGATGAGGCGGCCGGCGACGTTCGTATTGCCAACGTCGGTGCGGAGCGCTTCGCGCCGATCGGCTCCACACCGGTAAGTTTGGGCAGCCGGCTGCTCACAATCAACATGGACGTTCTCGACTTCTGGACGGCCTAGCGTGGTTGCGCTCCAAAGGCCGCAAGGGTCGAAAGTTAGGCCCTATCGCTGTATACTCACCGCCTCGAATGTGTCCAGAAGCCACTCGAAACGCCTATGTTGATCCCGCGAAACCTTACTTGGCTGCCTACGCCGCCATAGCTGAAAGCCCCCCGCTTCATCAGTAGCTGCCTGTCTTGCGGGCGGTTACCTCCCGCTGTGTTCTCGCTTTAACAGCCGCAGCATTTTCCGCCGAAATTATAAATTCGAATTGGTCAGCCGTTCGCGTCGCGTCGTGCTGGGCCATTTTCGCCTTGGGAAATCCGAATGCTCCACTCGCTGAAACACACCTGGTTCGCCAACATCCGTGGCGACCTCCTGGCTGGAATCGTCGTGGCTCTGGCACTCATCCCCGAAGCCATCGCCTTCTCAATCATCGCGGGGGTTGATCCGAAGGTCGGTCTTTACGCCTCGTTCTGTATTGCTGTCGTCATCGCATTCGTCGGTGGCCGCCCCGGCATGATCTCCGCAGCAACCGGCGCCATGGCGCTATTGATGGTTACCCTTGTCAGGGACCACGGTCTCGAATACTTGCTGGCTGCCACGCTGCTATGCGGTCTGCTTCAGATAGGTGCCGGCTATCTGAAGCTCGGCCTGCTCATGCGCTTCGTCTCCAGGTCGGTTGTTACCGGTTTCGTGAATGCGCTCGCGATTCTGATTTTCATGGCGCAACTACCTGAGTTAACGGGTGTCACGTGGCACGTCTACGCTATGACCGCGGCTGGCTTGGGCATCATTTATTTGTTTCCCTTCGTACCGAAGATCGGCAAGCTGCTGCCGTCACCGTTGGTGTGCATCATCGTTTTGACTGCTGTTGCTATCTTCTTGGGATTGGATATTCGCACCGTCGGCGACATGGGCGAGTTACCGGAAACGCTGCCGATTTTCCTCTGGCCTGACGTTCCGCTGACCTTCGAAACCCTGGCGATCATCTTTCCGTACTCGGCCGCGCTGGCGGTTGTCGGGCTACTTGAATCGATGATGACGGCAACGATCGTGGACGATCTTACTGACACGCCGAGCGATAAGAACCGCGAATGCAAAGGTCAGGGCGTGGCTAACATCGCCAGTGGCCTGCTTGGCGGCATGGCCGGTTGCGCCATGATCGGTCAGTCGATCATCAACGTGAAATCCGGTGGGCGCTCTCGACTCTCCACGCTAGCTGCCGGTGTGTTTCTGCTGTTGATGATTGTGTTCCTAGGCGACGTGCTTTCTCAGATTCCAATGGCTGCGCTAGTTGCCGTCATGATCATGGTTTCCATCGGCACCTTCAGTTGGAGCTCCCTGCGCGATCTCAAGAAGCATCCTTTGTCGACCAACATCGTCATGGTCGTGACGGTGATTGTCGTTGTGGCGACCCACAATCTGGCCTATGGGGTTCTAGCCGGCGTCCTGCTTGCCGCAATGTTTTTCGCCAACAAGGTTGGCCACTACATGCATATCGGCTCCACCCTGACCGAAGCTGAAAACCACAGGACCTACACGGTCACAGGTCAGGTCTTCTTCAGCTCGGCAGACAAGTTTGTCGCTGCCTTTGATTTCAAGGAAGTTCTCGACACGGTGACCATCGACCTCAGTCGAGCGCACTTCTGGGACATCACGGCAGTGGCCGCACTGGACAAAGTGGTTATCAAGTTTCGCCGCGAGGGCACCGAGGTAGAGGTGCTGGGCTTGAACGAGGCCAGCGCGACCATCGTTGATCGCTTTGGGGTACACGACAAACCGGACGCTATCGACAGTCTCATGAGCCACTGAAGGATGACGAATATGACGCACGTAATGGCTTGCATTGACGGTTCACCGTCCGCCGCTGCGGTCTGTGACTACGCCACCTGGGCCAGTCAGCGCCTGCAGGCGCCTCTTACTCTTCTTCATGTCGTGGACCGCTCCGAATTCCCTCAGCCAGGTGATCTGAGCGGCAATATCGGACTGGGCAGCCGCGAACACTTGCTGGATGAGTTGGCGAGTCTCGATGCGAAGCGGGCCAAAATCGCCCGCGAGCAAGGGCAGCTAATGCTCGATGCTGCCAGAGAACGAGCCATAGCCGCGGGCGCGCTCGATCCTAAAACAAGGCAGCGACATGGGAATCTGGTTGAAACGCTATATGACCTTGAGCCGGACATTCGCTTGCTGGTCATCGGCAAGCGTGGGGAGGATAGCCTCAAGCCCGGCCAGTTGGTTGGTAGTCAACTAGAAAGCACCATCCGCAGCATGCACCGCCCGATTCTGGTGACGCCGAGAGAGTATCAAGCTCCTCGGAGCGCCATGATGGCCTTCGACGGCAGTCCTACAGCCAGCAAAGGCGTAGAGATGCTGGCGGCGAGTCCGTTGCTCCGAGGGCTTCCCGTGCATCTGGTCATGGTTGGCAGAGATCAACACGTCGACAAGGAATCTCTTGAACGGGCAGCAGGCCAGTTGGCTGCGGCAGGTCTTGAAGTTCATACCGCCATGCTTGCCGGTGAGGTAGAACCGATTCTGCATGCCTATCAGGCGCAGCATAAGATTGATCTGCTGGCGATGGGCGCCTACGGTCACTCTCGGATCCGAGAGTTCCTGGTCGGTAGCACGACTTCTAGCATGCTCCGTACCACCAGCACTCCGCTGTTGATGCTGCGATAACGGAATGGGACAGAACCTGGACCTGCCGCGTTTCGAGGCCTTGCTGGAACAGCGGATCGCCGACTTGCTCCAGCTTCTGGATGGCACCGAAACGAGGTCGCAATCCGTGGAGCTGGATCAGAGCAAAGTCGGCCGGTTATCGCGCATGGACGCGCTTCAACAGCAGGCCATGGCTGATGCTGTCCGCGGTAGAGCTACACGCGAGCACTCCAGGCTGTTAGCCGCAATTCGGCGTTGCCGCGACGGCGATACGGTTATTGCGTTGAGTGCGGTGAGCCCATCGCCATCGGGCGACTTGAGTTCGACCACCCACCCACTGTGTATCGGATGTGCCAGCGCTTCGGAATCTAGGTGAGCGGATCTGCCATTCGCCGGCAGCTTAAGATTGAGCGAGCGCCCGGCTGCCTTTACTATGCAGCGCGGAGAACCCCCGTATCCTGTTAAGCAGCGCTGTGGTTATGCTGACGACCGTTTTGTTTCACAGCTGACGCTTTTGAAGCTCGCCCATCACGCCGCTTGGCTAGATGACTTCTTTATTGGTACGCCACCTTGAGCGACGCCTGACGCCTTTATGGTTTTCGCCCGATGGAGCAATGGCCGGCTTGCGCTGCGGCAGGTAACGCTTGAGGCGCAGCGCTGGCTTCTCGATCAAATGCCAGGAGATAACGCCAATCACAAGGCTGGCCGCGTAGCTCAGGGCCACGAAGGCGCCTAGCGACAGCTGATCAGGACCAATCCAGAGCATCATCAGTTGCTGCAGCGGGAAGCTGAAGATGTAGATGCCGAAGGAGAAGTCACCATATTTTCCGAAGCGCGTCAGTCGCGGGATATCCAAATGCGCTGCGAAGATCACCAGATACGGGAGACCGACGCCCAGCATAAGCGGCCATAGCGCCGTGTTGGCGCTGCTCACCATCAGCGCGAGCAAGGGTAGTGCGATCTTCCAGGTCAGCGGCACATGCTGGCGGTACAGGTAAAGCGCCACCCCGGCATAGAAGAACATGCCCAGACAGAACAGGTTGAGCACGCTCTGGCTGATAACGCCCAATTGCGGCAGCAGGATCAGGTGGACCGTAGTCAAGGTGGTAAAGCCCATCAGGATGACGGTGCGATTGAACTGCCCGGTCAAGCCCAGAGCGATCAGCGAGAGGTCCATTGCCATTACGAATGGCAGGGTCCAGATCGAGCCGTTAATGGTGCTGGGGAAAGGGTTGGAGGCGAACACGCCGGGCAAGTCGAACTGTATCCACAACAGCAGGTTTGACAGGTACTGCCAAGTCCGACCGGTGCTGAAGTATTCGGCCAGCGGCAGTTCGGTGGCCAGCGGGCCGATCAGCAGGATGGTCAGCAGCGTTGCCACGATCAGCGCGGGGAATATGCGGATCAGGCGTTTGGTGACGAAATCGGTTGCGCTGCGGCTGTGCAGCCAAGAGGCGCTGATCAAGTAGCCGCTGATGATGAAAAACATGTAAACGGCGATCGTGCCTATGGCTGTGCCGCCTAACATTGCCATCTCGGGATAGGGATCTCCGTACAGCCAGAAGCTATGGCTGGTGACCACAAGCAGGGCTGCGAGGAACCGCAGAAAATCGAAGTTGTTGTCTTTGCGCCGCTCCGTTGGCTCAGTCACTGGCACCGTTTTCCTTGGCAGACGAAACGCTGCAGCGGACAGTCGGACGCAGTCCATGCGTTTCGCATAACGTTGAGTTTCAGACCTGACTCGTCGGGACTGTTCTGCTGCTTAGATGCACCCAGCATCTCTTCGGTTCCACAGATCGCGCGCGCATAGACGACCGGTTGTTTGAGATCGGACCCTCACTTCGGCTTGTACATCGCCTTAGCTGTGACGCCAGCCCGCCTGGATATAGCTCTCCGCTTCGCGCCTGTTCCTTGCGCGTTGCGCGTGTCAGCTTTTGGCCGCTAGTGTGCGCTCTCTTGCTTGGATGGCATTACGTTCTGGCCCAACGTTACTGTAGCGAATCCGCAGCAGTATCAATCAAAGCTTCCTGTATCCCGCGTGAAGAAAGACGCTACGTTGCGCCCGTTCTTCCACGGCTTCGCTTGCCGCCCCGCTACGGCAGATTCGAAGCATTCATCGAAATGTCATCATTTAGAAGCAGTGCGTTAACAAGGAATTTCTACCCTTTGCATCGCGAACCGCAATTGTGCGGCCAGCAATATTGCGAAAGGTGATCAAATGACGCCCCATCCGATACAGGACGCCGTGCTGCGGGTCGACCGGTTGAGCGTCGTCTACCCAGGCGGCGTGACAGCCCTACGCGATACCTCGATTGCATTTCGGCGTGGTGAGTTCACCGTGCTGCTTGGTCTCTCGGGCGCAGGCAAGTCGACCTTGCTCCGTAGCCTCAATCGACTCGTCACGCCCACTCGCGGCAGTGTCACCAGCGAGCTCGGTGAGCTCGGCAGCGGCTCGGCCTTGCGTCAGCATCGTCGGCGTACCGCCATGATCTTTCAGCACCACCAGCTAATCGAACGTCAAAGCGCACTGGCTAATGTGCTTACCGGTCGGCTGGCCTTTCACAACACGCTCCGCTCGCTGTTTCCTCTGCCGCGTGCCGATCAGGAGATTGCGCTCAGTTGCCTCGCTCGGGTCGGTCTGGCAGACAAGGCGCTAAGCCGGGTGGACAAACTGTCCGGTGGCCAGCAGCAGCGGGTAGGCATCGCGCGTGCGCTAGCGCAACAGCCCGCGATCATTCTTGCCGATGAGCCGGTAGCCAGTCTCGACCCGGCCACTTCGGTCCGTGTTCTCGGACTGCTGCGCGACATCTGCAAGGAAGACGGCATCACCGCCATCGTTTCGCTGCATCAACTCGAATATGCCCGCCGCTTCGCCGATCGCGTCGTCGGGCTGGCCGATTCTCAGATCGTTTTCGATGCCGCGCCCTCGGAACTCACCGATGCGCAGCTTGAGCGCATCTATGCAGGCCGCTCTACGACTCAGCCAGCAACTGCTCCGGCTGAAACCCCTGTCATGCTCGCACCTTCACTGGAGATGTCCCGATGAAACGCTTATCCGCTCTCTTATTGACCTGTTTGCTGTCCGCTGTTTCAAGTCTGTCCGCCGTAGCGGCCGATGCCGATCCGGATGTGCTAAAGGTTGCGCTGCTGCCGGACGAAAACGCCTCGGAGTTGATCAAGCGAAACCAGCCGCTGAAGGATTATCTGGAAGAGCATCTGGACAAGAAGGTGCAGCTGATCGTAACCACCGACTATTCCTCGATGATTGAGGCGATGCGCTTTGGCCGTATCGACCTGGCGTATTTCGGTCCGCTGTCCTACGTCATGGCCAAAAGCAAAAGCGACATCGAGCCCTTCGCTGCCATGGTCATCGACGGCAAGCCGACCTATCGCTCGGTGATTATCGCCAATGTGGCGTCAGGCGTGAATGAGTATGCCGACCTTAAGGGCAAGAAGATGGCCTATGGTGACCGGGCATCGACGTCCAGCCATCTGATTCCCAAAACCGTGCTTCTTGAGACGGCCGAGCTGACGGGTGGGCAGGACTACGAACAACATTTTGTGGGCACGCATGACGCCGTTGCCGTCAACGTGGCGAACGGAAACGCCGATGCGGGTGGGCTGTCGGAGGTAATTTTCAATCAAGTAGCCGAACGTGGCCTAATCGATCCGAGCAAGGTGAAAGTACTTGGTTACAGCGGCGAATATCCCCAATACCCCTGGGCGATGCGCTCGAACCTGAGCCCCGAGCTGAAAACCAAGGTGCGGGATGTATTCGTCGGTATCGACGATCCCGAAGTGCTGCGCAACTTCAAAGCCGAGGCCTTCGCGCCAATCACCGACGCCGACTACGATGTGATTCGCAACATGGGATCGCTGCTCGGCCTCGACTTCGCCACGATGTGAGCACCGATATGTCTACTCATCATGACGTGCAGGCGCTGCCTGCAGAGCAACGCGAGCACATCCTTCGAGGCTTCGGCCTCGGTTGGTGGCGCCAGCTGGGGCAGGTGGCAATTGTACTCGGAGTGGTGCTGTTGGCCTGCTGGTACGTGGGGCTGCTCGATGCCACCACGCTGCTGAACGGGCTGCCCTCCATCGCGACCCTGGCAGGCGAGGCCATGCCGCCAGACTTTTCGGGCTATCGAAGCTGGATTCGCCCGTTGATCGACACGCTGGCGATGAGCATCGCCGGCACGGCCATCGCAGTGGTGTTCTCGCTGGTGGTGGCCTTCGTTGCAGCGCGCAATACGGCGCCGCACCCCCTTGTGTTCGGTGTTGCCCGGGTGCTGCTCAATGCCCTGCGGTCGGTGCCGGAGCTGATCATGGGCATCATCTTCGTTGCAGCCGTAGGGTTCGGCGCCTTGCCGGGCGTGCTTGCCCTGGGTCTGCATTCGATCGGCATGGTCGGCAAGTTCTTCGCCGAGGCCATCGAGCACGTCGACGAAGCGCCGGTGGAAGCCGCTCGGGCGGCGGGGGCTACGCCGATGCAAGTGCTGCTGCACGCGGTTTTGCCACAGGTGACTCCGCAGTTCGCCGACGTGGCGATCTACCGCTGGGAATACAACTTTCGCGCCTCCACCGTGATGGGCATGGTTGGCGCCGGCGGTATCGGCTTCGAACTCATGGGCTCGCTGCGCATCATGCAGTACCAGGAGGTTGCAGCAATCCTGCTGGTCATCCTGGCCATGGTCACGCTAGTAGACGCCTTCAGTGGCGTGCTGCGCAAACGTTTCAAATAGGACAAACCATGCTGCCGAAACTCGTTATAACTCACCGAGTACACGATGAGATCCTGCAACTGCTGGCGCCACATTGCGAGCTGATGACCAACCAGAGCGACAGCACGCTGACGCGCGAGGAAATTCTGCGCCGCTGCCGCGATGCTCAGGCGATGATGGCGTTCATGCCCGATCGGGTCGATGCAGAATTTCTCCAAGCCTGCCCCGAGCTGCGTGTGGTCGGCTGCGCGCTCAAGGGCTTCGACAATTTCGATGTGGACGCCTGTACTGCCCGCGGGGTCTGGTTGACCTTCGTGCCTGATCTGTTGACGGTCCCGACTGCCGAGCTGGCGATCGGACTGGCGGTGGGGCTGGGGCGGCATCTGCGCGCAGCAGATGCGTTCGTCCGCTCTGGCGAGTTCCAGGGCTGGCAACCACAGTTCTACGGCACGGGGCTGGATAACGCGACGGTCGGCATCCTTGGCATGGGCGCCATCGGACAGGCCATGGCTGAGCGCTTGCAGGGATGGGGCGCGACCCTGCAGTACCACGAGGCGAAGGCTCTGGATACACAAACCGAGCAACGGCTCGGCCTGCGCCAGGTGGCGTGCAGCGAACTCTTCGCCAGCTCGGACTTCATCCTGCTGGCGCTTCCCTTGAATGCCGATACTGAGCATCTGGTCAACGCCGAGCTGCTTGCCCTCGTACGGCCGGGCGCTCTGCTTGTAAACCCCTGTCGTGGTTCGGTAGTGGATGAAGCCGCCGTGCTCGCGGCGCTTGAGCGAGGCCAGCTCGGCGGGTATGCGGCGGATGTATTCGAAATGGAAGACTGGGCTCGCGCGGACCGGCCGCGGCTGATCGATCCTGCGCTGCTCGCGCATCCGAATACGCTCTTCACTCCGCACATAGGGTCGGCAGTGCGCGCGGTGCGCCTGGAGATTGAACGTTGTGCAGCGCAGAGCATCATCCAGGCGTTGGCAGGTGCGCGCCCAATCAACGCTGCGAACCGTCTGCCCCAGGCCGAGCCTGCCGCATGTTGAATCCGGTCTGGCTGAAGAGCCTGGTAGCGATCGTTCAAACAGGCAGTTTTCAGAGCGCGGCGAGGGCGTTGGGGCTGGCCCAGCCGACGGTGTCGCAGCACTTGCAGAAGCTTGAAGAGCAGGTCGGCGTAACGCTGGTGCAGCGCAGTCGTAGCGGCTGCCAGCCTACCACACGTGCGCTGGCCTTCATGCCGCATGCGACCGCCTTGCTCGACATGCACGCCCGGGCGCTAGAAGCCCTGCATGGAAATAGTGAGCGCGTCGGGGCCAGCTCCAACATCGGCACCTACCTTCTCCAGCCATTCGTGCGCAGCTATCTGACGACCGCAAATGAGAGGGGCGAGGTGGATCTGCGCATCGCCGCCAACCCGGATGTGGCCGACCAGCTACTGGCGGGCCAGCTCGACGCCGCGATCATGGAATGGTGGCTACCTCACCCCGACTTCGAACACCGCCTCTGGCGGGTCGAGCCGCTGGTACTTATCGTCAGCCCCGACCATCCGCTGGCTGAAGCAGGGTGCATAGAACGCGATCGTCTGGTGGACCTGCCGATGCTGGGAGGTGAACCGGGTAGCGGTACCGGACGGCTTCTGACCGAATACTTTGGCGAGCTGGGCGTGCCTCGCAGCGGTATGCAGCTAGGCAGCACCGAGGCAGTCAAACAAGCGGTCAGGGCGGGACTCGGCGTGTCGTTGGTGATGGCTTCCGCAGTACAAGACGAAGTTCGCAGTGGCGCGCTGGTAGCTCTTCCCATCCCGGGGCTTGAAAAGCGTCTCCAACTGATCTGGCGCAAACCGCCCGGAAATCTGCACCCGCCGGGATTTGTGCGGCACTTATTGGCCGGTTAGCGACGGCCTGACTTTGGCCGTCGCTACACATGGTCACACTTCGGTCTGTTCCGCCATTTCCAAGGCGTCATCGACCTCAATTCCCAGATATCGAACGGTGCTCTCCAGCTTCGTAT
>Ga0208645_1004143_pt1 | contig 10395 bp, 14 predicted proteins | sample VirMetDEL_Sep_01_FD_184519 | JGI IMG/M metagenome (GOLD analysis project Ga0208645, IMG submission 184519) | Aqueous microbial communities from the Delaware River and Bay under freshwater to marine salinity gradient to study organic matter... | ecosystem: Environmental > Aquatic > Marine >...
TTTCATTCCTATTTACATTATCCCTTTTTTTTATTCTATTTAGAGACAAATAGTTTTTCAATTTTTACTTACACAGATATCGGTGGCTCACGCAAAAAATTGAAATGAATTTACCTACATTATGTAGGAGCAATTTACACACTCACACAAAACATGTCTAATTCTTATCTTAAAAAATGGGTTGTTCAACAAATGTTTGCTATTGAAGCAGGAGAACTTGACGACCACAAAAGAGAGTTATTCCTATCATTTATGTCACTTAACGCGGGCTCTCAGTTTTTGCAGGAATGTTTTAAGATTTTTGAAAAAAAAAAACAGGTCACTTCTAGCGATGACGAGAGCGATGATTAAGGAGAAATAGTTAGTTAGTTAGTTAGATTATTTTTTTTAACTAACTAACCCAATCAAAAACTTAATAACCGAGATATCGGTGGCTCACGCAAAAAATTGAAATGAATTTACCTACATTATGTAGTAGTATCAAACACCAAACACGATGACCGACACGTATGAAAATGCGACCGCCAAAGAAAGGGGTCTTATAAAACACTTATCACGGAGAAATTATCAATTAGATAATCAAAAATTCCAGTGCCGTAAAGCAATGGAGTTGGCTGTTAAGATGATTGCAGATGCTGGTGGCGACCCTTTTGACTACATAGAACAAATGGAAGTATATGTGGAAATTCAGGAGTATAGCACGATAGGGGACTACATAAACAAAAAAGGATTTGTTAGTAAGGCACACTACAATAGTAAGAAAACTTACGTAGGAAGTGTAAAGGTAAAGGGCAATAAACCTATACTCACAACCTATATTGATACAATCTGTCGCAAAACTCACATATACAAAGATGGGTGGTTTAAGCAAAAACCTTTAAAGAAAAAGGTGAAGAAATTGATTTTAGTTAGTTAGAATACTTTTTTTAACTTACTTACACATCACGCAAAAAATTGAAATGATTTTTCTCATCATATTATAAACATTAAAACTACTATGTCATCGCAAACATCACACGCTATTAAAGGCAGGACTAAAGCAAACGATATTTTCATTACACCACGAGAACTCGCTAAACAACAAATTGATATGATTGAGACAAATGATGGCGATGTATGGCTTGACCCATGTCGCAATTCTGCTGACGGGTCATATTATTCACAATTTCCAAACGGTGATCACGAATGGTGCGAAGTTATTGAAAATAAATCATTCTTTGACTTTAATAAACCTGTTGATATTATCTGTCAAAATCCACCTTACTCCATTCTTAATGACTGGATTAAAAAAAATATTGAACTTAACCCCCGTGTCATATCTATGCTAATCGGTATTAATAATCTTACAGCACGACGCATCGAAATGCTTGAAAATGCAGGATATGGACTTACTAAAATGAAAATGATGAAAGTGTTTAAATGGTATGGTATGTCATGTATAGTCCAGTTTGAAAAAGATAAAGATAGTATAATTCAATTCGATAGAAAAGTATGGCGTTAATTACATATTAATATTTTCAAATATATATATATGAGTTTTACTTGCGATAAAGAAAGCGATAATTACACTACTGATGAATGGTGCTGGGAACTCATTAGAGACATAATTCCTAAAAACAAAATTATATGGTCACCCTTTTTTAATGATGGCAAAATGAAGGAATATTTTAATAATATGGATTTTGACATCATTCACGAAGACAAAGACTTTTTTTCATACACACCTCAATATGACTTACTAATCGACAATCCACCATTCTCAAAATTCCCTGAAGTGTGCGACAGATTAAAAGATTTAGATAAACCATTTATTTTATTATCACCTTGTCGCCCATTTCTAACCAAAAAATTTCAAAATCGTTTTAAAGAACATCTCCAAATTATTATCCCTAATAAACGATTAACATTTACTCATTTAGATAATGGCAATAAAAAATATTCACCACCATACGGAGCATGGTTCTTTTGCTACAAAATGAATTTACCTAAAGACCTTATGTGGATCTAAATTCATAAAAAATTATTACATAAAATCAAATATATTGAAATCATCTTTATTTGCTTCTTCAAATAGTATTTCAATTTTCTGGAATTTTTAGGAAACAGTAATTCGATGTTTTGATAATTTATAATACAATTCATTTAATTCTATACCAATAAATCTTCTATTTGTATTTATACAACCAATACCTGTAGTTCCCGAACCCATAGTATTATCCAAAACAGTTTCTCCTTCGTTAGAGTAAGTCTTGATAAGATATTCTATGAGCTTAACAGGCTTTTGAGTTTCATGATTAGTATATGTTTCAATATCAAACTCTAGGATTTCATTAGGATAGTTAGTAAATTTCTGTGTGTATTCAGTATTACTTGTTAGTTTGTTATTAGCACCTAAGTGATGAGGTTGGTTAAGCATTTTACCAATTCTTTTTGCTGAATTTTTCTTTTTAATATTAACAGCAACTAAACCTTGTGGGTTATAAGTCATATTTCCTTTGTGTCTTGATGCCGCTGCAGCACCACCTGGTGAGAAAACAACAATATCTTCTGTGCATGTCATAGGTCTGTAATTAGCCAATAGATAACGTGTTGTTTTATTTTTTTTCCAAATGAGATTATACTTAAACCATTTATAATTAGAACTTACTAACATACTTGTGAATGGTTGCTGTCCAAATAGACAGACAACACCAGATGGTTTTTTAAGTATTCTTTTATATTCTACCCAAAGTTTATCAATGTCAATAATAGTATCCCATTTACATTTTGTAGTTCCATAGGGTAAATCACATAGTATCAAATTTACACTATCATCAGGTATTTCTTTCATTCTTTCTAAACAATCGCCATGTAAAAGAGTAATATTATCTGTCTTAAAATCTTCTATCATAAGTTTTTCTCTATCTTCCTTCTTTTGTTGTTTTACTGTTAGATAAAAAAGTAGAAAAAGTATTTCAATTTTTTACGCCCACAAAATCAAATCACTCAATAAACTCGGCGTAGGCATTCCCAACACTTTTTTTGTCTCTTTTGCGTGTCTTGCTAAATAATTCTTCCTTTTTTTATCGGCAACCTCTTTTCCCTCTTTTTCTATATAAGTCGCATAATCCATATAAGGTTCTCCATTCGGTCTAATCCCACCTATACTCGCTATATATTTATCGTTTTTATCAAATACATCTATCTTTTTATTTTTCTTTAATGACGGTTTAATTTCATAACCTAATTTTTTCGCTTGAGCAATCTGTCTGTCTTTTATTTTATACGCCATTTATATATATATATATAATAAAATGGGACTTATGAATATAATAAAAGACTTCTGTGAAAGATTATCTTGTAAATCATCATGCGAACTCGGCGAGAAAGCATTGATTTTAGAGACAAATAATATTCTTGATTTATCCGATTATAATCTCACTATGAAAGATTTAAGAAACTTAAACCGCATTGTCTCTAAACGAAAGATTGAAATACAAGACTCACCTAAAATATCCGAAATATAAATCTCAAAATAATATAAGAACATCTGCTATACATTATATAGTTATAGAGACAAATGCCTCGCCATACCTCTCGCAATAAATCCTTTTATCATTACGTTATTCACTTTTATAATAGTGAAGGTGAATTAATGGCAGACGAATATTTCCTTACACTATTTCACATAATGGAGCGATTTAATGTCTGTCGCAAAACCCTGATGAGTCAAATAAAAAATCCTGAAAGGCGGTCGCATAAACTTAAAAATATTAAAATTTATAGGGTTCATATCCCTGTTCAGGATGATTTATTCGAACCGCAAGACGAACTTGCCGTCATCACGGACAATGAATGAAGGGTCGGACTCTATAAACTTTTTTTTATTATATCTATATCTATATGATTTTTGATGAGGCACTTGCTGGACTATATCCAATTTAATTAAATAATCAAAAACAGTTTTTATTTTATAATCGCTATGATTAGGATATAATTTTATTAATACAGATTTAAAAATACCATACTTGTAAGTGGATGCATGGTATATTTTTTTACTTTTATCAAATTCGTCAGTTATATTATTCAGTTCCGAGGCATCCATGAGTATATACTGTTAAGATTTTTATTTTGGTATCTAAACTTTTTTTAATTAAAATAAGGGAACTGTTGAATAAAATTAACATAATTATTTATCTATGTTAATTTTATAATATGAGCCACTCTCGGGATACGATCCATGTTTTAACCAAGACCACTCACACTAAATTAGCAGGAGGTCTCCCTACATCCCTTTCTGCATCGGGAAATCTTAAAGTTTCTATTGAAGAGTCAAGTGCTGGTGGTGATGCGACATTCGCAGAACAGCAAGTTCAATCGGCTCACCTCTCCACAATCGAAGGAGACACTACATCGTTGGACTCAAAAATTACTGCGTGTGATACTGGTGCGGTTGTAGTGAGTTCGTCAGCATTACCATCAGGCGCATCCACTGAAGCAACTCTCGCTCTTGTCGCTACTGAAGCAACTTTAACTGCACCTCAATATCAAGAAGGTGATACTATTGCTGCCGCCGATAAAGGGGTTTTAATAATGGGACGCAACGGAACAAACTCCGCTAAACCTATTCACATCACAGCCAATGGCGATGTTGAGGTTGAAATTGCTGACTTCGTAAAGGGTCAGGCTGCCTCTTCTGCATCTTTTCCTGTCGTCCTCGCAAACGACCAGAGTGAATTATCCGCTCACCCCCTTACTGTAAATAATCTCGGTAGTCAGGCAAACATAATCAATAACGCCTCACTCGCCAATGGTGCTAATTCATCTTCTGTTGATGTCAGCGATTTCAATACCGCTATGCTATGGGTAGAGGACGCTTCCACCGCTTCTTCCGATGGATATGATTTAGAGGTGTCCCAAGACAACACGAATTTCTATGCTATGACATCGCTTTATCCACAATTGCGAGGCGGTAAGCGTGAGGGTGTGCTCTACGACCTTCGCTTAAATGGTGTCAAATATGTTCGCCTCTTTAATAACTCTTCCACTGATACATACACAACCGTGTATGCTACTATTGTCGGATCGCCAAATTAAGTGTTAATTTTTATTTTTACTATATTTTTTTTGAAAGGATAGTATAAATGCGACTAATTCGTCTTGTTGGGAATGATGAGAAAGGGTTAATTGATAATTCATTTGACACAGATATTGAAATTAAGCAGGGACAAAAAATAGCATTGCAATCCGTATCATTCAACGAACGGATTTCAGTTCTTGATTTAGATGACACCAATAATGAAGTAGTTTTAGACCTCGCAGGTTCAGGTGCTGATAATATCTTAACTGTATCTCTTACATTAGGTGAATACGATAAAGATAATGTAGAAACTCTTTTTAATGAAATTAGAGATTTACTATGCTCAGCCATTAAATATCCACAAACAAATCCTTCTCTCTTTGATAAAATTAGATTAGGTATGTCTATTGATTGTAAAATCCAAAGTAATAGAGTTAATATAACTACATCACAATCCAATTTAATTTTGAATAGTGCGAGACAAACATCAGGTCAAGCAAAATATGTTAATGTAGTATTTACATCACCTTATTTACTTAAATCAGACAATAGCAACACAGTAAATGATGATGCTAAATATTATTCAAGTATCTCGTGGGCACCACAAGGTGGATGTATGATCCATAGGGTTCAAATTGTTAATTACACAGACACGGGAACTGGTCTTGAAGATAATGGGATTACACTCGGATTAAGTAATGTTTCGCCTGATATATGGAAAGATAAATCACAGATGACGGCTGACGAGAAAACCTACTATGTTAGATCCAACCGAAACACCGATACATATAAAACAAAAATAGATGGAGGCACAGAGCAAAACTCAGGCATTGCGCCCGACACCATTGCAGGTGATACAGATGATAATGATTATCTCGAATGGGTAATTGACGAGAACAAGTTAAAATGTTATTTATATAGACAATCTCAAGTTGTTCCTGATTTACTTGTAGAGACAGACTATGTTCAAGGAACGCCATTATATCCATTCATCATATTTCATGGAGGCGACAGTGCAATTGCGGTAAAAAATTCAAGACACACTATTGATCCTTTCACAACTACAAATAATGATGCTGTTCAAGATGATGAACATGTTATTCTGCATACAAATCCACCACCCACAACAGGCGGACGCCGATTAATTCCAACACAAACTTTAACATTATCTACATTAGTAGCAAATTTCTTTGGATTTAATAATGCTGTTAATACCATTAAGGCAGTGAGCGATAAAAGCACTGGAAATTTCTTCGTTGTCGGCAGTTTCATAGGTAATAAAATCTTTGTAGCAACATTGAGCAATACGTCCTATATGATAGAACTGAGGAATTTAAAAATCGAATCATATAATGCCGAATCCGGAACTCGACAGAATATTGTTGCGGTAGTCCCAAAATCATCTGGATTAGCAGAGAGCACGATTGAATATGAGCCGAGTAATCTTTACTTTATTAATATTGCCGAGAATGGACTTTTCAGGAATTTTTCAGCGAGATTACTTCGCATCGATGGTTCTCCCATTATAGTTGATGGTTTATCTATTGTCACGCTATTAATTAAAGATGAGAATGAATAAAATACTTATTTGTCTCTAATTATTCATTTTGATAGGCATTCATAAAATATTAAATTAAAAATTGATTTTGATATTTTATTAGTATGGCGGTATATATTTCAGTATGGAGAGACAGTGGAAAGTAATTGAAGGGTTTGATGGGAAGTATGAAGTGTCTAACTATGGCGAGATTAAGTCTAAATATGGTAAGGGTAAAATATTGAAATCAGGATTAGATACAGGTGGTTATTATAGTCTTATTTTATCTAAAAATGGTAAAACAAAACGCCATTTAGTTCATCGTTTAGTCGCACAAGCATTTATTCCTAATCCTGAAAATAAAAAAGTAGTAGATCATATAAATCGTATTAAACATGATAATAGAGTTGAAAATTTAAGATGGGCTACGCATAGCGAGAATAATATTAATATTGGTATGAAAAAGAATAATACCACAGGCTATAAAAATATATTTAAAACAAAATGGGGTTATGATGTTCAAATTAACAGGAATAAATTAAGATATAGAAAACATTGTAAAAGCGAAGAAGAAGCAATTGCTATACGTAATTTAATTAAATCTATGTTTGGCGAAGTAATAAATTAAATATTATATATTATTATATATCATATATATAGAATGAGCGATAATGAAGAAGGAATTACCTTGACAGATTCAATTGAAGAGACAGAGCCAATTGAAGATAAACCAGCGATTGAGATTGAGATTGATGACACCAAAGTCAAGAAGAAAGAGAAAAAACCAATTTCGCCTGAACGTCGCAAACAATTAATGGCGAATTTAGAGAAGGGTAGAAAAAAAGCGTTAGAAACACGCAGAAAAAACGCACTGGAACGCAAACGCCTAAAAGAAGAGCAGAAGAATTTTGCTGAAAATAATCCACCACCTGCCAAGCCCGTGAATGAGAACGATTTTAAATCTCAAATTGACGAATTAAAAAACTTAATTAAATCATTAAAAGCCGAAAAGTCAAGCGATAAAAAAGAAGAATTAGATAAATTAAAAGATGAGTTAAAACAAGTAAAGAAAGAAGAAAAAGAAGTAAAGAAACAAGAAAAAGAAGAAAATGAAATAATTACGATTCCAATCAAGAAGAAGACCGAACCGAAACCATCACCAATCCCAATTGAAAAAAAAAGAGTTGTCGTTTCTACATTCCCAACTAACATATGGTCGCAATGGCAATAATTTTTTAACTTATACAATATATATATAAGCAAACTATTTAAAAATTATATATTGTATAACATTAACTATGTCGTATATTGAGAGTTATTCACCTGAAATAGTTAATAAATTAATTAATCTCTCTCACTCTGATTATGAAGAGACAAGAAATAAATATCCTTACCTTAATAATAAAGGCGAAACCACTAATATAAAATTCGAGGTGAATTGTATTCGCAAACTATGTCGTCAAGCAAGTAAAAATAATTATAAACGTGAAATTAAATACAAATTCGGCGAGGGTAGAAATAGTGGGAGACTTTATGCTGATGGTGCATCATTGCAATCATTACCAAAATTCGTTAGAGGTGTTTTATGCGGTGATAGAACATATGATATTGACGCTGTTAATTGTCATCCACAACTACTTTTGTCTATGTGCCTTCAAAATAAAATACCTTGTCAAAATTTAAGTTCATATATATCCACACGTGAAGAAAAATTAAAAGACTTTATGGAAAGCGATAATATAGACAGAAGTAAAGCAAAGCAACTATTTATTAAATGTATTAATAAAGAAACTAAAACAACTAAAATCGGTAAATGTAAAGTCAAATCATCTTTTTTTCAGCAATACGATGATGAAATGCGAAATATTGTTAATAAATTTATTGAATTAAATCCTGAATTATATACTGAAATCCAAAGCAGAGAGCGTGATAATCACGGCGGTAAATTAATGGCATGGCTCTTAAATGAAGCAGAAGGCAAAATGCTTGACACGGTTATTGAAAATATCAAAGATAAATATATTATTCGCACTCTCGCATTCGACGGATTAATGGTTGATAAATATAATTATGATGGTGATAATATTGACACAAAAACTTTAATTGATACACTTGATAAAACAACTGAAAATATTGGTATTCGATGGACTCTCAAACCGCACGATATGTCCGCCTTACCTAAATTTATGGATTTAAATAATAATACAGAAGAGAATGCTGTCATTTACGGCAATAATGAAATGGATATTGTAGAACAATTATTTAACTTAAAATTCAAAGACAGATTTTACAGAATGCAGAATGAATTATATTTACTTCACAATAGAGTGTGGATTTCAAACAGACAACATATTTTAGAAATCATCAGGAAAGCAGTAAGGCATACACAAGGATTAGTAGAACACCCCAGTAAGTCAGGTGACCCCACCTATGAAAACATCACGCAATCTCTAACTAAAAGTAAATCGGTTATTAATGCCCTGATAGAAATTGTCCCTGAAAATGAAACATTTATTGAAAACATAGAAAAACGCAGTCTCGGTAAAATATCATATCAAAACGGATATATTGATTTTAGATTAGGTAGATTTATTGAATATAATAAACATAATAGCGATTATGATACAATTAATATCATTAACCGTGATTTTGAATATATTTCGCCCCATGACCCAATACGTATCGCATTAATGGAGAAGATTTTTAAACCGATGTTTTGTATAGAACAGGAAGATAGTGACGATTTTCACCTTATGGAATATTTTTTACATACACAAGCACGAGCCATCGCTGGTGAAATTGAAGATAAAATATTTACAATTATCACAGGTGAGCGTGATAGTTGTAAGTCCGCATATAATGATTTACTATTTTCATCATTCGGTAGTTATATACAAATGTTTAATATGTCCACGTTTGAATTAAAGAAAGATACAGGCGAAGAAGCAAGAAAATTAGGTGCGTTAGTAAAATGCAGGTTCGCAAGACTTATTACCTCGCAAGAAATTAGTGATAAATGGTTAGATGGAACATTATTGAAAAAATTATCATCAGGAGGTGATCCTATTACCGCAAGAGGTTTATATAAAGATGAAGTCACATTTACTCCACAATTTAAAGTTATGGCATCAGGCAATCAAAACCCACGTATGAAACCTGTTGATGCTATGGAAAAATGCTTTCATTTTACTATGAAATGTAAATTCGTTGATAAAATGCCTGAAAAAAAGTCGCCCCTGTTAAAATATTATTATAAAGACTCTAAAATTAAACATTTTGTTCGCCGTGATGATATTGGTAATGCTATGGCGAGTTTATTATTAGATTATTATAAAAGAACGGATACTTTCCAACCTGAAAGCACGAAGGAAGAAGATGAAGTAAATATTGACCCTGAAATTATTATCAAAGAAAATTTTGAAATAACTGAAAATAGTAATGACAGAATTTTAAATAATGAATTCGACGAGTATATATTTCCCAAACTTAAAAATCATTTTGATAGTTCTCGCCATTTACGTAAAATGTTAAAACATGCAGGAGCAATCCCATTCAACCAAAAAGGAAGGGGTTTAAAAAACGTTGTGTTTATTGGTGATGACGAGGTATGTGATGATATTTAATGTGTTTCGCAACGCCATAATTTAATGGGGTGTGAGGGTTTAGTCTTATGGAACATTTATACACAACTTTTATATTCCAAAGTCCTACACAGTAATTACCATATCCTATATATATATATTATTTTTTTTTTTTTTTTTTTTTTTTTTTTTTTTATTTTTTTTTATTTTTTTTTTTT
>Ga0208645_1004144_pt1 | contig 10392 bp, 8 predicted proteins | sample VirMetDEL_Sep_01_FD_184519 | JGI IMG/M metagenome (GOLD analysis project Ga0208645, IMG submission 184519) | Aqueous microbial communities from the Delaware River and Bay under freshwater to marine salinity gradient to study organic matter... | ecosystem: Environmental > Aquatic > Marine >...
AATTGGAATTCACGACCGGCACCGAACGTTATTGGTCGGGCGTGTTTCCGTTGTCCTACGATTCCCAAACGTGGCAACCCACGGGGGGAATTGGACGTATCGGGGAGCAAGAATCGAGCGAAGATTTCCGCGCCAACAAATTCACGGTGGAAGTGGCTGGCGTTCCCGCGTCGGAAATTAAAGCCGGCGCCCTCCGCGCAGCGAATTATAAGGGCCAAAATGCCCGTTTTATTTGGGCTCTGGTTCAAGGCGACTCGGTTTTGTGGTCCGCGCCGCAGTATTTTAAAATTGATTCGCTAGACTATCAATTGTCAGGGACCGAGGCCGGCGCCCGAATCACGATGGAACATGAAACGCTCTATGCAGCGCGCGAATCGGTGAAGATTTACTCGGACGCACAACAACAAGCGGACTACCCTGGCGATTTGGCATTCGAGTTTTTGGCCTACCTGTCAAGCGGCGTTGAAGTGCGTTGGGGCGCGAACGGTTCAACCTTCAAGAACTGATGAACTATTGGGAAAACAAATGGTCCGAGTATGCCAACGCCGAGGCCAAGGCCGCAAAAGATTTTGGCCGCGGTGACGCCGATTGCGCGGCGTTGTGCGCCGGTTGGGCGTCGATTGTGAGCGGCCACACCGTTTCCCTTCCGCCGATGACTGACGAGGGCATGGAGGCCTTCCTCCGCGACCGTGGCGGCGTTCAGAGCGTGGTTGCGGCCTATCTTTCACCGGTTGGCTATACCATGCGCCCAACACCGCGGGCGTGGCCGTATGGGATTGCCGTTTTTGAAACCCGGCATGACCGGTTTCCGGTTGGCGTCGGTGTGTTGGTGGGAAACCGGTTGGCAACCCGCCTAGAAGGGCGCGCCGGCGTCGCTTACGTTTGGCCTGACAAGGTCAATGTGTTGCATATGTGGAATCACGACAACCTTTCGGAAGTATGGGGATAGGCGTTGCAATTGGTGCGTTGGTTTCCAGTATTGCGGGAGCGGCAAGCACCGCGGTCGCGGCCATTGGAGGGTTTGGAGCTATTGGAAAAGCCGTTCTCACCACCGCGTTGTCGGTCGGGGTGAATATCGCTTCCAAAAAACTCTTTGGGCCAAAACCGCCGGACCAAAAACAAGGCCGATCCGGCAACCTTCGAACGTCGACGATGCCGCATCATGTCGTTTTAGGCGAGGTGCGAAAGGGCGGGTTGATTGCCTACGTAAACGGGTCGGGGCCTTCGAATAACAACAAGTGGCTTTACCTGGCCGTTGTGGTGGCCTCGCACGAGGTGGAATCAATGGACACCCTTCATGTCGGCGGCACCGAAACGGCCTTCGATGATCTCGACAACGGGAATGCCGTTGGTCGGTTGCATGATTACGCTTTTTTCAAATTCCATACAGGATCACCGACACAAGCGGCCGACGCGGTTTTGGTGGCCGCGAACGCTAATTGGACGACCGCCCACCAATTCAAGGGCCGCGCCTATGTTCGCGCCGAGTTGAGGGAATCACCCGCGCGGTTCCCTTCATTCATTCCCGCCCTAACGGTGACGATGAAGGGCGCGAAAGACATTTACGACCCACGCGCCGGCGGGTCGACCGGTTACACAAAGAATCCGGCGTTACAGGCCGCATGGGTTCTCGAAACCTATTGCAATGTTCCGCGGGCGCGCATTGACCAAACATCGCTCGAAACGGCGGCCGATATTTGCGACGAGTCGGTGACCATAAAAGACCTATCTTCGGTGAATAGGTACGAATCTTCCGGCTTTTTTGAACTCCAAGGCCACCCGGAAGACTGGCTCGACCCGATCACGCGCGCCATGGCCGGCGCGGTGGTTGAGCATAACGGGAATTATTACATTTACGCCGGCGCCTACACCTCGCCCGTGGTGACGATCACCGACGATGATATTGTGGGCGATATTCTCTATTCCACGGCGCGGTCGACCCTCGAACGGCCGAACACCATCAAGGGCATTTTCGTTTCACCCGAAACCTACGATGCGCCGGCGGAATACATTGCAGTGACGGGAACGGCCGCCGATGAAAACGAATTTTTAAACGAAGACAACGGCGTTGAAAACGTGATGGAATGGGATTTGGAGTTTTGCCAAACTCACGAACAAGCGCGCCGGGTGGCCTCTATTATTCTTCGCACAAACCGCATGGATGAAACCATTGAGTGCGACGTGAATTTGCAGATTGGCCTCGACGTAAAACCATGGGACACCGTCACCTTGAATTCGACGGTTTTGGGAATCAATGACACCTTTCGGATTCTCGATCACAAGCGGGTTGTCGATCCGCAAGGACCTCGTGCTTACGTGACCCTTTCGCTTCGCAAAGTGGCGTCGTCGATCTATGATTGGACGCCGGCCAGTCAAGAAAAGGACCTGAACATCTCGACGCCGGTGACGCCCGACGAACCGGTGGAAACCACGCCGTCGGTGATCGTTGGCGATGAGCCGACGAACGATGAGGAACAAGTCGGCTCAATCTACCTAAACGAACAATCTTCGAACCGAGGAACCGGGCGTGGTCCGTTCATCGTTCGAAAGAAAGTGGAAAAGACATCTTAAGCCATGCCAACCGATGAAGAATGGACAGGGTGGGAATGGGAACTTGGCGCCCACCAGGCCGGCGAATTCGACGCGTCGACGGGGACATGGCCGCCGAGTGGCGCCACCGGCGGCATTATTCCCGAGGTGTTGCGGCGTGGTGATTTCTACCGGGTTTCCGCCGATGGGCCGACCGGTTGGCCGTGGACGGGATACCAACTCAAAGAGAACGACGAACTAGTTTCGAAAACCGGCGAGGCAACCACCGCGGTTTCCGATTGGTATCGACGTAACAACAACCTAACGGCCGGCGCCACCGGACCGTCGGGGGCGGGTGGCGGCGCGTCGGGAAATACAGGGCCCCAAGGCGCGACCGGCGATCAGGGCATGTCAGGCGTCGGAATGACCGGAGACGGCGCCACGGGTGGCCAGGGGCCTCAAGGGCAAACCGGGGGCCAAGGCCAAACCGGAGACGGCGCCACGGGCGGCCAGGGCCCGACCGGCGGCGTTGGGCCTCAAGGGCAAACCGGCGGCCAGGGGTTGACCGGCGACCAAGGGACAACGGGGAATCAAGGGCCGGCGGGCGTTGGCCTAACGGGCGTCGGGCTGACCGGCGACGGCGGCGACACCGGCGGCCGGGGCGCGACGGGCCAAACCGGACCGCAGGCGCCGACCGGCGAAATGGGTCCGACGGGGCCTCAAGCTCCAACCGGGAACGTGGGCCTAACGGGGGACGGCGCGACCGGCCAAACAGGGCCACAAGCGCCAACGGGTGATCGTGGGAACACCGGTGAAACAGGACCACAAGCACCGACAGGGGAACGGGGGCCAACGGGTGACGGCGCGACCGGCCAAACAGGGCCGCAGGCGCCGACGGGCGAGCGAGGCGGGACGGGTGAAACCGGACCGCAGGCACCGACCGGCGAGCGAGGCCAAACCGGCGAGCGAGGGAGCACGGGTGAAACCGGACCTCAAGCGCCAACCGGCGAACGCGGGGCGACAGGCGAAACCGGCGTTGGCCTAACGGGCCCACAAGGGGAGTCCGGTTTTTCGGGCGTTGGGGGAACCGGTGAAACCGGACCGCAGGCGCCGACCGGGGAACGAGGGCCAACCGGGTTTGGCCTAACTGGCATTTATTGGCGAAGTGATTGGGCCTCTGGAACCGGCTACGATGCCGACCGCCGCGACGCGGTGCGGCACGATGAAGGCCACGGGTCGTTCATCATCAAAATTGATCACGATTCGAGTTCATCAAATGAACCGGGCGTGGCACCATCCTGGCAAACGTATTGGGAATACATCGCCCGCGACGGCGAAACCGGCGCCGGTGCGACGGGGCCAACCGGACCGCAAGGTCCGACCGGCGGCCAGGGGCCAACGGGAGAAGGGCCGACCGGTGAAGGGTTCAATTGGCGCGGCGAATATACCGCAACCACCCACAACGGCGGCGACGTTGTTGCCTATTCGGGCGATCTTTACTGGCACAAAGACGGGGGATCGTTTGCCGTTCCTCCAACCAATCCGGCAAGCTGGGAACTCTTTTTGCCGCATGGGCCAACCGGCGAACAAGGGCCGACCGGTGAACAAGGCGCATCGGGTGGCCTCGGTGGCACAGGTGGCACAGGTGCAACCGGATTCAATTTTCGCGGCGCCTGGGCGACCTCGACGCTTTACGAAAAACCCGACGGCGTCGAAAACCTCGGCCACACCTGGCACGTTAAAGTTGATCACACCTCGGCACCATCGAACGAACCGGGCGTGGGTGCGTCGTGGGCGACTTATTGGGAGAAAATGACAGGGCGCGGTGCGACGGGCGAACCCGGCCAAACCGGCGGCCAGGGTCAAACGGGCGGCCAGGGTTTGACGGGCGACCAAGGTCAAACGGGGGGGCAGGGGCCGCAAGGTGCCACCGGTGAACAAATCGGCGGGCCAAACCTAACCGGCACCTGGTATTGGGATTTCGGGCCATCGGGCGGCCAATGGAAGACGTTTACACCGTAAGCAAAAGAAAGAGCCAACTTCTATTCGGTGCACTCAGAAACACCGAATGAATTATATCATTACCCTCAATATCGGGGCGAAGTATTCGCACGCCTACACGATCAACTTGTGGCATGCGGTTCGCCGTCGTCTCCCGAACCGCGCTTACCGGTTCATTTGCTACACCGACCGGCCGCAAGCGGTGCCAAATTACATTGAGACGGCGCCCGTTCCATACGGCTACCTAAACGGGTGGTGGTCGAAACTGATGCTTTTTCAGGCGCCCGAAATCCCCATAGGCTCGACGGTGACGTTTTTGGATCTCGACACGTTGTTGGGGCCTGATTTTGAGCAATTGTTAGCAACGCCGAAAAAGGGTCGGTTGCGGATTCTTCAAAACCTCGCCATTCAATACGGCATACCGCAACCAAAAGGCGACGATGCAACTTGCGGTTCGGCAATCATGACGTGGCAACACGGCGATTTTGACCACATCACGCAAGATTTTTTGCAGGAAGAACGGGTGGCGCATCGGCAGCCATCCAAAACCTTCCGCGGCGATCAAGACTATCTTTACCACAATTTTTCCGGGGCCTTCGATTTCTTTCCGGCCTCGTTGGTTGAATCTTTAAAATGGGGGAAACGTCCCGGTGCCGCGGCAACTTGCGATCATGGGAAACCTCTTCCCGTCCAGTTTTTGCCGCATTCGCAATTGATAGCGAACGGAGAACACCAAAAGCCTAGCCTTGACCTTGAATCGTTCCGCAACGCCTACGAAGGCCGGCGCGCCGAGTTGCTACTAACGGGCCCGAGCTTGGCACATTACAAACAGGACCGGTCGATGGTTTCATTTGGGGTGAACTCGATTCTTTTCGAGGACGGTTGGAATCTCGATCATTTCTTGATTCAAGACCGCGGGCATGCCGGCAACCCGCGCAGTTTCACGCGGTCGCCTGGCCGATACAATGATTTCGTTCCGGGCGTGGCCAAATGGTTCGGCGATTTCAGCTTCACTAAAGGCCAGGCGAAACACGCGTTGGCCGGGTTGGTGGCAACCAAAACCGGACACTTGAAAATGGAAAATGGATTCGGATTTGAAGATCCGGCCGCGGCGGCACCGTTCTCCTTCGATCCGCCATTTTGCACGCGAAACTCGGTGGCCTTCGTTGCGCTCCAAATGCTCGTGTTTATGGGCGTGCGCGAAATTCATGTTGTGGGCGCCGATCTGCACGGCGGGCGTATCGGCCAACCCGAAACCGTCGCGCATCTAACGCCGGCAATCAAGATGCTCGAAGAGGCATGGCAACAAGCGGCGGATTTTTGCAAGGCGCAAGGCGTGCGGTTGGTCATGGTGAATCCGGTGGGGTTGCGCGGCCAAGGGTTCATCGAGCTTGATACGGTGAAGCGCAAGGCGCCGGCAATCTCTCACGAGGAACACAAAACCACGCCCGGCGAGGGCATGCGGTTTCATCTTCTTGGACCACCTTACGCCGCCATCGCCGAGAAATATTCATTATGCGCCTACACGCAAAAGGTGTTGAAGTGGGCGCGCATGATGGCCGGAAAAGGCTATGAGGTTTTTCATTACGGCCACCCGGAACACGAGTTGCCGGATTACGTGCAACACGTCGACACCATCACGTCAAAGGATTGGGAAGAGTGCGGGTTGCCGGCGCGCGGAAATTGGCGCGAGGTTTTCTTCGATGCGCAAAACCGAGAATTGCAAGGCCGATATAATCGCAACACCGCCGAGGCCTTGGCGCGCAACGCGAGGCCAAAAGACTTCGTTTTACATTTCTGGAGTGGCACGCAAGAGGCGGCCACAATGGCGAACCTTCGCGACGTTCAAATCGTGGAGCCGGGCATTGGTTACACAACCACGTTTGCGACCTTCAAAGTTTTCGAGTCTCACGCAATCCGCAACCATTGCCACGGCCTACGCATCGCCCGCGAAAAGCGCGACCTTGACCCGTGGCAAATGGATACGGTGATTCCAAATTACTTCGATCCGAAAGATTTTGAGTTTAGCGAGGGGCCCGGCGCTCATTTCCTCTACCTCGGCCGAATCATTCGCCGCAAGGGCCTCGAAATAGTCGTGCGGCTGGCCATCGACAATCCGACGAAACAATTCGTGATCGCTGGCCAGGGCAATCTCACAAGCGCGATTCCGGCTGGCCTTGGCATTCCCTCAAATATCGAGCTTGCCGGCTACGCTGACACCGAGAAACGCCGAAACCTTATGCGGGACGCGAAAGCGTGCTTGGTGCCGACCCTCTACAACGAACCGTTTGGCGGTGTCGCCGTCGAGGCCATGCTTTCAGGAACGCCGGTGATTACCTCACAAAACGGCGCTTTTGCCGAAACCGTCGACGATAATGTTTCCGGCCTTCGGTGTTGGAATTACTCCGAATACCTTGAGGCGCTTGATTGCGTCGACGTGCTCAACCGCCACCAGGTGCGCGAATGCGCCGAACGTTATTTGTTCGAGGCGGTGGCGCCGCAGTATGAACGTTATTTTAAGTGGCTCCACCAATTGGCGCACGACCGCAAAAACCTCTGGTGGACGAAAGGAGGAACGACCCAATGAATCCAATTTCCCAAGCAATCGAAACGGAGCTGAAGTTGCCGGCGTTGCGCGATGCCGCACACGGCCACGGCCTACGCATCGCGCAAATTGAAGACCGCTTGGAAACGATCAATCCGGGGGCATCGATGGCCGCCGGAATGCCCGGTTTTCGCACGGTGACGAAATACGCCGATTTCCTCAAACCGGGGCCGTGGTTGGTCAACTCACCGGTGGCCATGGAAGGATCGTTGACCCTCGACAAACCGGTTTGGTTTGGGCCGGGCGGCGCGCTCCTACAACGACCCGGCGAGGTGTTGGTTTTTAACGGTCGACCGATCAACCCGTGCGAACACCAAGTGTTTTTCGGGTGGTCCGTCAACGAGTCATACCCGGACCGATGGACGTTTAACGCGGGCGCTTCGGTGGTCGGAACCTTCGGCGGACTCATCCAACGGCCGGCAACGTGGTGGGGGCTCGTCACAAGCGACGCAATCGGCCTGGCGCCCGAGGACGAAGCAGGGGCCAACGTGAGCGCGATTCACGCCGCCGCACTGTCACGACCCTTCCTCGGCGGCGAAGCCTCTCCTGTGGACGTACAGTTGCCAGGCGGGCGCATTGCGATCAACCGACCGATTCGGCTTGATGGTTTGCGCGCCGGATTGGTCGGGGCGAGTGCGCACGGCATCACCGCGACCCGGCTTTGGTGCGCTTCGAATCGTTGGCGGTTCAACGAAGGCTACACGATTCGAACCGACGATTTCCCCGACGGCACCGTGCCGGTGGTTGTTCTCGGCTACGAACGCCAGCCGCAAGGGAACCCAGACGAGGGTTTTCAAGGCGCCGTGCGCAATCTCTCGATTGTTTGCCCCTTGTCGAACTCGCGCCCGGTGTCGGGCGTGATGTGGGAGTGCGGGTTGCAGGAGGTTTCGAACATCAGAAACGTCGCCATCTCGAACTATTCGGGAATGGCGATTGGCGGCCCGCGCCGGCAACACCTCAAACATAATGACGACAACCCGCGCGATACCTTTCCGCAAGTCAACACCGTGGTTTTCGAAGGTATTTGGGCAACGTCGCCGAACAAGCGGTTTCACGATCCGCGCGGCGCCGTTCTCTTTGGGCTGAATTGGGAGCTGCGGAATTCAACGTTTCACCATCACACCGCCGGCGGCCGATTCCGGCGGGCGGTGATTGCGTGCGGGTCGCGCTCTATGGGCCGCATCCAAAACGTGCACGTCGAGCACAACCCGCCCGCGAACAACCGAGAGGCCTCGGCGTGCGTCGAGGTTTCCGACAACCGCGCCGCCGGCCGAATGTCCTTCGAAGGCCTTTATGGCCACCTCGCCGGCAACCTGGCCGACGGCAAACGATCGGTGACGTTGCGCAACCTCAACCCTCGGGCATCGTTCCACGCAGCGAACATCAACCACCGCACTGGTGTTCCAAAAGGGCATATATGGGAGAACCTTACGCAATGCGTCGAGGACGTGCCGTTGCAGATTCCCGCAGGGGTGGGGGTGAAGCGCGGGTTCCAATGCGGGACGCAATTTGCGCACGCATCAGGAAAGGTGTGTGCACGCTATGCCAGGGAACACGACCACTATGCCAGCCAAACACGGGTCGACACTCTTTCAGAGCTTAAGCCGATTTGAAGGCCTTGCCTAAAACCGCGGTGTGAGGAGCAATCGTTGCGTCGTAATCTAACACCGCAAACCGGTGGCCGAGGTTTGGAATCACTTGCGCGTCGTGCACCACCACCACGTCGCATTTTTCCAGCAAAGAGGGAACGTGTTTGATGCGTTCCCGCACAAGTTGCTCGTGATCTAACAAGATCATTCCATATTGCTGTCGCAATCCGATCGGTTTCGAAAAGTCGCAATCGTAAAATTGATGATAAGGCGAACGGCCACAATTGAACCTTTCGGCCCATTGCTCATCTTGAATATACGAATGCAAATTGACTCCTTTTGCTTTGGCGATCTCCGCAAGGATTGGCGTCGAGTAGTAGCCGCACCCGGTTTCCGCAATGGCACCAGATGTTTTTAGGGCCCAACGAATCAAAAGGCGTTGGTGGGTTGAATATGGGTCGATCATAAAGTTTTCAGTGTTTCCAACGCTTGCCACAACAAGCGCCGTGTTTCTCTCACGTTTACGCCTAACGCCTTGGCAGTCTCGCGTTCAGTGGCACGCGGTGTTTGAATCAATCGCATTTCCACGACGCGGCGTTGGGCCTCGGGGAGCTTGGCGAGTTTCCTCTCGTATTCGGTGGGTCCGTCGTCGAACTGGCAGGGCAAAAACTCAGGGTCATAATCGGTCGGCGTGTTCGCGTCCCTAACGGCCTTCGACATCGCCGACCGGACGAAAGGTTTCAAGTATGCCCAGCAAGGCACGCCTGGCCGCGGTTGCCAGTGCTCGATTTTGCGAGCGGCGGCCATATAACCGATTGAGACAAGGTCGCCGGGTTCGCAAACCTTACCGGGTTGAGAATAGCGGTGCGCGGCGCGCTCGATGAAAGGCAACAAGGAATCGAGCACCAGGCGCCGACCGGCCGGTGTTCCCGCGTGCTCGTGTTCCTCGTCGGTGGTCATTGTGTCATATCCGGTTATTCCACATTTCGTTGTGCATATACACTGTTCTCGGTAAAAAGGGTGAGTTGCCGCGTAGAGCGGTCGATGCGCTCCACCGCTTTCGCGTAGTATCCGGCGTCTATCTCGCAGGCGGTCAGGTGCGCCCCGAAGTAGTGGCAGGCAATGGCGATGCTTCCGCTTCCCATGTGCGTGTCGAGGATGCGATCTCCGGGCTTGGAGTAGTTGGCGAGCAGCCAGTCGTAGAGTGCCACCGGCTTTTGCGTCGGGTGGATTCGGTCGTCTTGGAGCGGGTGACACTGAAACTTTTTCGCGGTCGTCTTGAAGCTCGTCCATGCCAGTTCCACCGCCGCGAAGCTCACCTCATTGGAGAACATTTTATCCCACACGATCCAGCACGGGCTATTCAGCGGCAGGCGTTCCATAAAGTGGTTCGCCCCCCACACAATTTGATTGCGGGACACGCGCCTGAGTTCTGCGAAGTATTCCAGCGGCGGGGCATCGTGATCCCATTCGCCCATGTCGTAGGTGGCGCGAGCGTCACCTTTCCGCCGACCCATCCCTTGCTTGTTGTCCCCAACTCGGATGCCATAGGGCGGATCGACGATTGCCAGATCGAAGTGACCATCGGGGTATTCGGCCATCAGTTCCATGCAATCGCCTAGCCTGAGATCCAAGAAAGGAGAACAAGGCGCGGATACCAACCCCTGC
>Ga0208645_1004147_pt1 | contig 10388 bp, 18 predicted proteins | sample VirMetDEL_Sep_01_FD_184519 | JGI IMG/M metagenome (GOLD analysis project Ga0208645, IMG submission 184519) | Aqueous microbial communities from the Delaware River and Bay under freshwater to marine salinity gradient to study organic matter... | ecosystem: Environmental > Aquatic > Marine >...
CCACAGAAAAATCCATGAAGATAATGTTCAATGGCTTTCATCTTTTTGTTCCTATCCGGCTGCCTCTCAATCACGACGGTCTTGGCATCTCTTAACCAATTTCTCCTTTCCAAATGTTCTTTCAAAGCGGGCAAAAGTCCACCCTGTCTCTCTGAAGGAACACTCGCCACCTCCCACTGAAAAATACGTTTTGTGTCGGCATCCAAAAAACACATTGCCAAATTTTTAATACCGACATCGATACTTATCAACATCTTATTAAAGAATAAATATTACTATTCTTTAATTAAATGGGATGACATGTTGTTGGTGGTGTTGCCATGGAATAGATTCACAGATCTTGCGCCTACCATACAAACACGATGCGAAAACAGATCGCTTTTCTATGATGGGTCAGTTCTGTTCATGGGAATGCATGAAAGCATGGAATATGGATAGTAAAAATGTTCATTCACCAGAAATCAACCAGTTCATTACACTTTATAAAAAACGAGTTTTAGGAAAAGTTACACCCACTCGCAGGGCTCCTTCGCGATATTCACTAGAACTTTTTGGAGGTAATTTATCTATTGAAGAATTTAGAAAAGGTTCAGAAAATACATGGATTCAAATACCAAATAGTAATTATTATCCTTTGATTGTCAATAAATATAAAGAAATAACGTCTAAAGAAAAGAGAAAAGAAAGTGTAATTATAACAGAAGAATCTAAAATTGATGATATAAATAATTCAGAATCAACCACAGACGACCTAAGATTGAAACGACCGATCCCACTCAAAAAGGCGAAAAATAATTTAGAAACACTCATGGGATTAAAGAAGAGAACCAAAGAATAATAAATGTGGTACGAACCAGAAGTAGAATATGACACACGAGTAGTTGACCTTAAACAGGTCATGATGACCCCGGCTATATTCCGCGCCGTGAAGAGAGCGGGTGGTAAGATCAAGGAGAAGGACTATGAAAAGGACCCTCATCCGGCACCCACCCCACTGAAAGAAGACATCGCCAAGTTGGACTTTTTCGAGGGTTCGCCCGTGAAGGTCAAGGAGCATGGTGACTTTTACAGGATTATCGATGGTCGCCACCGGGTCGCGGCGATGTTGCTAAAAAACTTTAGGCAAATTTCAGTCGATGTCATCTCAGATAATTAATGTCACATTATATTAATATGTCTCTGATCAATGCCGTGAAAAATGGAAATGTCAATGCCATCAGGAAACTCCTGAACAATGGAGCCAACGTCAACCAGGCGGACGAGGACGGATGGACGGCCCTGATACAGGCGTCCATCTTGGGTCGCGCGGAGATAGTGAAATTCCTCTTGGCAAAGGGAGCCAATGTTAATAAGGCGAGCAAGAAAGGAGTAACGCCTCTGTACCATGCGACCGTCTTTAATCACCCTGAGGTGGTGAAGTTGCTGCTGGCCGCCCCGGGCATCGACGTCAACAAGGCGTTCAAGGGATCAACGCCTCTGGTCATAGCGTCCAAGAATGGTCACACGGATATGGTGAAGTTGCTGCTGGCCGCCCCGGGCATCGACGTCAACAAGGCAGACAAGGACGGAAGGACGCCTCTGTATTGGGCGTCCGATATGGGTCACACGGAGGTGGTGAAATTACTTTTGAGCAAGGGTGCCAACATCAACAAGGCGACTGAGAGAAAAGATATGCCTCTGCTCACAGCGTCCTACAGGGGTCACACGGAGGTGGTTAAATTACTCTTGGCGAAGGGAGCCGACGCCAACAAGGCGGACAAGAACGGACGGACGCCTCTGTGGAATGCGTCCGACCGAGGTCACGTGAAGGTGGTGAAGGTGCTGCTTGGCGCCCGGGGCATCGACGTCGACAAGGTGGATAATTACGGACAGACGCCTCTGATGATAGCGTCCTATAAGGGTCACATGGATATCGTGAAATTGCTCCTGGCGAAGGGAGCCGACATCAACCAGGTGGATGAGGACGGAGAATCAGCTCTGCATGCGGCTTCCGATGCAGGTCACGATGATATTGTGAAGTTTCTCATGGCGAAGGGAGCCGACGTCAACAAGGCGGACAATGAAGGACGGACGCATTTGTGGATAGCTACGAGGAATGGTCATGTGTCGACAGTAAGAGAATTGTTAAAATCCAAGAATGTCCAAGTGGACAAAGCGGATAAAAAAGGATGGACGCCTCTCATGATCGCATCCCAATTCGGCTCACCTTTGTGCGCAAGGGCATTATTGAAAGCAGGTGCCAACGTTAACAAGACGAAGCCGGATGGAGTTACAGCTCTTCACGTTGCCTCATTCAATGATCAAGAGGATGTGGTAAAAGAGCTTTTGGCCGCGAAGGACATAGATCCTTTCAAGCAAAATGAAGATGGAAAAACCGCACTGGATGATGCAAAGTCCGACGCCGTTAAGAAACTTCTGAGGAAAGCCATGGGTATTACGACCAGGTGGCGAAACATGAACGCCAATCAAAGAAATGCTTTCAAACCTATGCTCCTAAAGCGCATGATCGCCAAGGGGTTTAAGAATGGAAAAAACGCGACTTTCACCGAACCCATCATATATGCGAACTACAGTTACAGAACTTTGAAACCTGTGAACAACAAAAATAAAAAAATTACTTCATTCGGTCTGGTGATCGATGACAAGAACAATGTCAAGTCTATCCTAGATTTGGAAGGGGCTACGCGGGCTATGAGAAATGTTCGCGAGAGAGCGAAACGCGAAAATAAGACAGTGAAGCAACCGCTACCCGGTATCATATTTGAAAACTGGTCTCTCGTGAACTTCACTCCCGAAGAGTACTTTAACGCGATGAAAGATTTGATGAAGCTAAGTGCCGTCGCCAAAAGCGCACGGACCCGTAAGAATCTTGAATCCGGTAGGATGAACCGGATTGAGGCAAATCAAAGAAAGACGGGTAGAATCGCCAATCTTCGGTCTACGATTCGAAAGTCAAGGAGGGAACTAAATAATTTAATGTAATGATAATAATTAAATAATAAAATCACTAGTATATTTAGTATGACAGATGCCAAGCGGTTTTCCTATGACTAATCAAACCTTCATAGAAAGATCTAAACAAATACATGACAGTTTCTATTCATATGAAAAAACTAATTTTATTAGATCTCATACAAAAATAGTAGTAACATGCCCAAACCATGGTGATTTTAGAACAAAACCCTATAATCATTTAAATGGTTCTGGGTGTATGTTATGTGGTAGAGAAAAAACCACAAAAGCAAGAAGATTGAATCAAAAAGACTTTTTACAACGAATAAAAGAAATACATGGAGATACTTATATTTTTGATAATACTGAATATGTTAATTCAAGGACCAAAGTATCTTTAATATGTAGAAAACATGGTTTAATAAAAATGAGTCCAAGAGAACTTTTAAGTGGAAATGGTTGTAATTTATGTGGTTATGAAAGAACGCGTTTGGAAAGGAATGATTTTATAAAAAGGGCAAAAGAAAAACATGGAGATATTTATGATTACGATAAAACTTTATATGAAACAAAAAGAAAAAAGGTAATAATAACTTGCAAAAAGCATGGAGATTTTGAACAATTACCACTTCATCATTTGAAAGGAAATGGTTGCCGTAGATGTATAAATAAAACAGAAGGAAAATTAAGAGAAATATTATGTGAACTTATTCCAAAATCCGAAATAATAAGTGAAAAGATAATATTTAATCTTAAAAGAATGGATTTTTATATACCAGAATTATCTTTATACATAGAACTGGATGGTGAACAACATTTCAAACAAGTTGCTGGATGGACAAGTAATGAATTACAAATTCAAAATGACGTCAATAAGACAATAAACATATTAAATGATGGATGTCATTTAATACGTATATATCAACCGTGGGTTTATGAAGATAAGGGCAACATAAAAGATATGATAACAGAATGTTTAGAGAATATTGTTGAAAACCCAGTCCAGTATATAGGACCTGATGGTATTTATGAAAAACATGAAAGTTTACTTAGAACGTTTCTTAGCGAGTAACTTCTTTTGTTTAGTGATGAAAGCCTTCTCCTCCTTTGTTAAACTCTTATTTCGGATGGCAACCACCTGATCAAATAAGGGATTTCCTCTTTGAAAATTCCATAAAGCCCTACTGGCATAAAATTCAGCGGTTTCAGGTGACTTCCATGCGGGAGTCCCGTCCTTTAACAAGATAGCCTTATGTGACGTGGTGTATCGGTAGCGTTTCTTCTCGGCGTACTCGGGATCCACCCTAGACCACAGATCGTAGTCACCGTAGCCAGCCTGACCGAAGTAGATGGTTTCGCCCTTGGGTGACTTGATCATGAATTTCTTGACGGGATAACTGCTTCGTTCGACCTTCGCCATATATAATTTCCCAGGATAATAATAAGAATGAATCTTTACTTCATCGCATTTCTATTTGCCCTGGTGTTCATCATCAGTTACAAGCCCGGTTCCGGAACGCTCCAAAAGTGGTTCGGGGTCAAGGAGGGGATGCACCACGAGATGATGGAGGCACCCGAGGTTATGGCTCCTTCCTACAAGGTCACGAGCCGTGACGAGATTAACGCGCGAGAACTGGATAATATTTTTGGTATTCAACGATAAATGCTTAACTCATTCGTGAACAAAGAGATGATCCTCATGGCGCTCGTGGCTCTCCTCATTGGTTTCAGTTTCTATCTCTACACCGAGACCAGGTGGCTAAAGACATCTCTGTATGCCCTCGAAGATGGTCTCAAATACGTCCCAGCCCCCGAGCCCGAAGAGCCTAATAAAGAAGAAGAGACAGAGGAAGTAAATGGATCAGGAGACGCATAAGGCGATCACTGTCCTAGTTGCCCCTTGTGAAGGAGATACGAGGTATTTAACCGTATGTGATAAACGTTGGGATGACTGGACATTTGTGACGGGTGGATGTAGAAAGCGCGAGATAGGTTGGCCAATACGAACAGCCCTTCGAGAATTGGAGGAAGAGACCAGGGGTGTCATCGCCATTTCGGAAGGAGCGTATCGATATTTTTATTTTGAAGATGCCGAGAATGAAGGAATCATATATCACGTGTTTGTGATTGAAACCTACATTCCCAGGGAAACACAATTGAACATGATTGAAAGATTTAATCGTGAAAAGGAAATCACGGAAGAACGCAAGCGAAATCGTCAGTCGATCCGAAGAACCTACGATGAAAACAAGTACATGTCCTTCGATACGATGGAAGAATTTCAACGCAAGGACAAGTGGCCTCTCATTGAGAATCAGGTGCTAGCCAACGATGACTTTCATCGCGCGTTGAATCCATCGTTTCCAAAAATCCCATTTAATATAAGGAGAAACAGATGCGAAAATCAAAACAGGAACGTATCACAGAACTCAGAAACCTCTTAGGTCTAGATCCCGAAGATATCGAGTCCGAGGAAGCCAAGCGCATCCAGGAACTCACCGAGGAAGAAGTTGTTGGTGAGATCTATCTTTTGAAAAAGTATGGACCCAAGAAGGAAGAAAAAGATGAAGACGAAATGACCTTATATTGTAACCTCATGTAGGCTTAAAAACAAAAGACTTAGAATACCCATGAGCTTCAAGAAAGAATGCGAGCAGATGGGATGGTGGTTTCGGTCAAAGCCGGAAGGTGTGCCGATCACTCACACACTGATGGATGGTTCGGGCGTTCTTGTCGTCCCCCTCCAACAGCGTGCGAGATTTTATGAGATATGTATGCAATGTCTGTCCAAACGTGAAAAGTTGTTCATGGTGGAACAGACCAAAAGTTCGGACAGGTTCAGGATGTTCTTGGATGTTGACTATCTGACGACCGAGGAACAGGGTGCCGTCACGGACGAAACAATCAAACGATGGGCGATGCATCTTTATGAAGCGTTCCCCTCACTGGGTCCGGTTCTAGTTTCAACGTGTACGCGCAAGCAAGATCGGAACTACAAAAATGGAATTCACCTATCTTGGCCCCAGGTGACGGTGACGTATGGTTCCGCCATGAACATTTACAAGCGAGTGATGATGGAAATGAAAAACTTTGATGACTCCGTCCAATGGGATAGTGTGTTGGATAAATCGGTGTTCAAGACCGGTCTCAGAACGATTTGGGCGTGGAAGATCAAGCGTGACAGCAAGGAGATGGTCGTTCCTTACGTTCCACGATTTGAAGTGAACAAAGACGGACTAACCGAGATCCCTCAGAGCAAGCCAACGGCTTCCATGCTCGAACGATTTTCAATTTTGCCTCACGGGAATGAACCTAATCACTTTGCGGGAGATGACACGATCATCTCGGGTGCCAGTGTCGACGACGAGTTTGTCACTTGGATCAAGCAAGTGTACCCCAAACACAATATCTCCAAGGTGGAGAAGGTGATCCCAAAGAAAACACACTGGGTCATCACCACCACGTGCAAGTATTGTGAGTTCATAGGCAAGGAACATCAGAGCAATCACATTTGGTTTCTGGTGGACAAGGAAAGCCAGACCATCATGTCAAAGTGTCACGACGAAGATCACAAGGGTCTAAGCGGACGCAAGTTGATGGTTCACCCCAAGATAATAAAATATTTGCAAAAATTAAACAAGGTATGATTACCATTCTTCTTATCATAGGTTTCGTGACACTTTTCATACTAGGTCGTAGGTCGGCATATTCTAAGCCGGCAAGTCCAGATCTGTGGAAACCCATCGAGGACTTGATGCCAACTCTTTCCCGGTTCAGGGACCTCGATCAAGAGACATATTCGCGTTTCGAGAAAGAACTTTCTAGGTCCAAGGAAGAAATGCTTAATCCAGATCTGACCATCCTAAAGGGTGCAAATCTCGAACGAAGTGGGATGCATCTCAGACGTGCGGCAGATGAATTTTCATCACTGGCAGGGGCTCTTCCGTCAGGTGACTCTGTCTATCACGATGAAATTGCCGAACTGGCGGCAGAACTTGCGGTCACAGGCGAGAGAGTTCTCATGGAAGCTGCTGAACAAACCAAACAATCTTACACGCCTCGTTTGATAAATGCGCTTATTGATTGAAAAAAACATTCCCGTTGCTTAATAATGGAAACGAGAACTCGTTCCGGACGCGTGGTCAAGAAACCTACACTTTACACACCAGATGAAGTCGTTGAAGATGATTTTGACGAGTCTGATTACGATTCGGATGATGAGTGTTCCGACGTGGAGTCTATTCGGACAGAAGACGAAAGTGACTACGATGGCATCGACGATGAAGACGATGATCTTGATGGATTCATTGTGTCGGACGAGGACGAGGACGAGGACGAGGAATAGGTGCGCTCATCTAAAACATTAAAAACATACATTCATATTAAATCCTTCCCAATGGAAGTAGCGGTAGAAAGCAATATACCACAGGGATTTGATATGGATGATGGGAATGCTGCTCCCATTTATAGACCAAACATTCCAGATTTGAGACAGGTCGATGAGGAAGAACAAGAAGAACAAAATGACGAACAAGTTCAGCCCATCTATTACGAAATTCCCATGCCAAAGCAACAGGAAAGCCGACCTGAAATTATCTATCAACAGGCGCCTCCACAACAGACCGATACAATATTCAATAGCATCAGTCCTCTGGTCTGGATGGTGATTGTGTTTATAGGTTTCATTCTTGGATTTTTCATGGGGATGGGATCTGGTGGAAAGGGAGGTTCCCAGGCTGCACCAATCATCTTGACGACATCTGGAAGGGGTATGACCAGTGTCTAAAAATCTGAGTAACTAGTAGAAGATGGACGGGTTTAACACCATCGCATCCATTGCATTCGGAATGCTCGCCGCGTGGGCTATTTTGGAACAAAGGGAATCTTATGTCCCTCTCCAGACAGATCCAGGTGACGATCCTTCAAAGTACTATGCCTCGCCCATGGAGGTCTTGGGTGAAACGCTGTATGTAACGAATCCAGAATCGTTATATGCAGGGTTTAGTTTGGAACCAGGTCAGCAGGTTCAGAAAATTCCTATTGGACCTGTGGTGGATCGCCTCGGAAATGCCCAGGAGATTCCAGGTCTACCTGCCAGAGATATCCTTTATCCCATAAAGGAAGATGCCAACTTGGAAATTGAAATGCTTCCCGTGCCAGGCTCTGGTTCAGGTGAAGTTGAAGTGTTTCCCACGGCTTAACCACTGAACATCTGTTCAGGGTCCATCTTCTCCTTGCCCTTGGAGGAACTCGATGCTTCCTCCTCGATCGCCGGGAGGTTCTTCTTGCGCTCCTCTTCACGCTCCTTAATGAGCCTGGCGACTTCCTCGTCTGCCATCTTGACAAGTTCCTCCATACTCTTGTCAGGGTGCTCCTCCTTGAACTTCTCAACCAACTCAGACGGGTGAGGGATGGGAGCCTCGTCAGGCTTGGTGTAGAACTTGGAGTTCTCATCTCCAGCCTCCAAGAAAGGCATATTTGAACCAGAGGGTTTAGCTGTCATGTCCTCCTTGCGCTTCTCGAACATCTGAGCGGCATGCTTCTGGTTCTCCTTGTAGCCATCCATGATCGCCTGAAGACGCTCGTCGGTATACTTGACGTTCTCCATCTCAGAGACCGGAGGAGGGGGAAGCAGAAGCCACTCGTACATGTTCACCACGTAGATGTCCACAGAGTTGTCCAATCCCTGAAGCTCCTTGGCATGTTCCTCAGCCTCTCCCTTGGTTCCGAAAGCGCCACGAATCTTAATCATGAACTCAGTGTGTTTGGCACCCTCGGCAGGACGAACCCAACCACCATCAAGGTTTCCAACAAATGAAAGGCATGCCCAAGCAAGACCGGGGACAGTAAGCTTATCTTTTGCAAGACGAGACATTGTACTCTAGTATATAATTTCTTCTTTAACTGTAAGATGTCACAGAAGATAATAATTTATGTGACCATGTGGTTGCTCCTTTTGTCCTTTTTGAAGATGGTCAAAGAGCCCAAGAGTTTGGTGACGCTTAGGGAAAGGTACACCACGTTGCGTGAAGAGTTCGCCAAACTTCCAGAAGGGCACAAGTTTCGCAAGTTGGAAGAACCCATTTTGTTGGTGGGCTACCACGGAATGCAAGGAGGGCTTCTTGGGTTCAACACAAACAAGGGCTCGGAGATTGGTCTGTGTGTCGATGGGTGCCCCAATGAACTGATGCATGTCCTTCTGCACGAACTTGCCCACGCGACCGTCAAGGAGTACGACCACAGTCCGGCATTCTGGGCAAACCTGGATGAACTCAAGGAATTTGCCGAGGGTAAGAAACTTTACAAGACCATCGAAGACCCCAAGGGATTTTGCGGTGCCCGCATCCATGATTAATTTTGTGGCTCAATAGTAATATGGCTGACGCTACTGGTATGATGCCTGCGCTCAATCCCGCCGAGGCTGTTTACTTCATCGGTCTGTACTTTTACAACTACTTTGTTCTCCAGTTGGTGAGCAAGATCATGGCGTTGATGAACAAAACGGAGCCGGAGGAAGGTTCGGACGAAGAGAGGACCGCGACATTCCAGGAGTTCTTCACGCTCTTGTTCTACATCCTCTCCGTGATTTCACTGTTGTTCATCACCCTTCAGGCCAAGGGATCCAGTCGTCCGGCGACCTTCTCGGGGCTGGTGGTCGCACTGATTGCCGTGCCGAGTTCCCTGGGTCAGTTCGATCTCTTCAACGATCCCTACTGGAAGTATCTGGTACCGCTCGGCGTTTCACTGGTAACTAATTATTATATCGGGTAATAGCAGAATGGCGGAACCTTATCTTCCGACAATAAAGGATTTTGACTTTTTCTTCAAGTTTCTCTTTGCCTATTTCTTCCTCCAGGTCTGGGCGATCTTGATTGGTCAGGATATCCCTAAGGAAGACAAACGCACCAAGGAAGACTATGAAAAGGCCATAGCCAGGTTGGAGGCGAAATCCGAGGATGAACTTACGTTCTATGAAAAGATTGAACTTAACGCAGCAAAAACAGCACTGAAGAGGATGGAAGAAAATCCCATCAGTGAAGATCAAGAAAAACTCTCCAAACAACGCCGCCAACTGTTCAAGTTCATCTTCCTCTCGGCGTCGATGTTCATTTTCGCATCTGTGATGATCGGGTTTTTGGATGTTCCCGCAAGGGACGTTGGCAACATTGCCGTATTTGTATTCATCACCGCTTCCCTCTTGAAATATCTTTTTGATTACACGATCACAGACAATCAGGTTCGCATGATCATTCTTTCTGGAATTGCACTTTATGTGGACTCGCTTCGTGAAACCGCTGGACGCATCGCCGCCCAATTTTAAAATCCAGAATAATAGTAATAATGGATGTATCGAGTCCAGGGTACATGTTTGGTTCTTGGGTCCTGTGGTCGGCCCTGATCCTACCTACCATGTATCTTAATGTCAACAGTGACCC
>Ga0208645_1004154_pt1 | contig 10382 bp, 12 predicted proteins | sample VirMetDEL_Sep_01_FD_184519 | JGI IMG/M metagenome (GOLD analysis project Ga0208645, IMG submission 184519) | Aqueous microbial communities from the Delaware River and Bay under freshwater to marine salinity gradient to study organic matter... | ecosystem: Environmental > Aquatic > Marine >...
ACATTTACTTTGATGTACTTATCTGCATTGCCTGTGAAGTCAAGGTCATCTTTTAACGCTTGCAGTATCTCGTCTAAGTTTACGTTTATTGTTATCGCCATTATAGGTTGATATTAATTGTTTCGTCTTCGGCTACGTTGATGTTTAATGTCTGCTGCAATACGCCTTCTACATACACGCTAAATGGCACGTTGTAAGGAGTTGTAGGCACTACTGCGCCACTTGTTATATCGAATGGTAAACTTGCTCTGTCGTAATCGTAAGGTGCTTTAATGCTCATTGTTAAAGCCTGACCTACATAGCTTGTTCTGCCTTTGCTATCAAAAGGCTCTATGCTTACTGTGTTAAAGTTTACATCTATGTCTTCGTAGATATTAACGCAGTTTGTGGAATCACTACCACTACTTACTCCACGCAGAAAGCTGATAAAGTCTAATGCAATCAGCATCGTGTCGTTATGGATGTTTGTTCGGGTCTGCTGCTCGTAGCCTACAAGTTCTTCCCCTTTATTGTTTATGTCCATAAATACACAGCTTAACTCGTAAGTTATTTCGTGTATAGCCGGCACTATATTGGTGATGTCGAACAAGAAGTAAACACCATTGGTCTTTTTCTTCCAGTCAATGTCAATAGGTTCAGAACCTACTTGAAACTCACTTATCTGTGCGTGCCGAGTTCCGAAGTTCTCCGCTAAGTCTATTATCCGATTGTATGTTACGCTTAATGCCACGTTCTTCTTTTTCTATGTACTTCTTTAACTTTAACAGATGCTTGAATGGTACTTTTTTCATTTCTTACATACGTTATACCTATCTCCATAATCCACATCTATGTCATTACACTTACCTCTTCTGCCCCCTAAGAATATAGCTGACTTAAACTGATTTCTGTTAGGGTGTATCTTGTCTATGCCATCGCCAGGATTGTCGTACAATGGGTAAGATGTGTTATTCTCTATCAAGTATAGGGTAGCACGATTGGCGTAGAACTCTGCCCAATTCATGTACTCTTCTTCCATGCTGTCAATGGTCTTGCTTGAAGGGGTGATGTAGTTCTCATCTTCGTACTCCTTCATCCCTATATTGCCAAACTTGTAAGTGATACGCCTAATTAACTTTGCACTCACCCACCACTTCATTGCAGGGAGCAACTTATTCATTAAGGTGGTGTTTAAGGATGTTAGACTATTAGGTATCTGACTAAGCAATTCTTCGTACAATCCAGTTCCTACTATCTCTTGCACAAATGTGTCTTGACATAGTTCAATTACGGGGGTAATGTACTCCGAGTTTACGTTCTCGTCTATTACCGTGTGCCGCTTAAAGTAAGCGGGTGTCATTAATAATTTATTCGTTGCCATCTGCTCTGTAAATTGGGTTTCCTTGTTCGTCTACTACTACTACCACTTGCTTCCATTCATGTCTGCAAAATGGTACTGCTGCTACACTTCCTGGCTCTCTATACCATCCACCTCTGCTTAAAAATACATCTGTTACTTCGGGAGCAAAGTCAGCTTTCATGTCGTTACGCATCTCATCTATCTCTTCTATGGTGTAAAGCCTTCCGTTGGCTGTCTGTGCCATCATTCGCTGACAAAACTGCCTACTTCTACTGCCTGGCTTTAATGGGGCTGCATCATCTCTAAGGTTGTACTCAAACATGATCTTGATGTTATTAGGAGCATTCATCAACTTGGCGGCATTCTTGCCACGCCTTGTTACTCTTGTAGCACTACCTTCTCTTGTGATGTAACCTAATGCCATCAGCAAACCACCCATTTCCCAAATGCTTTCTAATGGGGTATCAGTAGCCGCACTAAGATCGGTGTAACTTAAATCAGGTGATGCTGCAATAAGACCTAATAATGTCAATGCAAATGGACTAAGTTCCTCTTGAAACTTAAACAATTCGTTAGGCTCTGTATACCCTTCATCAGAACGCAAATAAACGCTATCTGTGAGCAGTCTTGCTTCTTGTGGTACTTCTACTCCCTTGCCTTCAAGATAGTCTGCCATAGCTGCCTCTAAATCGCTGAAATTGACTTTAACATCTGACATTGCAACTTGCTCTTGACTTTCAAGGGTTAGATTCATGTCATAGCGGTCATTAAGCAGCTTTCTTATCTCATCCCTATCAAGATGTTCCATGATGACATTTTCGCTAAATGGAACGCCTATATCTACTGGCTTTAATTCGTCTATTAGGTAAGTTGCGTTCACATCACCGAATACCCTTGCTATCTTGTTAAGCGTTCTTAGGATAGGCTTTTGGCGGTTGTGTATGTACGTTTTCTTAAAGGTTTCGTATGATACGGCAATTTCATCACGACCACCTAACTGCGTTGCTACACGAACACCGAATAGCATAGGTGAAGTAACTTGATGACCGGTAAAGATATTCTGCTGAACGTTCTTCTCTACCATGTCAAACTGCTTGTCAAGGTCGTTAGCCATTAATCGCTCTATGGTGGGTGCTGCTTCCTTAGAAGGGCTGAACACCATCACGAAGCGGTTAGCGTTTTCACTGCCAGTAAACTTGCGTTCAAGTTCTCTTTCGATGAACTCTTGCTCTTCTTCTGTTTCAGGTACTCCGTTGTTAAAGCTAATCAGCGTACCCGCACTAAATCCGTTCTTAATGTTATTGAGGTGGTAGTTTGCTATCTCTACGGTTGTTTCAATAGCTGCCAATGCCCCTTGATAGATAGGAAGTGGGTAGTGGTTCATTTCAGGTCTGTGTTCCCGATGAATGATAAGACCACGTTTCTGATTCTCATCATAAGGGTCAAACAACTTGTACTCCTTTATCGTAGGTCGGTAGTTTCTGTTGCCGTACTTATCAAGCCAATTATCGCTATAAAAGATAGTCTTTTCGTCTTCGCTGAATCTTAGTCTGCTGAAATCTATGTGGTAGAAATTGTATCCACCACCACGCCTTCTGATTACTTCTATGCCATAGCCATTGAACAACTCATTGTCCATAAACAGCTTTGCCATTAAGCTATACCAATCTTCGTGTTCATTAGCAGAAGAAACAAAGTCAATAGCTTTCGCAGCATCTACCTGGCTGATGCCCTCACGCTTTACCATTAAGCCCTTACCTTTCAGATAAGACACTTTGCCATTGACAAGGGCATTATGCACGGCACTTTGATTATAGAGGTCGATGAGGTATTGGGGGAAATCATTATTTTCTCCCCAGTACACCCACTTCTTTCCTCTAACTTCTTGCACCTTTGGCACGAAGTATTGTTTAAGTTCGATGACTTTTGAGCCACTATACCTATTTTTAGTCGGGGTCGTATCCTTCATTGTCGTATTCTAAATTCGGACTTTGATTAGTTATTGTTGTTCCTTGCACTCTTGCAAATCCTGTTTCTAATAGTCTGTCGTTTTGCGGTATGTCAAGATCGTTGGTTGTCTTGCCATAAATCGTGTACTTATAATCGCCTTCGTACTCAAAATAAACTTGACTACCGGTTGTGTTTGCACTCGTCATAGATGTAACTGCAAACAGATTATACCTTTCAGGATATTGTGATGTATCTTGCGATGTGAACTTAACCGTATCTGCATTAAACAGCGAACTGAATACAAATAGGTAATAGTTGTATGTGGTATCCGTATCTTGCGTTACGGTAACTACGATGTTGTTTGTGGTATTTTGATTAATTACTATCAAGGGTGTCTTTACTATAAAGACACTAAAATAAAAAAGTGCATGAGTTTTCGTAGAGTAGCAAAAGTAGATAGCAATCAAAAGGAGATTGTAAATGCGTTAAGGTCAATAGGGGCGCACGTTGTGCATACACATCAGATTAAAAATGCCTTTGATATTCTTGTTTCCTATCGGGGTAAAGTTACACCTATGGAGATAAAGGATGGAGATAACTTCCCTAAGAAGTTCTTTAAAATGACTGGCAATGAAAAAGCCCTCTATTTAGAAGGCTTGCTTACAGATGGTGAAAGGGAGTGTATGAATGGGTTTATCGCTACCGGAACGAAATATGCGATAGTCTATGACATTGATTCTGCCATTGCGGCACTAACTTAGCGCAGCCAATCCCAAAGTTGCTGATGCACGAAATCTCTATCGTCATTCAGTTCGTCTAACTCTTCTTCTGTCATAGATCTGCCATCATAGTCTGCTGATTCAATGTAGGCATCGCAGAAGTCGGGATAGTCTTTTACCTCAACGCCCGAAATCTTTATGTTATCTATTTTAGCGTAGTCCATATTCGTATCAAAAAAGGGGCTGATTAACATAATGTATCACAGCCCCATATATGTATAAAAAAACCAAATTGGCAATTAATTATTGGAAGCATTATAGCTTCGCTCCAACTCCATGTCCTTTAAGTGATCTTCTATTAAATCACTAACGCCATCTAAAATGTACTCTTTCTCTTCTTCCGTGAAAGGGGAAAGTGTATTAAGCATATTCTGAAACATCAGATTGCCCAATACGTTCAGTTCGTTTTGTTTTTGTATATTCATAGGTTCAAAGGTAATAAAAAAGGGGTAACTTTTCAGCTACCCCCTTAATTTGGAATGGTTCTAAATTATACAGCCGTGAATGCTGATGAAAGGACAAGCCTTGCGGGTTCGGGTTCTTTACCCATAAAGGTAAGACTATACCCGTTTCTGTCAGAGAAAGCCTGACCAAGTGTGATTTGGCTATCGCCAGTCAAATCAAGACCGCTTACTTCTCCGTACAACCAATAGTTGTCGTTTGAATCTAATGCAATACACATCAGCCTTGCTTGTGCTAATAGCTTTATCTCGTTGCGCTTCGCTTGCTCGCTCTTGTTCAATACATAAGTTACGCTCTGCTCGTAAACCACAGTTCCGTTCTCAACGCTAACTTGTATGGTTTCACTTGCATTTGAAGTTTCCTTCACGCACTCATAGGTATAGAAGTCGGCAGCAGGAGAGCCATCGTCTATGTCTGTTACCGTACCGGTTGTGTTGGTAGTAACGGTGGTAATAGAACTGAACTCACGAAAGAACAGCTTTTTGATACCACCGATACTATCTTTACAGCCTACGGTAAATCCTTGTGTTAAATTACAAGCCATGCTTAGTCCTCCTTCCTATTAAACTAAGGTGAACTGAACAATCTCGTTAGGGTAAGCTACTTGTACCCCACGCTTGAACCTAACGCTGTACTTGATATTGTCATCATCCATCGAATACCACATCTTGAACTCTTCCATGTCGCTAACCAAGTCAGTTCCCAAGAAGATGTGTGGTGTGCGACCTAAGAACATTCTGTTAGTGCTGTCAAGTCCGTGAACTCCTACAACCTTAACGTTCTTTCCAGGTACTACCAATTCGTAGTTAGCCCACTCGGTAGCGTTGGTGTGGAACAAGTTAGCAGCCATCAATGCGTTTACATAGATGTCGAAGAAGTCTGTTCCCATAAACAACACCTTGTCACCCTTAGTCTTGATCTTAGCAGGAGCAGCATCGCACATTGCGTTTACTACTGCGATAGCGTTAGATGAAGTGAAGGCGGTGGCAGATGTGGTGTTACCCGAAACTACTCCTGATGCAGCACCGATAATCTTGATAAGACCATCGTACTTGTTAAGGTATTCACTACCGCTTGTGGTATCTCCCTGCCAGTCCAAAACTTCAACGTGTTCGTGAATAAGGCTTACCAAAAGGTCTGAAATCTGATTAGCGAAAGTCAGTTCTTCATTTTCAGCATTAGCACCTGGTCTAAGCAAGATTTGTGTCCACATAGCACGCAAGTCTTTGGGGCAAAGTTCGTCTTGATATTTGATGTTCCCCACGGTGATGTTGCGCTGCGTAAAAGTAGCACTACCACTTGGGTTGAACCCACAAGATGAATCAGATAGCGGCACAGCATCTACGGCAAGCAGTTGAAGGGCATCGCTGGTTTTGATCCCTGTTTGAAGCCCACCGAAATAACGTGCGCTCCTTGATTCAAAGAACGATCTACCAATGAGTTCGGTGGACTGCTCATTGATATAGTTGGTTAATGATGATACGTTAAAACTCATTTTTCTGTTTTATTGGTGGTTTTACTTTTTAAGTTGGTTAAAGATTGCTGCGTACTTGCCTTGCTCTGCAAACTCAACAGAAGGCTTACGAGTAGGCTCTTCTGTCGGTACTTTGCTCAATTCAGCTTTAAGGCTGTTTACGGCACTAATTACTTCCTCTACCTGTGCATTCTTGTTCTCTGAAAGTTTTACTTCCAACGCTTCAAGTTTGGCGGTGTAGGTTTCTAATGATTCTGCGAATTTGGCTTCGATTGCGGTAAGCCTTTCGTCAAGCTGCTTGTTGAGTTCTTCTTTGAACTCTACTTCGTTAAACTGGTTCATTTCTTCGTGTTGTTTCATTAACAAATCTGTTACTGCCCCTGATTCTACTACCACAATATCGCCATTCTCCAACTCATACTGCCCTGAATCGGCAGCTACTACCCCTTCACCCGACATTACATAAAACTTGCTGCCTGCGGTGAGTGTTTCATCACTCCAAGCAACCATAGTTCCATCCATTGTGCGGGCTTTTTGGTACTCCACTTCTTTCTCCTTAGCGAAAAGTGCTTGAATCTTGTTTAGGGTTTCAATTATTTCTTTTTTGTAATCCATGATTCTTTACTATTAAAGACTTGTATATAAATTAGTTGTTTAATTTTGTTTGTAAAGTGCTGATTCTAATTGCTTTAATGCACTTAGCAGTTCTGCTTCTTTATTCTGCTCTTCTGCAAACTCTACTGGCTTCATCTCAAATGCACCTTCTATGCTGAATCCGTTAAACTTACCGGACTTGGCTTCTATCCACGTTTCTTCGTCATCTATCTTATAGCTTCCGAACCAACTGCCATCTTTGGCAAACTCAAAGCCTTTGGGTGGGTTTACACCACGCTCTCTGTCTATCATGTAGCTTTCAAACATATAGGCGTTCCGTACCATGTCTTCTTTGTTATGGTCTTTGTTGCTGCCTATGTGTCTGCCTTCCTTAAAGAACTTCTGCATTACCTTCTCTATCGTATCTCTACGGAGAACTACATAATAGGGCTTCCCTTCTTCGTCTACCCTTAATACTGGAAAGTCTGCTAAAAGTATCGCACCACTAACAATACGCTTTTCTTCTGATTGTATCTGAAAGGCGTACTCTTGTCTGCTCATGCTTTCTCTCTTGCGCTCTAACTGATTAAGTTTGCTTTCTGCCCAAGTCTTCATGCTATCACCACCCCACGCATCATACATGATGCTGCCACATATTTCCTTGCCATCATCATCAAAGTACTTCCCCTGATCGTAGGTTTTTGCTCTGCTTAGGAAGCTGAAAATGCGCTTAATCATAGCCTCATCGAAAGACTTGCCTTGCGCTATCTGTCTTGCACGAATCCAACCCACTTGCGTACCACAATCGCTGCCGTTCTCTTCCTTGTGCTTGATGGCACGTTTAGCATTTGATATTGCACTTTTTGGATAGTCGGAGAAGAATATCTTTTCAGACATTAGTTCTTCTTGCTTAGACTGTATGCTAAACAATTCCTCTTTAATGTCGCTAAAAGCAACCCAATTAGATTTCATTGCGGGGCTATCTACAAAAGAAACCAGGCTTACGCCATCTTCTTCCCCATTCATTATAAGTTCAAATATTGGTAACATAATCTATTCTTAAAGACACTAACTTTATTTTTTATCCGACTTTTGCTTTCTGCTCCCTATCAATACTCGTTTTCTGTGCGCCCGTGATGTCTGATTCTAAGACTACAATGCGCTGCGTTCTCGGTATAATATTAAGGCTTCCTGTTCTATCTGGAAACTGCGGGTCAATCGTGCTAAACCCTGACATTGGGTATGGGTAGCCACCTTGAATACCCCCTCCATTTGCTGATGGAGCAGAAGAACTGCCACCATTAAACTGCTGCGACAATATGGTTGTAACATTAGCTAATCCTGCTGCGATTGCTGCTGCCATCATTGAAAATCCTAATGGAGTACCACCACCCGCTGCAAGAGCAGCGTTAGCTGCTGCGTAGGTGTCAATAGTAGCTTGCGCCACACGAAGTGCTTTATCACGATTAAACGCTTTTCTTTGCTCTGCTTCCGTTTTCCCAGCGAAGGCTTGATTCATTGCAATAAGAAAACCGAAGGTGTTAGATGCAGCTTGCAGTTTAGCTTGCTCTGTTTGGTGTATTCTATCTAATGCCCTTTTACTTGCATCTTCTTCGTCATCTAACTGCGTGTTTACTTGTTTTAATTGCTCTGCCCTCCTTTTCCTTGCATCCTCCTTTTCTTGTTCTGCTCTCTTATCAGCGTACTTTTTTCGTATCCTATTTATCTCTTCCTCTTGTCGTTTGTATATTTCAGAAGTTTCCGAGTACATAACGCCAACACCTTTCATTATGGCTATTTCTTCTGCAACTTTTATCAGTTCTTTATATTCTTCTACAACCTTCGCTATCTCTTGCTGTTCTTCTGAAAGGCTATCTATGTATAACTCTCTGTCTTTTTTGGCTATATCATCGCTAAGCTGCTTTTCTAAATCATTTAGTTTATCAAGGTACTCTTGGAGTTCTTCGTTTAGGTCAAAGTAGGCTTTCTTTTCTTTCTTTAATCTTTTTTCCTTTTTATCATTATCCTCCTTCTTTCTTAACTCTTGTAACTTTAATTCTAACTCGGCTTGCTCTCTAAGTATTTCATTATATTCTTCTTCTAATCCACCCCTTTCTTCTTGATAAGCCTTGCCGAGATCCCTTGCTAATGATTGCCATGAATAAAAGTTTTTAACTCTTATCAATGCTTCTTGCCAAAAGCCTAATTCTGGATTTTGTATTTCTTGTAATTTTTTCTGCGCTTTCGCAGCAAGAAGAGCAGCTTCTGCTGAAAGGTTTAAATATTTTGTGTAGTTTTCTGTGTCTATTGCTAAATCACCAGTAAGTTCAATAGACCTACCCATTTCATCGTTTAAGGTTTCAAGGGCAACTTTATATTGATTTTCGCCCAAAGATGCATCTAACGCACCCTTTAACACTTCAAGCCTTTGCGCTTGCTCTTCAAATGATTCTGTAAGACTTTTTGTTTCCTCTTTTGCTTTGCGCTGTGAATTAGCCCACAAGTCTATAAGACCAATCACAAGCTGAAACCCTACAATAAGTCCGTATGGACCTCTGATTGCAGTAGAGAGCAAGGTTCGCATGGATTTCCCAGTAGCCTTTGCTTCTTGCTGCAACAATACCATTGATATGGACAGAGAAGACAAGTTGTTTGCTATGGCTCTAATACCTTGTGAGAAGCCCATTCCGAACTGCCCCATATCAGAGAAAGCGTAACCTAATGCAAGTAATGATGCTGTGGCTGCTGCTGATGTATCGCCAAAGTTCTTAACTTGTGTTCTTGCTTGATTTGTAGATTGAGATACATCTTTGCTTGAACTTGCTAAATCCCTTTGCGCTTTTGAAAGCTGATCTACCTTTTGCTTTGTAGCTACATAGTCCTGTCCACCAATAGTCATGGTAGCCATTTCCTTTTTCAGTTCATCTATGCGCTTTTTAAGCCCCTCAATAGTGTTTACACTCTCGCCAGCATCGACAATCAGCTTTAATATTTCTTCGTAATTTGCAGCCATTAGAACTCTATTATTTGATAGTATATTTTAATTGTTAAATCTCCACCCGCTTCGGCATCTTCTACGTTATTGATGATGCTTACGCCTTCACCGAAGTCAAGTGGGTTAGTGCTTAAAGTCCATAGCAAGTATTTGTCTGCTGCACCCGCTATTGCGTTTGTGCCAGTAGCAAGTGTGCTATTTGTGGTAGTGGTAGCAAGTACAAACTGCCCACCAAATGCGTATGGTGTTCCGTTGTAGTCGTAGAATGAAACTACCTTGTTTATCTGATAGTATTGATTACTCGGTAATTCGGGTAATACGGCAAGGTAGCTGCTGAATGTGTCTGCAATTTGACCTGAATCTAAAACTATTTCAGCGTACTTCTCTACAAATATGTTGTTAATCCACGCTTCATCTCCTTGAACTATCCTGCCATCGGTATTTACTAAGAAGGCATTATCGCCCCTAACTTCGTTATTGTTGCTATTGAAGATAGAAGCCTTTACATTGCCGCCTATATTGTTTTCTCCGTAAACAAAGCCTTTAAAGTATTGGAACTCTTCACCGCCATTTCCTATGTTTACACTATCCGCATATCTGTCAAGTTTGTTGCCAGTTAGTACACGCATGAAACCTGGAATCGGGTCATCGCCACCACCGATTGTTCCTCTACCGCCATTGAATGCACCACGATTAACGAAGTGCTGCTGCTTTGGATTCCATTTTAAGAACTTACACTTGGTTGTACTGCCACCTTGTAAGTCGTAGTCCATAACTTCGAGCAATCGG
>Ga0208645_1004157_pt1 | contig 10378 bp, 2 predicted proteins | sample VirMetDEL_Sep_01_FD_184519 | JGI IMG/M metagenome (GOLD analysis project Ga0208645, IMG submission 184519) | Aqueous microbial communities from the Delaware River and Bay under freshwater to marine salinity gradient to study organic matter... | ecosystem: Environmental > Aquatic > Marine >...
ATGAATTGAGGCGTATTACCAAATGGGTAATATGGATGGTGAGGTTAAGATTGATGATTATGGAAACGTATTGGTAGATGGAAGTCCATTGATAACCTCAGATGCGTTGAAAGAACCGCCTTCATTAAGAAAGAAAAGAGAGGTGTATGATGCAACTACTTTCTTAAATAATGTTAAGATAGGTGACACTCTTATTGAGAATGAATATGGTGTTAGGGTACAAGCACCAAAGGATGTGGGAAAATCTATTGAAGGTTATTATATGATGCTAGAACCATCTAAACAGATGGATTTGCTTATTACGCATCTTCAGAATGAATATCCAAGCAGCACCCGTGAGGATATTCTAAGATTAGACCCAGAAATATTAAAGAGTGAAGTGCCTAATATGCTGAAAAAGCTCACAGATTTAAAGGAGCGTGAGCTAGATTACTCAAACACAGGTGCAGGAGCAGGGGGAAATAATAATGATGGGGGAATAGACCCTAAATCTAATTTATTCTCAGCAAAACCAAATAAGGAATTTGAGGAATATGTGGTTGAGAATAATCTTAGAGGAAAAGAGTTTCATGGCGTGGCTATTCCCGCACTTAAATACACCCCTGAAGGTTCAGACTTAAAGAACTCGTCTTTCTACATTCAGGATATGTATACAGATGGTGATGAGGTGTATGCTTACGGGCATATAGTGACTGACGAAATTGAACAAATGTTTAAAAATAATGGTAATGTAGATGTGGCTACAATGTTTTCTACATCTACACCTAAAGCAATGAAACTGAGCCATACTGATGCCGTGAATGTTGCAGCCGCTACTAAGGATGCAGAGTTTAAGAGTGGGGGTAGAAATTATAAAGGTGTCATAGAAACAATAAAGAAGGCTTCAGGAAGTCCTTTTGTCTTTAAGAATGAGTATGATGGTGTTGGGCCAGAAGAAGAAAAGACGACAGATGAAACACAAGAGGTTAATACTTTAAATGCAAGTGAGGTTAGAAAAAATTCTACACCAAAGGAAGATACACCAAATGAAACCAAATCAAATGAGGATTCGTTAAACGCATCTTCTAGAAGAAATGGAGTAGAAACAACTACTTCCACAACTCTCCCAACTGATAGCTTGTCTAATATTCCTGCAATGGATGACCCTACTTTAAATGAAGAGTCTTTAAGCGCAGAAGATTTAAACACAGAAAAATCAGACACTACTAAGGTAAACGACTATCCTTATGGTAACATTTCAAAAGCAGCTCATAAACATAATGAGAGAGAGGATGTTATGGAACCTGAGATAATAATAAATTTTGCAGAACGACATGAAGACCTTAAAAATAGGGTTAAAAGTGCTTATGGAGATAATGTTAAAGTACAATTAAGTAAGGGAACATCAAATGCTCTTTCAAGAGCGTTAGAAATTTATGAAGAAAGTTTATCTGAAGAAGATAGGAAAAAATTCGTTAATGGTGAATCTCCTATTTTACTTGGTGATAACTTTGTTTCAAGAGAGGTGAAAATAGCAGCATACAAAAAGTATTTAAAAAACTTAAAGTCTTACGAAGAAAAAGGTTATTATAAAGATGATAATAACAAAATTGTTAGAAAAGCCCCACCAAAACAAGCAGGAGAAAAATCATTTCATATAAAAGGTGATGCTATTGACTTAGCTCAAACTAATGAAAACAGAAACAACAAAAAATTATTTAACGCATTAAAAAGAGCAGGATTTAAGCAACATAGAGGAGATGCAGAACATGATGCAGAATGGTGGCATTGGTCTATTGGTGAATTTAGCCATGAAGAATTGACTGATGAACAAATAGCGGGAAGAAAGGCAGCAGAGGAATATTCAAGAAACAAATAAAATGAACGAGAAGTACATTAAAGCTATTCACGTTAAGTATGGTGATAGCACATTAGGTTCTTATGAGGACTTTTATTCTGAGATAACATCCAATAAAAAGTATAGAGACTTCGTATATGAAGAGCTAGGTGGTAAAAGTGTTTTTGGCGAGAAAGGTGATTTCGATTATTTGGTTTCTAATAATCAGAATGAAGTAAAAAAAAAAGAAGAGCCTTTTTCTCCATTGGAAGCAAGGACTATTTCAGAAGAGCCTACGCAGCCTTCAGAGACTCCTTCAGAAAATACTGAGGAAGAACAACTATCCACAGAGGAGCAAGAGAAAATAGTAACTAGCGGCACTAGAGCCAATAGAGTATTAGAGGATGTAGGTGAGCTTATATCTGATGTTACTGAATTTCAAAGGTCTAAAGAAGAAGTGCCTTCATTAGAAGAGGTAGCTGAAATAGCAAGTGAATGGGGCCCAACTTCTTTTAATCAAGGTGCTACTACAACAGAGAATATTAAGTCAAGAAACATTTTTCTTGAGAGGTCATTATTAAATGACGATGAAAATGCCTACACTCAAAAGAAGCTAAAGGAGTTAAAGCCTAAGCTAGATACTGAGTATCAAAACCTAACAGGTCAAGATAGCGAAGAGTTTGTTATACTGCAAGAGAACGGAACGTATGCTATCGCTCCAAATGCTCTAAACGAGGTAGAGTTTGAGTCTGAAAAGTACAAAGACTTTTATAAAGACGTAGTAGAGAAGAGAGAGAAAGAATACGAAGACTCTTATTGGGCTACTCGTAGGGCGGGTGAACTTGGTGCAGGGGTAAAAAACCTTTATAACGTAATGGGTTGGTTCGACCCTGAAGGGGTAAATCTTAATAGCACCTTAAACGATGCTAAACTAAGAGGTATCAAGAAAGCATCTGGAATGTCTGACGAGGCTATTGATGCGGGTGTAGTAAAGAACTTTGCGAATGGTAATATAGAGGATGGTTTAACAAACTTTCTCTCAGGAGTGGTTAGCAACCTACCTCAAGTGGGTGTTGCTGTTGGTGCTTCTATGATGGGTGCGCCAAATGTAGGTGCGGCTTTATTAGGGGCTACTGCGGGTGGTCAGAAGTACGCTGAACTGTACAACAACCCCAATATACCTACGGCAATGAAAATGCTTATAGCTGCTGAAGTAGGGGCTGTTGAATTGGTTACTGAGAAGTTGGGTGTTGGTGATATTAGACTTGCTCAACAAGCACTAAAGAACTTAGGTAAGCAAGGGCGTAAAGAGGTTGCGCTAAAAGTCACAAAGAACTTCCTTAAAGAAGTAAACATACCAATCAAAGCAGGTAAAGAAGAACTTATAGAGGAATCTATTGCGGCTGCTAATGAGCAGTTAATGGATAATATCGTAGAGGGAAAAAATGAATTTGACTTCTATGATGTAGCTGATGCAGGTCTTATAGCATTTGGTTCAGGCTATGGAGTAGGTACTGCAAACTTAATAAGCAAGATGCCGTCTTACGTTGGTAGTTATAAGACTGCTAACCAAAGGCGTGTTATCATAGATAAGATGAATGCTTTGCGTGAGGTGGAGAAAGACCCTAACGCTACGGATCAAGAGGTATCTATTGCAAGGGAGGCTGTTGAAGAGGCAAAGAAGAAATTAGTTACTCTCGGTGCTGAGGATGATGCCTTGTATCAGAACATGACTGAGGAAGATGTCAATGAGGTCATTAAATTAAATAGGCGCATAAGGCGTGGTCTTGATGTTTTAGACCAAACAGAGAATAAGACTGTTAGGCAGACCCTAAAGGATAGAGTGCAAGAAGACTTCGATAAAAAGAAGGCTATTGAACAGAAGTATGCAGAGAAAGAGCAAGCCACTCAAGAGACAACTGAAGAAGCTGTACAGGAAGAAGCACCTGTTGAAGAAGCACCTGTTGAAGAAGAAATAACTACCGAGGAAGAAATAACTGCCGAGGAAGAGGTTAGTTTTGCTCAAGATGAGATAGATGCTCTTGAGAAAGAAGTGGCTAAAGCAGATAGAAAAAAGAGAGATAGTGAACAGAAGCCAACAAACCCAAGACCCAAGCAAGTAAAATCACCCGACCAACAAAAGCCAATCTTTGCCTTAGACCTTATAGGTGAGAAGATGGTTAATGAAAAGGGTGAGTTAGGTACAATAAGAGAGGAGAATGGTGGCGTTATATGGGAGAGTGAGGATGGCACACAAATAATTGATGGGGGCGGTTCACAGAATGTAGATAAGGTTACGATTGACGACATGAAGTTGTCGTACCCTGAAACTGAAATAACCGACCCAGTAAATCTAACTCAAGGTGAAGAAGCACCTGTGGCAGAGCCTCGCATGAATCAGCAGAGGCGTGAGGAGTTAGAGGTTATGAGTGAGATTGAGTTTGAAGAAGCTCAGAAGAAAGCTGATGAAGATGTAAAGAAGTTTGAGGATGAACTAGCTAATGAAGTAGTTAGGGAATCAGAAGCAGAGAATAGACTATTATTTACGTTGAACGGCTCAAGGTATGCTGTTAGTCAGAAAGCCGATGGTAGCTTTACCGTATCTAAAGAATCAAATGATGGTAAGTTTTCTGCGGAGAAAGGTCAAGAGAATAGAGATGCTGCTATAAATGAGTTCAAGAAACTTAAAGAGGGGAAGGATGCTGAGAGATTAAAGATAGCAGAAGAGCTTGCAGCAGAATATAAAAAAGAGCAAGATGATAAGATAGAGGCTTTACTTGATAAACTTATTGCGCTTACATCTTCTAATGGTCGTCTTTATGATGTCGGCCTTGGTATTTTCCTATCTTCAATGAACTCTTCTTTAAGAATTGCTAAGGCAGCTTATAAGGCGGGTAAGACACTTGCAGAGTCTATACAAAAGGGAATTGATTACTTAAAGGCTCAAGGTCACGATGTAGATGAGGTAGAGTATAAGAGATATATACTTAAAAATGGCTTTACAGAACAGGAAGAGCCAAAGGAAAAACAATCATCTAACAAGCCACCTAAAGGAAAAGCCACACCTTCTAGTAAGCCTACTCCTACTAAGACAACTCAGAAGAAGGCAACTACCTCAACAGCTAAGAAAGCTACACCTAAGAAAAAGGGTTTAATAGCTAAAGGCTTAAAGACCCTTATAGACATCAATAAAAAGCTATGGGGATTAGGTGACGAGCAGTCTAAGGCAACTGCAATTATCCAAGATAGGATAGTTGGCAATATGGCTAAGAGGGCTGTTGTATATAAAGAGAAGGGGAAAGAGAAGTGGGGTATATTTGAGAAAAAGAATAGCGATGGTACTGTAAGGGTAAATGTAGGTACGCCTAACAACCCTATATACAAGGATGTAAAGGCTAGTAATATAGGTGTGTCTAAGCAAAAGATGCACAGCATGATACGCTTTGAGAAGGCTAGTGAAGAAGATTTACCACAAGGGGTTAAACTTCAGGTAGATGCGTTTCACGGAAGCCCGTATCAATTTGATAAGTTTTTTACTGAAAAAATTGGGTCAGGAGAGGGCGCACAAGCATTTGGTTGGGGTTTGTATTTTACAGATTTGGAAAGTATTGCGAGGGGTTATGCAGAAAAACTAGGGAGAGGGAAAGGGTTAAATAATAGAGGTATTTTAAATACAATTTTCAAAATAAATGTAAAAGATTATTTTGATGATGTTTCGTATAATATGTCAAAAGACGAAAATTTGTTTTTTGCAATTAAAGATGACTTTTCTAATGTAAAGGAATTAACTGATGATGAGGTTATAGTAGAAATATCAAACGTAATATATGGTACTCCTAATAGAGAATTGTCTAAAAAAGTAATAGACACAATAAATCAAAATAAGGATTTATTGAAAGAAAAAATACCAAGAAGCGTTCTTTACAAAGTATCCTTACATAAAGGTAAAACACCTATAACTTCAGACAATTATTCAGTTTTAGGGGCTCTTATTATTCCTAAGAAAGACCCTAATATGTCTTACGAAGAATATTCTGAAAAAGCTCGTGTGGGAGAAATAAAACCATTGAAAAAGTTTAAAACAAAAGAAGAAGCTAAACAATGGTTAGAAGAGCAAGATAAAAAAGCTGAATACACTTGGTTGGTGTGGGATAAGCCTATGAGTAAAAAAATCATTGACCGTGTAATAGATGGTATTATTTCCGAAGGACACATTCAAAAATTAAAAGACAATTATCTCCCCGTAAAAAGAGAATTAGGTGCTAAATGGAATCAAGGAAAGAATGAAGTAGAACTAATAAAAAAAGTATTAGAAGATTCTTTTTACAGATATAATTATGGGGGTAAAAAACTTCAAGAGTTTTTGAAGAAAAATGTTTTCGATAATTATAAAGACGTTTCAATGTTCCTACTTAGGAATGGCATAGACGGAGTAAAATATCCTGCTGAAAGCCTTACTCGTAATACAACAAGCGACAATGCGAAAGGGTTTAACTACGTTGTATTTGATGAGAATGCAGTAACTATTGAAGAGGTAATTAAGTTTCAAAAAGACGCTAATAAAGCTCGTGGGGCAATGATGATGGGCATGGATGGTCAAGCTACCATATATGCTTTAACCGACCCCAATGTATCTACTCCACTTCACGAACTAGCTCATGTATATGAACACTATTTAAGCCAAGCAGAAAGAAACAAAATACTCAAGTGGGCAGGACACAGCACTTGGACAACTAAGACAAGTGAGAAGTTCGCAAGAGGTTTTGAAAAGTATCTATCAGAAGGCGTTTCACCAACATCAACACTCAATAGAGTATTTGAGAAGTTTAAGATTTGGCTCACAGACATCTACAATGGCATAAAAAATAGCGACATTGACATAGAGCTTAATGAGGAAATGAAAAGTATCTACTCCTTAATGATAGATACATCAGATGCTAACTACATCACTCAGATAGCTAAAGACCAGACAGTATTAGATGCAATGCCTTACCTTGAAGATTTTGATGGGGTAGGGTACTCAGAAGCTAACCTAAACTTTATCAGAGGTGTCATAGAAAACTTCATAGAAACAGGAGTGCTATTTGGCAATGGTAAGGTGAGAGCTATAATAGAGGCTCATGTAGGTATAAAGAATCAAGCCAAAAAACCACCCGCACCTTTAGAGCCTAAAGTAACATCTAAGGTGTTAGGGAATGTAAAGAGCCTATTGTCAACAATGTTTGCTAACCCAAAAAAATCAATAGATGTATTGGTGGGTATGGGGTATACTGGTAAGCGAGGCTTTCAGCAGATGATGAAGGATGCTGCTCAACTAGGTAATGACTGGATTAGTACCGTAAGAGAATCAATTGATAAGAACTTAGTTAATGGGAAGAAGTCTGAGCTTGCTATACAGATAGTTTCCTATATAGAGCAAAAGGTAAATGACATTGCTGAGAATAGTTCTTTGGAAGAATCTACAATCGTTGGTATTGTCCTTGACAATATGAGGCATTCAGCCAATGTGATACTTGAGTACAGCAATGGAAATACTAATGACGTAAAAATAGCTAACACCTTAATTGAAGTGTTAGCCAAGTTTGATGGTGTCACTACTTTGAGTGATGCGATGTCTAAGCTGTCTAGTAAGGAGAAAAACTTATTAGAAGATGTTTACAAGGCAAATAGCTTTGGACTGCAAGACAAGATTAAAATATCTAATGAGAATGGAGTAGAGTTCAATCCTATTGATAGGTATGTAAATATGGCTATCAGAAACAAGTCTACTGAGGAGGATAGCAAAAGGACTGCTGAAGAGTTGGTTAATGACCCTAACTACATGGGTAGAGTAGAACTTTTTGGTAAAGAGGAAATATCAGAAAAGAAATCAGGGGCGCAAAAGAATAGAAAGGACGTTGACTACAAGCTAAAAGAAGGTGAGCATTACGATCTAAACTTCTTCCAATCTCAGTTAAGGAGTTTTAACAATACCAATACAGCTATCTTCACACTTCAGTCTGTTGTTCAGATGAACAATTACATGAAGGCCAAAGATGGGAGTGGAAGTCCTTATGCGATGAAGGTATTTGGCACAAACAAGGGGATGGCTATTAGTAATATAGAAACATTAACTGATGTCGTAAACCATGAGTTTAATAGTCAGAATGCAACTGCATTGGCCACGTATAAGTTGGCTACTGAGTATAGCGTTAAAACAGCAATAGGCACTTTAAGTTTGAATCAACTTGCTAGGCTAGGTAGGTCATACGCTATCTTCAGAGTCATGACAAGTGCCGCACAGATACCTAAGCAAAGTGCTGTTTATCAAAACGTAGTTTTCCACTTAATTAATTTAGTTGGATTCTCTGGCGCGGCAGGGATAATGAGTAGGAATATATTCCTTATGGGTGATTACTTTAGTAAGGGTATAGAAAACTCTCCTTGGAGTGGGTTGCTTAATGAATCGGCTGAATCTTTAAGGGATATATTAGAGACTATTGGACAGGGTGCTGAATCAGATACCAATATAGCCAAGAGGGTTGGTTGGCTTAGAAAAGGTATGACTTCGTTAAGCGATAAGACCATGTATATTTTCGTAAAGGCGATGGATAAGGCTGCTGCTCAAATATCCTTTCTAAATCTTTACGAGGCATACATGATTAAAAACGGACTTGTTGATAATTCTGTTTTTGCAGATAGGGCTAGTTATGATGCTTGGTGGGTAGAGCAAGGAAAGAACCCTAACTATAAGGCTATTGCTTTTGCATCAACATTGGTATCAAAAGACCAAAATGCTTCAGCCGCTTGGGAGAAGTCAAAGTTGCAGACCGATGATACGGCAGTCAAGAAAATGGTTAAGTCACTTATAGTACCACTCATAAACTTTAAGTTGAGCAAGGTTCACTCTATACAAAGTGATATACTTATTGCAACGAGTCCAAAAGTTTCGTCAGAAGATAGAAAGGATGCAGCTATTAGGTGGGCAGGTACTTCTGCTGAGGTAGCACTATTTACTTTCATTTCACTGCTACCTATAAGGGATTGGTTTCTTTCGTTAAGAAGTGATGACGATGATGAGGCAGAGCGTTTCCAAGAGGATGATTTAGGCAAGAAGATAAGAAAGCAAAAAGTTTTCTGGACTAGATTTATAACTGAATCATTAGGCATAACAGGTATTGACAAGTCAATTCAGAACCTTGTTGCCGAGGGATTTAATTATATGTCTTATCTACTTCTAAGTGCAGATGATGAGTTCAATGAAAAATACCCTACCTACAAGATATATATAGACTCTGATGCCGCCCCTGCTGCTGTTGAGACTTACAATCAAAAATGGTGGGAAAAGGCAGGTTATATAGGTATAGCTGCGGGAATAGGTAGTGACGTGAGTGAAATGTGGGAAGCAGCTTTGACAGGTAAGTCAAAAGACTTTTATGGCAATGAAATATACTATACCGAAAGCCAGAAGAGAAACATGAGGATTTACGCTATAATGGCTAGTTTCGGTGTATTAACACCCTTTGGTAATGCAGCCGATCTTATATTCACGGCTAAGAAAGGTGCTTCTAAAGTAAATAGATACGCATATAAAAGCTATGAAGCTCAGGTTTTAGCAAATGCAATAAAGGACGGTGGTATTATTGAAATATCAGAGGACTATATAGAGGACTTAAAGAAAGAGTTTGCAGAAGAGTATGGCGACTTAGGTATAAGAAGAATGTCTACTAAGATAAGGTCTGGCATAAATGAATTTTCTGATAGAAAGCGATTACAAGCTGTATTCGCAGCAGCACAGAACAAAGAGTTTGCTGACCAAGGAAAGATAAGTGATTTCTTAGTGGGCGTATCTAAGAGTCGCGGCAGCTCTAGGTCTAAGGCTAATAGAATACATAAACGGCTAGGTCAAATAGTTGGTTTAGAGGAAAGAAAGCAGTTTCTTAGAGAGGCTTTATTTTCATCTAAGGAGCTATATGACATAAAAACATCTAAAGAGATAATAACAAATCTTGATGATATGCTAAAAGACGGTGAATTAGGCGTTAGTCTTAATAACATGAAAAAAAGGTATAATCAAGATGAATTATAAAGCAAAAATCGACTAAAGTGAAATGCTGATATTTGGTATCTTTGCATTAATATTTTAGTTATTATGGATGATGCGCCTTGGTGGATTATAATTCTTCTTATACCTTTCTCAAAGTGGCTTTGGGATAACATTGGCAAGCCTGTATGGACATGGTATTTTGAGAGGGTAAAAAGAAGAACAGGCGAACATGACTCTGTTGGCCATTCAGCCAAAAGAGAGGCGCAACTAGAGTCTGGTGTAAATGCACTACTATCGTCTGTCAAAGCAGATAGGGCTGTTGTATGGGGCTTTCATAATGGAGATAGTTGGTTAGGCAATAACGACTCTAAGAAAAAGATGAGCCTGAAGTTTGAAGTACCCAAGGATGCAAAGACCGCTACTGTTAGTACCTATTGGAAAGATGTGGTGTCAAACATTCCTCTTTCACAAGTAGCTTGGTGGATTAACGAGACAACTGAAGGACGGATGAGATACCCTGATACATCTTTAGTACC
>Ga0208645_1004158_pt1 | contig 10377 bp, 18 predicted proteins | sample VirMetDEL_Sep_01_FD_184519 | JGI IMG/M metagenome (GOLD analysis project Ga0208645, IMG submission 184519) | Aqueous microbial communities from the Delaware River and Bay under freshwater to marine salinity gradient to study organic matter... | ecosystem: Environmental > Aquatic > Marine >...
CCGAACATATCACACCTCACCTAGAGTGACCCCGACCGCCTTGCTGCACCGTAACTCTCCACGACCAACCATGTCTTACCGGACCCCGACCGCCAAACCAAAACGGGCCATGCCTGTGCCGCGCCCCAACTCAACGAACCCGTCCAAACCGGACCGTGCCCCGACCGCCTGAACAAACCGCAACCTACCCGACCAAAACGCACCGTGCCCCGACCGCCTGAACATACCGCAACAAACCGCAACAGATCTAACCGGATCTCGCCCCGACCGCCTTAACAAACCTCACCTCGTCCGACCTTACCTCGCCTTAACGTAACAAACGTGGACCCGCCTGAACTTGACCGCCTGACCCAACCGGACCGTACCCCGCCCTAACCGAACGTGCTCGACCGCGCCTCACCCAGACCGTGTAACCTTGACCAAATGGATGGGGGCACTCGGCCCCCGATCCGTTGTTATTATTAATTCTAGTATTATTCCGCTGCAACGAGAGTAACATCCCGACGGGATCTTTCCTCCGCCATGAACTGCATAAGCTCCGCCGTCTGGTCGTCAGCATACTCTGGATTGTCCAACGCATCCTGCTGAACATCTCGACCCTCCAACATCAACTCATCCCACTCCTCTTGGAACGAACCCATGCTGTCCTCAGTCAATACTTGGAACGTGCCAAACGATCCTCGGCCCTTCTCCTGTCGGAAATCCCCTATCCCAACAATCGATCCCGCGTTCGTCAACAACGACACAATCGAATACGCAGACAACGTCGGCTGCACATACGCAATGTCAACCTCCGCACACCAACGTGGCAAGTACGCACGGGTCCGCATGTCTGGCGTCTTGTTCATGTCCGCAGACCGAACCATGTCAATCTTCAACTGAGGCTTGCCCCAAATCTGAACGTGCGTCTGTGGCAAAAAGATCAAACGCTGCACACTCGTCTTCGTAATACCGTCAGTCTCCAATGCAGCAGTCGCCATCGCACCCTTGACACCAGGTGCAGGGAAACAAAGTAACGTCTCCCCAAACGGCTTCTTGTACACCGAATCTCGGTACTCCTGCTCTGGATTGTGCTTGATCTCCTTGCGCTGCGCAGCAGTCTTCTTGCCGCCACCAATCAACAGATCACGCATAGCCTTCGAACTCATGCTGTTAAAGTACATTGGGGTCGTGCCCATCATGCGTAGCTTTACGCGACCCTGCTTCAACGGTTGAATTTCCAATGCCGCTTCTTGTGGTGCTTTCTTCGTTGCCATGATATTTTCTCCTTACTTGGCTTCTAGTTGAAAGTAATTGTTTGTTGCATGCGGACCACCCGCATGTCAACCCCTTATTGTAGCTCTTTCCAAACTACACCTATGACATGCATCGGATTCAAAAAGATCACTGACCCATCATCCAACTCTATCATAACCCCATTGCTCAGACTAAAGTCCCATTCCTTCACGTTGTCATACGCAATGTTCCCCTGCTCCGATACACTCGGAAGCAATAGTACCTCTAACCTATGCGTCATCTGCACACTCCTCGCAAATATAAGCATCGTGACCCATTCCAAGCGTCACAACCTCGCCGCAATCACACAACCGCGACACCTTACCATCACCGTCACAGGTCGGGCATACTTCCTCAACCTCGTCCAGATAGCCAATGTCACGGCTGAAACTTTGAGGTCGGGCCACCTCGTAATAGACACGGCCCACCCCATCACACTCGGAACACTTGTCAAGGATCGGTGTCTCCATCTCCTCGATCAACAGGTTCTTAATCTTGCCCATCACGCTGCCTCCTCGAACTTGGGCAGCACCTCGTTGCGAAACTTGTCCGCCATCTGCACATAGAAACACCCGAACTCTGCATCCATAACCTCGGACAACTTTCCGCCGTTCGCATCCACAAACTCCCGCGCCCACATATGTACATGGTGCAAGATAAAGTTTTCCAACTGCTCTTGGTTCAACGGTAAACTAGGCATCCTCTTTCCTCCTGATTAAAATCTCCCTGACATCACAATCGTAAGTGATCACGACCTCATCGCCAACACGCAACTTGCTGTTCACAATCTCCGCTCCAACGATGTCAACTATCGGGCGGTCACCCTTCCCCGATACCTTGCGCTTGCCAGTGCCCTCTTCGTTCTGAACCAACAACATACCACCATCACGCAGCGGTAATTGAATTACGTTATACCGAACGCCGCGCTCGTAACCCGCCTCGACCAACCGCTTGCCCTCCAACCAAATGCGAGGGCGACCACGGTTCGCTCGGATCGTATACTCCTGCAACAAGATCATGCCAAAGCCCCCCACTGCATAGCCATCGCATCAGCAATGCCTCTGTAAAACTTAGAACGCAGCTTCCAACGATCCGCACTCGGCGGTAACTTGTGACACTCATCACGCGCCGTCGATCCATCCAAACTCCCAGTGCGTACCAACTTCGGTAAATTACGCAGCCACAAACATGTCCGCTTCTTCACATTGTCCGCACAATCATCCGACTGAGCAAACTCCCAAGGCTGTACGCTCTGAGCAAACGGCTCATAGTTCTTGATCCGAACCTTCGCATGCTTGTGCATCACAGGATTCTCAACCGCAACCATCGGTATATGCTCCACGTTCCACACATCAGAAAACAATGCAGCACCCTCATCCAACTCACGCCACATCTCCTCCAACGTCCGATTGGGCGGAGCCTTGTGCAACCAACGCACACCACTGTTGCACAACCTCGTGCAAGGCGGATGCATCACAGCCAATAAATCCCAGTCATCACGCATCACGTTCCGAATGTCATCCTGTATGTGACGATTGGTAGGCGTGTCAGATGGTAGAATATCACAGGACCACGCATCATGGCCCATTCTCAAAAATGCATCGCGCACTGTGCCCGATGTCTCACAACCAATTAATACTTTCATAGATCTTTCCTTCTCTACTTGTTGATAGCTTGTAAGTTAATGGGCCTCGGTCCTCTTGTCAAGTGGGGGGCTGAAAACAGGTGATTACATATATACGCTCTGAGCTAGGTTTTTTAAAAAAATATTTTTTTCAATCCAAATCTAGTGTATTCACCGTAATAAGTGTAATCACCCCTTGAAAACATTGGAAAAACTGCCCTGAGATGATTACAAAGTGATTACATTGATTACACTTTTGTGGGAAAATCGCCTATAGTAGAGTTGCACTGGGCGCATGAGCCTCTTTGGAAATGCATAGCTCCACCTGTCTATTGAAAACATCTCAGCCTTGGTTTAACTTGTGACCAGAACACAACGAGGCAAACATGGCATCCCTTGAAAAGAAAATTGAACAAGAACATGGTCGCCAACTGACCAACCGACAGAAAACTTTTGCTCGACATGTAGTCGAAGGCATCTACTCGAATGCTGAATGTGCGAGGAAGGCAGGGTTCTCTGCTGAAGCCGCTAACGTATCGGCATCCAAACTTTTGAATGGTCGTGATTACCCTCACGTTCTGGAATACATACAAGAACTTCGAGAAGAAAGAGAACGGCGGTATGGTGTGACAACCATCGGACAGCTTGAACGTTTGCATAAACTTTCGCTTGGTGCAGAAGATGCAGGACAATTTTCTGCGGCTATCAATGCCGAAAAGATCCGCTCCGCTTTGGGTGGGTTGACCGTTGATCGAAGAGAAAACATAAACACCATAGATCAAATGTCGCGGGATGAGATAACCGCTCGACTGGCTGCATTGCAGAAGCAATATCCACAAGCCTTCGTGATCGAAGGTACAGCAAAGGATATTACACCAGATGAGCAAGGGACCAGAGGCGAACTTTTGGCAATCGATCAGGACGAACCTACCGAAGAAGTGCTTCGCGACGAGGATTGAAAACAAGCACGGCGGAGGTGTACCTGATGTCCATATCGTATGGGACGGCATACCCTTTTGGATAGAATTGAAGGTAGCAAAATCCAATAAGGTAAATATCTCTCCTCATCAAGTCGCTTGGAATATGGCATATTGGGCTCGCGGTGGCCTGAATTTTTACTTAGTAAAGAGGGCCTCTACCCAAGAGATACTTTTATTTGGGGGAAATCAGGGGCCCGAGGTCCGAGATCAGGGGTGTCTTGCGCCCTGCGCCCTGCGCGCTGGCTCTGTTCCTGACTTGTTCTGCGCCCTGCGCCCTGTTTTACTGGGTTTGTTGCGCCCTAACCATGGCCCGAGGGCCGTTGGCGAATAAAAAAGGGGGCCGTGGCCCCCTGGTCTTTATGACATTAGTATTTCTTTTACTTCGGTGCCCGTTAATCCGACCATACCCGCCAGAGTTAGGATTGTTAGGTTAGGGTTCTGGTCGTAGTAGTCTCGGATCTCTTGATCCGTCCATTGCCAGGCGGGTTTCGGTGTGGCAACTACACCGTCTCCGATGTAGATGCCTGTGTTCCAGTCTGGTTTTACTTGCGGTGTCTTTGCCATTTTTAATGCTCCACGATTGCGATTGATTTTGCTAGGCTCGAGCCCTTGCATAATTTGCAAGCGGTGCATTGAGCGCGGCGCCCTGCTTCTTTTGATGCAGGGCAAAGGGCCTCGTTCGCCTTGTCTAGGTCGCCTAGATCCGCGATGACTCGGAATGTCCGGTGTCCTTGCTTCCAATGCGCGACCGCTTGCGCGTGTGAGTCTGCGCTTTGCATTGCGATGTCGGGGCGGAATCCGGATTGGTGGCTATAAGCGGTCCAAGTGTCCGCTTCACTTAGAAGCTCGTCCCACACTTCGGACGGGACGGCGGCGGGATCTCCGTATGTCCCGACGCGAACGAAACGACCGCGGCCCATGACCCGAGCGGGCCCGTCTTTATATACGCCGCGCAAGTATGCTTTGAAAACAATCAAAACGCCTTGCCCTAAGTTAACATAACAGCGCCGTCCCTTGGCTTGCTTGCGCTGCGGATCCGTTGTGACCTCGCCGCGCATGGTACAGTCGCCGCAAATTGAGAAGTCTTCGCCCGTTTTGCTGGCCTCGAGTGGGTTGATATCGCTGCGCAATATGTAGGTTTGCACGACCTTTCCCGTTTTGGGGTTGCGGTTTGAGTAGGTCGCGATGACCACGATAGGCTTTCCATCCAAGAGGCTTGGCCCGTTGTAGATGATAGCGTGTTGCATTGTTTTTCCTTTCTAGTTAACGATTTGATATTAACAGATTGTGAGCGGGGCACAAGTTTTATTTGTTCTGCGCCTTGCGCGCTGGCCTTGCGCGCTGGCCTTGCGCCTTGCGCCTTGCGCCTTGCGCCTGGACAAATAAAAGAGGGGCCTTGCGGCCCCCTGGTTTACCATTCTTTGAAGTAATCCTGGTCTTTGTATGCTTTGAGATAGGCTTCGATCTGCGCCCTGGTCATGTTTTCTTTCTCGACCCGCTTGCCTTTGTAAGTTCCGTCGGGCCAGTAATGCGGATCGATTGCCCTGCCATAGTAGGCATCGGCCCCGCCTCTATCTTCTGGTGATCCATGTATCATAATAAAAATCGGGGGGCCAAGCCCCCCGCCTCCTTAATCCATAAGTTCGTAGCTGATTGATGACTGCACATCCTCGAGGATCTGGCGGCGAACTGTTTCCATTTTGGTGCGGATCGAACTATCCTCTGGCAGTTCGCGGATGACTGAACCAAGTTCACCAAGATCCAAGCGGATTTCTGCTTCAAGACGGGTGTGTGTAATATAACCTTTTTTCATGGTCTTTCCTTTCTGGTTAACTAGGCTTGATTGCCTATGACTGATGGTCGCATACTGCACACAAGTTGTCAACAATTAATTGCCACTCGGTAATGATTGCCAAGTGGCAACGGTCCTGCGCCTTGCGCCTTGCGGCCTGCGCCTTGAACGCCAAAGGCCCAGGCGCTTGCGCACCTGGGCCTGAAGGAAAGACAGCCCATTATCCCAAGGGCCAGGGGATTAGTTTAACGCTCGATGATCCATGCACCGATGCAGGCGATGATGATAAATCCGCATAAGAATATTAGAATAGCCATGGTCTTTCCTTTCTAATGAAAAGCCCAGGCGCGTAGACTTCCATCTATCGCAGCGCCTGGGCGGGGTTAGTTATACGCTGTATTCGTCGCGCCATTCAGGTTCGGCATCCACAAGGATCCCGTTCTGAGTGACTTCGGCAGCGTAACCATCGCCAAGCTCGTCAGTCACCCATGGCGATGATGTAGCTAGGAACCAACGCGCATAAGGATCTTTGCGCTCGGCATCGGAATGTTTGTATGTTTTTAATACTTTCCAGATCCAGCCAGTGCGCGGATCAGTGTATACCGCGTATGGGTTATCAGCTTTACGTGTTTTTCCAAATGATGTTCTAGGCATGTTCTTTCCTTTCTTGTTGAACAAATAAATTATGCCCCACTTTAAAGCGGGGCACAAGTATTTATTTTAGTTTATCGAACTCAGCGATCAGCTGATCATACATTTTCGCGGCTTCTTCGTTACGTCCCGCGTGTAGCATCATGAACATGAACTCTAACTTGAACTTGAGCTTGTTGCCTGTTGAGTGTTTCGACTTATCGACGACTTTGTTGTATGATTCAGTGTCTGTTTGTGATGCAAGTTTTTCCATTGTCTTTCCTTTCTGGTTGATGGTGGGGGCCGAAGCCCCCAGTTGATTAGATCCAAGAGAAGCGTTTCTGGATATGTTCCTTGCGGATATGTTCCTTGATGGTCACTTCCTTGAACTGTGCGAAGCCTTCCTCTACTGCTAATTCGCGGCGTGATTGCTTCAGAATCTTGAGCTCTTTCTCGATCAGGTCGATCATCTCGAGCTCGGCGATAAGATCCGCTTTGAAATCATCGCCTTCGCTTTGGCTTTCGATAATTGAGCGGACCATAAGATTGATAAACATTGTCTTTCCTTTCTGGTTAAGTGGCCCCTCCCATCGAAGGGCCATAACAAAGTTATGGGGCCTAGAATTGAGAATGTCAACAGGCAGAACACAATTAATTGCAAGTTTTTTAAATTAATTTCCAGATAATGACAGCAGCTGAACGCTGCAATGCAGCACGATTGGGGGTTACTTTGCCGCATCGCAGCGACCCGCAGCGCGACCCGCGACCCCCGCACCCCCCGTTTCGGGGGGTACAGCCGCTGTATGCGTGTTATATACATGGTTTCATAAATTCATTCGGGGGTAATTCCATTGCACTTGTATGTAGACCACAAGCCCAGAAAAAATCGCCACTATATTTTCATTTGGGGTTGGTATAAACTGTTGCCAACAACCGAGGAGCGAGGTCCATGTCTTTTGCACAGATAAATCGGATGGGTGGTTTGATGGCTGCGCCCCAGCGGCCTGCGAATCCGTTTGCGGACAATGCGGATTATTTAGCTTTGCAGGAGTATCAGCAGAGTTTGGGTCCGACGGAGGAGGAGTTAGCGCGTCTTCGCGAATTGCAGACTGCGTTTACGTCTAGTGATGCGTATCAGAGTCATCAGCAGGAGCAGCGTCAGCGTCAGCAGATGATGGCGATGCAGCGTCAGCAGATGGGTGGTATTATGGGTATGGCCCCACATCAAATGCAGCAGCGTGTACCTATGATGCATCATCCGATGCAGGTTGGTGGTTATGGTGCTCCTGCTCCTCAGATGCAGATGGGTGGTAATTCTATGCAGATGTTGATGGCGTTATTGGCTCAAGTCTTTGGTGGGGGTGGAATGCGTCAGCAGATGGGTGGTGGTTATGGTTCTCAGCAGGCTTATGGTCAGATGCCTCAGAGGCAGTTTGGAGTGATGCCGAGTGTTGGTCAGGCTACTTTTGAGGGTCCGACGGCTAACCGTGGTGGATATATTAATCAGTTGACTGCGGCTCAACCTCAGAACAGGCAGCAGCAGGTTTATGCTCAACCGCAGCAGGCGAGTCCGTTTGGTGGTGCTGCTCGTGGGTATTACGCTTGACCGAGTACCGAGAAGCGCGGCCCGAGGATTTGGGTGGGATATTGGAGTTGTGTTGGGAGATGCACTCTGAGACGGATTATAGTAAGTTTGAGTTGGATCGGGGTCGTGCGGCGGAGTTTGTGGGTCGTATGATGGAAGATGGTTATGCTGGTATTGCGGTTGATGGTGGGGAGGTTGTTGGGATTTTTTTGGGTGGTGTGATGCCTTTTTGGTTTTCTGAGCAGTTACAGGGTTGTGAGTTGTTGTTTTATGTTCGGGAATCGTCGCGAGGTGGATTTGTTGGTAAACGTATGGTAGAAGGGTTTAAGGCTTGGTGTGAGTTGAGAGGTGCGGTACGCACTGTTTTGGCTATATCGAGTGGAGGCGACATAGATCGGAAGGGTAGATTTTTGGAGCGGATTGGGTTTGAGCCTATTGGTGGCTTATATGCGAGGGATTTGGTTTAATGGGTTTACCTGGTTTTATTATAGGCGCGGTCATCATTGGTAGCGGCGGTGGTGGTGGCGGCGGCGGTGGTGGTGGAGAGACTGCTCCACCGACGCCAGATGATTTTGCGACATGGAGTGCGGCGAACAAGCCTGACGCGGATTTTAATGACCAGTTTAGTAGTTATGTAAATTATTTAAACGAGGATCAGTTTGGTTTAACGGCAGAGGAGCGTGGTGCGTATATACCGGAGCATGTTGTTTCTGATTATACGCAGAAGATTCACGCTACTGAAGCGGACATGAAGAACGATGATCGTTCGTTTTATGACCAGCGTCTTCGTGAGGGTGTGACGGATTTTGACAGTTGGTTGTCTAATGAGAGCGATGATGTAAAGAACGCGGATTACGGATCTCAGTACCAGCGGTATAAGAACCAGACGAATGCGATATTGAATCAGCGGCCTGCTTGGATGGGTGAGGATGATTCTTCATATACGACGTTTAGTTCGTATGATCCAGGTTTGTTTGTTGCTGGTGAGGATTATGGGAATTTTGCTGGTTCGTATCGGAGTAGGGATGATGCGGATAGTGCGTTCAGGAATTACTATGCGGAGCAGATTGGGAATTTTGGTTACGGTAATCTGATTCAAGAGGACATGGACAACGCGGGTTATTTGTCTGCGTATAACGAGGCGAAGGCTCGGAATGAGTATGGTTCGTTGATCACGGATCTTGGTTATGGTTCCACTTATGATTCGAGCATGACCTCTGCTCAGTTGGAGGCGTTGTGGAATGATGTTCAGCAGCGTCATGAGTACAAGGGTTTGCTGGATGAGATGGGTTATGAGTATGATCCATCGGACGATGCGACGAGTTTGGGTTATTTGTATAATCAGGCTTTGGCGATTGAGGACACGAAGGCGAAGTTGGATGCTGCGCAGGACGCGTATAGTATTTTAGAGGGGACGTACAACACCACTGTGGGTGAGATGGGCGAGTTGCAGGGCGAGTTTGATACTTTGTTTGGTGACTATGGTTCGTTGACCACGGATTATGGAACGTTGCAGGATACTTATGACACGTTGAGTACGAATTACGGGACGTTAGAGGGGACGTACAAGGACACGAAGGACGCGTTGGATACGAAGGCTGGTGAGTATGACACGTTAAGTGGGTTGTATGATACTCTTACGTCTAATTACGGAACGATGACCACGGACTATAACACTGCGATTGGTAATTTGGGTACGTTGCAGGATAATTACGACCAGTTGGACAAGGATAAGACTGCGTTACAGGGGACGTATGACGAGTTATTTGGTGATTATGGTACGTTGTCCACGGACTATGACACGTTGAGCGATGATTTTGCCACGTTGACGAGTACGCAGGCGAAGACGTTGTCTGATTTGGAGGCGGAGCAGGCTACGGCGGCGGGTTTACGGACGCAGGCTCGTCAGAATGCGACGGTAAACTTTTTGACGGAGAGTGCGGCTGACAAGGAGGCTCGGATGGCGAGTGGATTTGAACCGCTTCAGCCTCCGGCGCAGCAGGAGTACACGCAGGCGATGGATGCGTTGGGTCAGACGGGTCTGGATCCGAATGCGTATGCGGCGGCTCCGATAGATTTCACGGGTGGGTTTGATCCGACTATCTTCCAGACTACTCCGATGGGCGGTCAGATGGGTCCTGATGCGTATGGTACGACGGATTACACGGATATATTTGCTGGACCTCAGATGGGGTTACAGCCTTTGGGTTTGGACGTTGCGCAGCCGTTCAACCCGTATTTTGAAGCATTGAACCAAGAGTACGGGGTAGACTTTGGTCTTCCGGCGATAGGGGGTCAGAAGAGATGAGCTTATTAGACGACATATCCATGGGCCTTGGGTTCAAGAAGCCGGACGACGCGTATCACGAGCGGACGGCGGCTACGATTGAGCGGACTCAGGGGTCGAGTGCGGCGGATAGATATCGCGATAGAAACCCGCCGTCGGGATCGGGATCGGGATCGGGTTCTACGGGATTGCCTGAAACGGCTA
>Ga0208645_1004160_pt1 | contig 10374 bp, 11 predicted proteins | sample VirMetDEL_Sep_01_FD_184519 | JGI IMG/M metagenome (GOLD analysis project Ga0208645, IMG submission 184519) | Aqueous microbial communities from the Delaware River and Bay under freshwater to marine salinity gradient to study organic matter... | ecosystem: Environmental > Aquatic > Marine >...
ATAGCATCTTTGAGTTTGGCTGGAACCCCAAGGCCCCCGGTGATGCAAGGTTCTCCCCCGGCACTGGCCGTAGCAAGTCTGATCAGGATTACCTGAAGGCAGCCAAGGCTAAGAATTACGATAAGCTGAACCAGATGGTGAAGCAGGCTGCTGCAGACGAGGGGTATACTATTGGCCCTGTCTATCACGGGACCAAGCGGCAATTCAACCAGTTCAGGTCTCCTCGTGACCCCAACAACCTAGTGTATTTCTCATTTGATCAGCAGTTCTCCAAAGAATATGCACGTGGGTTCGGCGGTCACAGAGACCCAGAGCCTGATGTAGCAGAGAGAATCCAGAAAGTTGAAGCCGTATCAAGGAAAATGCTTGAGGACGACCTCATCGCTCTTAGTGAAAAATACGGCTCTATAGATGATGTCCCAGACAGTGAGTCAGATGCTGCATTCAAACGATCCCACGACTATGAAAGATCACAGCTTGACGGCATGACCGCAATTGATGCTCTGTCTCGGATGGGAATCAGAGTTGTTAATGCTTATCTCAAGGCTGACAGGGTGTTTGACCCTAGGGACGGTTGGGGAGAGTTTGCTGACATAGTCGCCAAGTATAACCGGGTTTCCGACATCACTCTGATGCGCCCCCGGGAGCTAGAAATGCTTAATGAGGGCAACTATATTTCTTGGGAGCCTGCTCCTATCATCGATGAGGTTTTTAAAAACTATGACGCAATCATAATTCAAGAAACCTCTGGAGGCCCGTCGAACACCATAGCAGTCAGGGACCCTGAGCGCATCAAATCCGCTGACCCCATCACCTACAATGATGACGGCAGCATCATCCCTCTGTCTGAGCGATTCAAGGACACTACTGATGACATCAGGTTCTCTCCTGCAGCAGACCGTCCCTCAGTTGTTCGACGGACACTCGATGAGCCAACTGAATCAGGGGCTCCTCTGAACGGAGTGGTAACACTGACTCCTAGCATTATGGCTAGGTTCAGCCCTGCCACGAATGACCCGGGCTACGACATCAAGCAGCTTGCCGGGAAGAAGGCATTCATCATGATGGCTGACCGCATGAAGGTTGGTGAATACACAGCCAGATCTGGTCGTGTGTTTGAGCTTCGTGGCGGACCTGATCATCCTGACCTAGCAGACAATCAGGGAACCATAGCTTGGGCAGTTGAGGGTGGATCGATTGCGTCTCAGCTCGAGAGGGCTATTAGGCAGACTGACGGCATAGGGCTCGTAGTCTTGCAGAAGGAGGAGTCTGTTGCTGGCAACAAGACTTATTCCGAGGTCATGCTCGAGGAGTTCAAGTATGACATTGCAAACAACCCAGAGATCAAACGAGACCTTCCTCAGTTGCTGAAGAAAGCCTCTAACATGATCCAGAAGAAAGCGAAGCAGGAGAGAGAGAAGAAGGACAAGGAAGCCAAGGCAGAAGCCAAGGCCGAGGGCAAGGACTTCACTCCTAGCGAGCCATCAAAATGGGAGACATTTGAGTTCACATCGATTGAGCAGATTGAGCAGGCTATCCCCGAAATGACTTTCGGAGCCAGAAAGACAATGTGGCAGCAGCTTGCCTCCAATGACTACAAGAAGAAGTATGATGGAGTCTTCTGGAAGGACATGTATAACCAGCTCAACGATTTCAAGGATGATGCAGGGTATCGCACTGGGGACATTGTTAAGGTCATCCAGTTCGACAAGTCAGCACCCAAGGTCATCATTGACCCTAGGGATCTAGGCTTGCCAGTGCATCCATCGTATCAATACGGAGTCCTAGGCAAGTCCATCTCAAACGTGAAGGGCAGGATGAGTGCATACGATCTCCTGCGGAAAGCGTTCACGGATCGTGTTGACAAGATCACCGGAGAGATGAAGCCAACCCAGCAGATCAGCAAGGAAGGCGACATTGGGTCCAGTGTGTTCCGTGTGATGCAGCTCAGAGGGCTCACAGATCCAGACCTGCAGCCAAAGCTGACAAAGACATCACTTGATCCCAGAAAGCAGAAGGGAAACATCAAGCTCAAGTCTGAATACGGCAAAGGCAGGACCAAGAAGCAGATGGAGATCCGCAGGGAAGCCAACAAGTTCTCCCCTGCAGGCGAACGTATGGGTGCTCTACCTACTGGTGAAGGCCCTGTCCTGCAGCGTGTGGACACCCCGATTCTGGCTGGCCCAGCGAGCAACGTGATCAGCACCGAGAGAATTAGGCAGGAGATCAGCGAAGACAAGAAAGCTCTCGTGTTCGAGAACACTGCAGTGGACAACGGGAAGATGGTAGGGCTCCGGCTGGACATCCCCACATACCAGAGGACGATGGACAAGGGCTCCCCAGTGTTCCCGATCTCTGTTCACGAGAAGTGGGCTGGCAAGGCAAGTGGCAAGGCTGGCAAGATAATCGGCTACACCAACATCGCCACAGTCGAGAATCCTGTATTCATGATTAACGAGAAGGCGGCAGAGAAAATCAAGGAAGGCAAACCAAAGACCACGATTGCCACTGTCGAGGGCTCCTACAGAAAGACCACCAGAATCCCTGACGACATCGAGAGCTGGACTCAGGTCGCAATGAATCCACGGCGGCACAGCTACTTCTATGATCGTGAAACTGGGCAGCCTGTGGTTGGTGGAGACGTTGCAATCTCTACAGGGAACACAGTCTTTGTGAAGAACCCTGTATTCGCCTCTGTAGATCAGTTCCGGTTCTCCCCTCAACGCTCACTCAACAATCGTGGTGGAGCCGTCTATACGACCGCTGAAGGCCACAGAGCGGTCCAGACCTCTAGCAGGGCAGGTGTGAGGGTCTACGGCCCTACAGGACGCCGTATAGGCCCCGTATTCGGCTCTGTAGAGGAAGCTGAGAGGTTTCTCAATAGGTAGACACAAAACTGCCGCAGCGTATCCAACAACACTGCGGCAGTTCAGTCGTATCGTTATGTCGTATGCCGGGGGTCAAGCGTCCCTTCGCACAACAAATTTACCTGTCACCCCGAGGACAACGTGTCATCGGGCAGGCGTGTGTAGTCTTGCTTAGAGCAGGTCATGTGTCAACCCGATTTTCCAAAACGGAAAAGATAGTTCTTAACGTGAATCATCTTCTTGGCTTGGCTGCTCATCCCTTCGCTGGGTTGAGATACAGTCGGGTGGTAGCACACATGATGTTGCTGGCGTGTATCATCAATTGTCTTTGTGTTGCAGAACGATAGTGGCAGCATTTTAGTCTCCAACGTAGCCTCCATTGCATCCTGATCATCCAAGTTGTTTACGTTTGCGTGATTCAGTGCATATGTCATCATTGAAAACACCTTGTAGCTGGGCCTGAATGCAATGATCCCTGAATTGATCCTGTCATCTACGAGGTTGTCTCGGGTGACATATATTTGATCCTTCTCGATCTTCATTAGCTCGCTCTGAGGATCACCTACCCACAGTATGTCCACATCAGAGATGCACACCACCTCTGATGAATCTACTGTGCACATTTTCATGCACAGCTCCAGCTTGCTTCTCGCCCCCTCAAGCCATTCAGCAGAGCCGTGATTGCCAGCACCTCCATCTGGCCCCGGTGACATATGAAGTGAATGGGAGATATGAGAGCAGTGCTTCATGTATGAAGGCAGGAATATGTCCCTGTATAAGGGCATACTGTGCCTTGTTGATGTGCAGTGTATGCTCAGTGAATTCATGATGTGATCAGATCTGTGCTGAAGGAAACGGCAAGAAGCTGGGCTGTGGTCCTAGGTTGTATATTCTGTGGTATGGGACGTAGTCAGAGATCAGTTTGTTTAGATGCCCCTTGAGTATGTCATCTGGTATCCTGCGTGGGTCAGGTGTCCCCTGACCGTAGAAGTGAGTCTTGCTGCCAGAGTAATCGAGGTCACACCCGATCAGGTAAAGCTCAGTTCTTTCTCCTGACATTGTGGCATTGTTCAATATGTCACGGCAGGCATTAACAAGCATAGTGCCATTGTGCTGGCATGAATACCAATGGGGCGACATAGACATGATGGATTTAATTCTAACGTAGAAATCTTCATCTATGCACCCATCAAGCATCTTCCTCAAGTCATAATCATTGTCCTTGAAGTAGTCCTCTGAGACATACCAGACGTTATGCTGATCCTTCACAACCCGTATTGAGTTGTTGATGCAATATGCATCTGCGAACTTTGATCCGTTCTGGCTCCACCACTCTGGGACGTAGTGAGCACTGCCAACTAACAATCTTTTGAACATGACATCACTTCTCTCCCTTAACCCAAAGTGACTGATGTGACCTAATTAATGGATTCCACCCTCTTGCTTCTAGGTATATCTCAGTCCACCTTGCTTTTCCTCCATTCGGGAAGCCTCCAGAGTCGTCTATCAAGACGACTGACTCGTCATGCAAGCACCTTTCTGCAGCCAGAAACTCCAAGAAGTTATGTCTTTGAGCATCGCTTGCATCCCCCTCAATTGGACAATCCATCGAGTCCAGATAAAGCAAGTCAATCATCACCGTTTTTTCCTTCAGGTATTTGATTGAGTCGCCTTCAACATATGTGATGAAGTCTTTGAATTGCTCTGTGCATTCCTTGCTGGTCTTTATGTTGTCTGGGCTGATGTCAATTGATATCACCTTCCCCCCAAACAATGATGCATACTCACCAAATATGTAAGTTGAATACCCTGCACCATAGTCATCTTTTTGCCTGACCGTCCCAGTCTCGAGTATCACTGGGTCAGACATCCACAACCGTGACAGGGCCTCAGAAAATGTCTGATACCTAGAAAGCGACTTGTTCTCGAACTTCTTATACCAGTTGATGACCTTGTCCTTTTTCATATCGATCTCAAAAACCTTTCCCACATCTTAGTTGCCTTTTCGGCGGAGAACATCCTCTTAGCCACATCTACCTGCCTTCTGCTTATGATCCCGAGGATGTCATCAGAATCAGACATCACGGCCTTAATCCCGTCTATCAACTTATTGGTGGTTGAGAATAGCTGATATTCATCCAGCAGATTTGGCAAGGCACTTCTCCATCCAATATTCTTGAGAGTGAACACTGGTATACCAACTAACATTGCCTCAATCAACCCCAGTGTGTAGGGAGCTGGTTTAGTCCCTCCATACCACATCACATTATGTCTTCTCATTGATTTGAGCACGTGATTGTAGCTGAATATCTTTTTACCTGACTTGTCATTAAAGGCCCCAATCATCTTCCCGTTGACTTGAGATTGAATCTTTTTCCAGACATTGAAATTGCAAGCGTCTGGTCTGTTCTTGATGTATTGGCAAAGCCCAAGCACAGCCTCCTCTCCGCCCGTCCAAGCTGGGTAGTCACTGGGAAATTTGCCAAAAGGAATGATGGCATCATGTCCCTCATAATCATCTCGATCCTGATAGCCATCCCAATATCTGACTATCTTGACGCCTAAGTCTTTTGCCTTTTTGACCCAAGTTTCCTCGCACGTGTCAACAGTCTGACCTATGTCTCTCCACACGACCTTCTTTCCTTCGAACGCATCAATATTATCAAAGACCCAGTCCCAGTGATGCATGACTATCACTATGTCAAATGGCTCAACTGATTCTCTTGTTATGTTGCTCCTGTGGTCTGGCTTACCTTCTGTTGTCTGGATTTTGTTCCAAGCTACCCTCCACTCGTCTGGGAAATTAATGTTTAACTTAGGCCTCATCTTGCCGTTTGTCTCATCATTGTAGTAAGACCCGGCAGGCATAACGGTGAATCCCGGTATGCTGGTCAGCATTCTCAGTTCATCATATTCAAGAACCTCGTGGCAACTCAGGTAAAGTACGTTCATTTCACTTTCTTCAGCTTCTCAATCATTTCCTTGCCGACATCCCCACAAGACTTCAAGCCCTCCATCAGGGACCTAGCCTGATGTCTGTCTAGCTTCTTATTCTTCAGCATCCGCTTGCAGTAGGCTATGTAGTCAGGGATATCGTTCATAGCCTCAACACTAGGCATAGCAGGAGGCAGCACGTATGGGCCGTCAGGCCAGCTAATTGACTTAGCACTGAACATACGCACTGCCTCCTGAACTATCTCAGGGAGCTTGTGGTAACAGTCTCTCCTGAGAACTGGCATCAGACAAACCCGTAAGCTGATACCGTTAACGGTTCATCAGGCGTGTAATCGGGCCACGCCTTCAGTGTCAGGCAGCTCTTGAGGCTATCGTAAGCCTCGTCAAGCTCCCTTCTGGCTGACTCTAGGTCAAACTCAGTAAACTGCAGCAGAGAGCTTCTGTAGGGCCACTCAGTCTCTACCACAGCCCAATACCACTGAGCGATCTCGATCCCTGCAGCCTTACACATGTCTGTGTAGTTACACTGCTGCCAGAGATACTTGAGTGACCTTGCAGTTCTGACGAACTGTTTCGGGTCAGCTCCTCCGCCTCGAGTGGTCTTGAGGTCAACCACAATGGGGCCTGACTTCATGTCGATCCTGCACTTCACATCGCAGATGCCACGGTAGTCCTTCGCAAACACACTGACCTCGGGATGAAAGTCCTTGATGTCTCGCACTACTGGCAGCTTCCAGAATCGATCTGAGATAGCCTGCACTGTGTCCAGCTCAGATTGCTTGATGATCTTCTTACCTGACTCAGCCTGCTCTGACCACCACTCACGGTTGGCCTTGAGCCTGCGGTCCTGCTTGTCCTCTGGGCAGACTGAGTAGATCTTGTCAAACTCATCACGCTCGAGGATGTAGCTATGGGCCAGCCTACCAAAAGCCATTGCTGGACTGTCGATGGCTGGTGCTTTGCCGGTGATCTTCTGGTGGAAGTGATAGGGGTTGTCTATCAACTTCAGGTCACTGGTGGATAAGGCTGAGTCAGCCCGGTAGACTGACTCAGCTAGACCGTAGAAGGCCCCCGTCTCAAACTTAGAACGGAGACTCTGTTGCTTCGTAATCGACAGTTTCATTAGAGCCTCCGTTAATTGAGATGTATTCAGGACTGGACTTGATCTTTTCCTTCATCCACTCAGGAACACGATCCCAGTTCTTGTTTCCTGAAACGATCTCATAGACGAATGACTCGTTGACCTGATCCTTGACTGGAAGCCCAGCAGGAAGCGCAGTCACACCCTCGATGTTGTCATACATGTTACCGTCCTTGCCCTTGTTGTGGCTGACGCTAATCAGGCAGGCCCTGCCAATCATCGAGTCAATGCTGATCCCATTAGCCTTGTCCTTTTCAGTGAATGCCTTTCCGTTCACACCCTGAAGGATCTTCAGCAAGATCGATTTCTCATTGAGCGAGGCAGTCACAATCTTGGTCCTGCCTAGAGGCTGTGGGCCGTCTTCTTCTCGGAAGACATGAGTGTGATCGGGGAACTCAAACAGAAGTGCAAGCTGACGCTTAGGGCCGTAGTAAGTCTCCTGAGTCCCTAGGTCAATGCAGCCATACAGCCTCGCAACATGTGAACCCTCTGGGACCATTTTTCTTTCCTTCTTCGTTCCTTCTTTGAACTCTAACTTCATTTTTCTTCTTTCTTTTTAGTTTGTATCTGTTCCTCCAGTGCCTTTAGGTCGCAGCACTGAAAAATTGTCAGCAGGTGCTCGGCCTGTAAAATCGCAACCCACTTTCCGTGGTTCTTCTTCCAGACCACACAGGGTATCTGGTAGGGCTTGGCGTCTCCTTGGGCCTGTGCCAGCCAATCCCTGAGCAATGCTTTCTCTGTGTTCTTAACTTCCCAGTGGACAGGCAATTCGTGGCAAGTCACATCAGGTGCATCATGCCCCTGCTGGCTCTGGTGGAACCCGGTGCGTTTTGCATCGAAGCCAAAGAACTTCAGCACCGAAACCCACATGCGCTCACCACGCTTGCCCTTGTCCTTACTGTTCATGCAACCTAAACAAGATCGTGGTCATGCACATATTGATCGAGCAGATCATATATCGGCTCCAAATCCATTTTCCGTCCCCCGAGATGGTGCAAAAGCCTGACAAAGTCAGCGTGGTCAGTAACAAAATATCCCCTCCCATCGTTGTCCTCAACGGCCCCTCCCTCCTTGTAGTAAGTGAAACGCCTGTCCACTTTAAAGTTCTCGATGTCGTCCATCGTCATTATTTTTAGTCTTTTCGCTTTCATACTATTGATCGAACGGATAACAACCACTGTCCTTGAGGTCACCCAGCCCAGACTTAGCCAGAGCCACGTATCCCAAGCAGGCCACTGTATGGAACTGCTTTATCTTGTGCGTGCCGCAGATCCTGTCTGCCTCCTTTAGCACCCACTGCCGATTCGTGACCTTGCCGTAGCTGGACTCCCAGACGTCCATCGTGTCAGGCAGCCAGTCAGTGACCAGACAGTCCAGCTCTGGAGGGTAGCTTCGCTCAGGTAGCTCAGTCATCACCTCTGGCATCTGTGCAGACAGACCAATGACCCAGTCCTCAACTCGCTTCACCCACTCCCAGACTGGCTGGTTGTCGTAGGAGCCAACATTGATGTAGTCACTCCTGACAACATGATCTGGCAGTCCTGTTATTTTGCTAATCGCAGGGAAGCTGCTCCCCGTAACCTGCCTAAGCATCCAGTGAGTCAACCTCCGTGTCAGGCAGGCTGAATCAACACCTCTCGCACCCGTGACCTCAGAGACCTTCGATGTGATCTCGTTCATTGAATACAGTTAAACACATCATGACAGGATTGACAAGAATTATTTTTCGCTTGATTGCGTGTGTGCTTCTGTTATACTGGTTCCTGCGTATCTTATGAAACCATTACAACCAGTTGCCCCAGAGTGGCTATTTGATCAGGGCTGGACCCCAGCCCATCTCTCCGTATACTTGTATGTTCTAATGAGGCGAACCTGCTTTGAGGACAAGCGCACCATCTCATCTCGACTGCATATGAGTAAGAATACATTTTTCAAAACCCAGAAGGACCTGATTGAGTCTGGCTGGGTCACTGCCGAGAAGCAGGGGAAGAAATCCTGCCTCACTGCATCCCTGTCTGGGACGTGTCTCAAATCAGGGACACGTTCTGATAACGTGTCGCAAAATGAGGACACGAAACAGGGAACGTGTCTCAAAATAGGGACAGTAACTAAAAATACTATAGTTAATACTGTAGAAGATACTGTAGAAGATACTGTATTAAGGGCAGGAAAGGATGCAGCCTTTGTCGCAAGCTACCTCGTGGGTCAGGCTCTGAGAGGAGGTGCTCAGTGAAGTCGGAATGGAAGATCCCTCACTCGAGCCAGCATGAGTCTGCTGTTCTGGGTGCTGCCCTCGATGGAGGGTTTGAAGAAGCTATCGAGATGGGCGTAGGCCCTGACCACTTCCACGGTCAGATCCATAAGAAGATCTGGAATGCTGCAGCCAAGCTGGCAGACGCAGGCAGTCCTGTAAACATCATGACCGTGAAGGATACTACCGAGGGATGCGGAATGCTTCTCAATGAGCTTCTGGATCAGGGCTACAGTCCCTCGATGCTGGGCTATTATGTGCCAAAGCTGGAGGATGCTCGCATCAAGCGGTCCGTGTTCCTGCGCTACTACAATGCACTCGATCATTTCTCTGATGACATGCCAGCCAAGGAGCTGCTGCAGAGGCTCGAGAATGACTTCTACGAGGTCACCAAGGCTAACTCTGGATCAACTGACCAGAAGGAGGGCTGGAAAAAGCTCCTAGGGCAGCTTGAGGGAGCTTGCAAGGGCGGTCTGCCTGACTATGCCCTAAAGACTGGCATTGGGGCCTTAGACGCCATCCTCGGAGGTTTTGAGCCTAGCTCAATGAACACCATAGCAGCCAGACCGGGCTGTGGTAAGACTGCCTTTGCTATTCAGGTCATGAAGGAGGCAGCCCTCAGGGATGAGGCCGTGGTCTACTGGGCCTATGAGATGGACTTCGTCCAGATCTCTGGCAGGCTGGTTGCCAACCTGAGCGGAGAGGATGTCCAGCACTTCAAGAAGACCGGGCTCGGTGACGTGAGCAAGATCGCCACTGCTGCATCAGCTTGCACCCGGCTGCCCATCACAATCGAGGACAAGATACTGCCCCTGAACAGAGTCCGGTCTATGGCTCGCAGGATGGCCCGTGAGAAGAACGTCAAGCTGTTCATCATCGACTACCTGCAGATCATCACGGAAAGCCGCAGATACAACAGCAATGTTGAGAAGGTGTCAGACTTCAGCAGGACCATCAAGATGCTGGCGATGGAGACAGGAGTGCCTGTCCTGTGTCTCAGCCAGATGAACAGGCAGATCGACATGTCAGAGCGAGAGCCATCCCTGTCAGATCTCCGTGAATCAGGAGCCATCGAGCAGGACTCAGACACGGTCAGTTTCCTGCACCAGCCAGACAAGTCCAACGATAGCAGGGTGGACATCATAGTCAGGAAGAACAGG
>Ga0208645_1004163_pt1 | contig 10371 bp, 13 predicted proteins | sample VirMetDEL_Sep_01_FD_184519 | JGI IMG/M metagenome (GOLD analysis project Ga0208645, IMG submission 184519) | Aqueous microbial communities from the Delaware River and Bay under freshwater to marine salinity gradient to study organic matter... | ecosystem: Environmental > Aquatic > Marine >...
GGGCTCGGGCGTCGGCTTGCGGGCGGTCTGCCGCTGGGCGAGCCGGTCGGCCTGGTCGAGCGTGTAGGTGACCCAATCGGTCTCGGTGTCATTCGTCTGCATCGTGTCCGTCCTGTCGGTTGTCGGAGGCCCAGCGCGTCAGCACATCGGCGCGGGATTCTCCGGGGTGTCTGTCTTCGTCGAGCTGCTCGACGACCCAAGGCTCCAACCGCGCCGAGAAGCGCGCCGAGCGCGCTGCGTCGCCCTTCGTCGGTCGTCCCGGCCGGTTGTCGTTGTCCATAGGTCGTCTCGATTGCTGTCTGGAGAGACCGTATGTCAGACAAAACCACCACGCAAGGAGGAGCACCTACAAAGCTGCGACGACCGACAGCCGCACTCGCGCGAATGGGCCCTCTTGGCCTTTGTTCTCGCGGTCGAGGATCCGCCCGTAAACCTTCCGCGCCGACAGCTCGACGACCTGGGCGTCGTCCTCGAAGAGCTCGGCGCGCTGGAGGCCGTCGAGGATGCTCTTTACGTAGTTGTCCAGGTCGGGTCGGACAGTGACCGGCGCCCGCTCGCCGTTGTCGTCCACCTTCCGCCAGAGCCGACCAGGTCGCTGACAGACGACCTCGATCTCCAGCCGAAGCGGAACGCGGCGCCCGACGACCCAGCCGCCGAGCTCGGCCGCGGCGAGACGAGCATAGGCCGCGACGCGCTCCTCATAGTCCTCGGTGGCCTTCGGCGTGTAGAGCCGGACGTGCGCGCCTCGACGAGCCACGCGCGGTCGGCCTTTCGGCTCGCATGGGCCAGGGATGACGAGGTCGAGCGTCGGGTATGCGGTCATTGTTTGCCCTCTTCGGTGGTGCCTTCGACGGTAGGGTATCGCGTCACCCCAACCCGAAGAGGACGACATGACAGACAGACCGCTCGACCGACTCCGCGCGGTGCTCGACGAGAGCATCCAGCCCGAGGCGGCCTACCGCGCCCACCACGGGCTGAACTGGTCGCTCCTAAAGACGATCGCGAAGAGCCCGCTCCACTTCGCGCACCGTCGCGACAACCCGCGGCCCGACTCGCCGACCTTCCGCATCGGCCGCGCGGTGCACGCTGCGATCCTCGAGCCGGAGCGCTTCGAGCGCGAGTGGGTCGTCTACGCAGGGCGCCGCGCGGGGAAGGCCTGGGCCGCCTTCTTCGCAGAGCACGATGGCTGCGAGATCTTGAACCAGACCGAAATGGACAAGGTCGTCGCGATGGCGACTGCGGTCCGCGGTCGGCCCGACCTGGCAGCGGTGCTCGCCGAGGGGATCGCCGAGGCGTCCTACGTGTGGAGCCACGAGATCGACTACCACCCGAAGCTGAACCCGACCTTTAAGGCGCGGGCCGACTGGATCTACCACGACGGCGAGGGCTTCGTCCTGCTCGACCTCAAGACGACGCGCGACATCGAGTCGCGCAGCTTCGGGCGCGATGCGGCGCGGCTGCTCTACCATGGCCAGCTCGCGCACTACGCGGACGGGCTGGTGCAGATCATGATGGATGCCGGCATTGACGAGTCCCTACGCGTCGAGCTGCTCGTCGTCGAGACGGAAGCGCCGCACGACTGCGGCATCTACCAGCTCGACGACATCGCAATCGATCGGGGCGCGATGCGACGCGACGACCTCCTCAACCGCTGGGCAGAATGCACGACCGCCGACCATTGGCCCGGCCAGCTGCCCGAGCCGGGCTGGCTCGAGCTGCCCGAGTGGGAGCTGCGCCAGCTCGACGAGCTGGAGGCGTGATGCTCGATCTCTCTGACACCATCCAGCCGAAGAGCGATCAGCTCAACGCCGACGACCTCCTCGCCGGCCCGCTCGACGTGACGGTCGCCAGCGTCCGCCGCGTTTCTGACGAGCAGCCCGTGCAGATCGACCTCGTCGAGACCGACAGGCCGTGGAAGCCCTGCAAGACGGTCCGGCGGATCTTGATTGCCTTGTGGGGCGCCGATGGTGAGGCCTGGGTCGGCCGTCGAGCTCGTCTGTTCAATGACCCGCGCGTCACCTGGGGAGGCCAGCGCGTCGGCGGGATCCGCGTCTCGCACTTGTCGCACATCGACGGGCGGAAGACCGTTCTCGTGTCGGTCAAGCGTGGCAAGCGCGAGCCGCAGACGATCGAGCCGATGCCGGAGGCACCGAAGCCCGCGCCCTCCGTCACGCTCGAAGAGGCCGTCGAGGCCCGCGGGCTGACGATGGAAGCCCTCGACGCATGGGCCGCCGAGCAGGGCAGGCCGGCGCCCTCCTCGCTCGAGGGCCAGGCGCGCGCTCGGGCTGCCGCGTGGCTCGTCTCGCCCGCGGCCGATGCCGTGGTCATCGCCCTGCGCTAAGCTCGGAGCATGAGCTTCCGCCCGCCCGCATCCGTCGCCGCCGAGGCCCGTCGAGGTCTCGGTGTGCGGCGCGCGGCGCCGAAGAGCCGACGAGGCGGGACTGCTGTCGGCGTCAGTCGAGCGCGCGACCTAAAGAACCGCGAGCGGCTGTCGCTGGACACCGTGAAGCGCATGCTCGGCTACTTCAGCCGCCATCTGAAGGACAAGCAGGGCCGCACTTGGGAAGCCGAGGGCAAAGGCTGGCAAGCTTGGAAGCTGTGGGGCGGTGACGCGGGCGCCCGCTGGGCTGCGCGCATCGTGCGGCGCGAGGATCCCGCGTGGTACAACCGCTTCCTCGAGGGCCCGCGGAACCGTGCTCTCCTCCGTCACCTGGGAATCTCGACGAGGAAGGTCTGATGCCAGTCTTCGAGCGACGCGACGAGCGCGGGCCCTACTTCCAGTGGGGAGACTCGGGCAAGCGGTACTACTTTGACCCGTCCAGCCTCGCGTCTGCTGCCCGAGCTCGGGCGCGCGCGCACCGTCAGGGGCAAGCGGTGAGGGCCCGCCAGCGGGTAGCCGGCGAGCCCTATCGCGGGTGAACCCGACGCGGCGGACCGACAGGACAGACAGACAGACACGACGCCGCGCCGGGTCGTCTACGTTGTAACACGCCTGCAATACCTACCGCTCGCCCGCGCTCTCCTGCGTCGTCGGCTCGTGCGCCTCGTCGAAGGCCTCGACGAGCCGGCGGGTGAGCTGGGAGCACTCCAGCCGGCCCGCGTCGCTCTGCCCGAAGGCGCCGCAGGTCGCCCACGCGCACTGAATCGACATCGGGTCGCCGCCGAGCTCGGCGACGCACTGGACGGGCGTCGAGGCCAGCGAGGCCCGAAGCTCGGCGTCAAGGACCACGGGACGCGCGGCCGCCTCGACGAGCGCGCGCTGCCCGTCCTGGAGCTCGCCGATCAGCTCGGTCTGCCGCTCGACGACCCGCGCGGTCTGATCGCGCTGCAGCGACAGCCCGGTGACCATGCCGCCTCCGAACAGGACCAGGCCGCCGCCGACGAGGAGCCACGTCATCGCTCGCGGAGCTCCCAATGCGGGCCATCCTTGAAGCTGGTCCAATCTCCACCCCACCGCAGGTCGTAGGCACCCGAGAGCCGGCCCGAGGCCTCCAGCCGCGCCCAGGTCGCCTTGATGTGCTCGGCGAGCGGGTGGTAATGCTCCCAATCCCACGAGACGCCGCCGATGTAGGGCGCGACGTCCACCGCGAGCGACGGCGACCGGTTGTGCCTCGACTGCGGGAATCGGAGCTGCGACGCGCCGCTCTCAAAGGCGGCCGTCTGCTCGGCCTCGCCGCGGTAGCCGCAGAGGACGGTCATGTCAGACGGGCAGGCATCGTCGGCGAGGGCTTCGGCCATGAGGACCACGAGGTCGCCGTGGCACGTGTTCAGCCGGTCAATGGACCGCCGAGAGAAGACGTACTTCATTGGCGCACCACGGGGATTAGCCCGCTGATGTCGTCGAGCTTCCGCAGGATCTGCTGGCCCTGGTCGTGGCATTCGCGCATCGACTGCAGCCATGCCTCGCGGTCGGCCTCATGCTGACGGAGCAGCTCGGCACTTTGGGCCTGCTGTTCGTCAACCCAGCGCGAAACGAGCGGGACAACGGTCGTTGTCACGAATCGCCACGCGCCGAGGCCCATGCCCGAGAGCAGGACGAGCGACGAGAAAGGCCCGGTCGCGAGGCTGATTAGACTCATGTCATCCACGGCGACCCCCTACGGGCTGACGGCTTCGGCGAGTTGGATGGCGAGCTTGTCGGCGCCGATGGCCTGGAGCTCGGCGAGCGTCGGCGGCTCGGCGACCGGGTCGCGCGCGGCGATGGCCTGGAGCGTCGCCGTCGAGGCCTGCATGTCGATTCGCGCGTGGACCGTCCGCGTCTCGACCGGGTCGGCCTGGTCGTCGCCGTACAAGTAGGGCTCGGTGAGCTTGTCGAGGGTCATGCTCAATCCCTCCCAGGACCAGCGCTGATGATCTTCACGCGCTTGAGTTGAGCGACCGGCCCGTTCCCAGCGCCCGCGGTGTAGTTGATGCCGTGCAAGCCGACCGCGATCTCGGTGCTGAAATTCATGTCCTCGGAGACGCCGACGCCGTTCGATTCTCCGAAGCTCTGCACGTACACGTCGGCGTCGGCCGGGTCAGGAACACCCGTGAAGAGCGTCGTCCCGCGTCGCCAGTAGGAGAAGACGATCGTCCCGCCCTCGACGACATAGGCGCAGACGTAGTCCTGCGGCAGCGTCGCTCCGGTCGCTTGATCCGTGCCGAGGGCATAGGCGACGTTGCCTGGGTAGTCCTGCGCGCGCTCCTTCTTGACGTCGTCGTCGATGACCATGCACGTCCAGTTGTGCCCGCTGCCGCTCTGCCGCGCGTAGCCGTCCTCGCCGAAGAGGCTCCCGATGCCTTCGTACGTCTTGGAGCCGATGCTCTCGACGCGGTACTGCATCATCACCACGACGACGTCGGCGGCCCAATCAATCGCCGTCGAGTCGAGCGCGAAGGCACAGTAGGACCAGAGGTAAGACCCCGACGCGAGCTCGGCGTTGAACTCCAGCCCGCCCGAGCCGATCGAGGCGAGCAGGTTGCTCGTCCCGCTGATGGTCCCGTCGCCGATCCGCATCGTCCCGATCGGCGTCGTCCCGTCGCTTTCGTAGATGACGTCGCCGTCAGCGAGGGTCGCGTCGGCCGTCGCCGTCGTCAGGTCGATGTCGTAGTGAGTGATCACCGACGCAGCCGGATAGATGCTCGTCGTCGCGGTGTCGGTCTCGCCCTCGGAGTCAATGACGGTGAGCTCGGGAATGTAGGTCGAGCCGGCGACCGCGGTGAAGCTGGGCGTCGCCGTCGAGGCTCCGGTGAGCGTCGCCGTCGCTGGGCTGTTGCTCGCCCAGGTCCACGAGTAGGACGCGATCGTGCGACCCGCGGCCGCGGTCGAGGCGGATCCGTCGAGGTTGATGGTCCCGCCCGTCTGCTGCTGCGTCGCGCCTGCGTTCGCCGTCGGCGCCGCCGATGCGACCTCGACGACCGCCCGGCCGCCTGCCGAGCCGTCGGCATTGGTCCCGGTGTAGTCGATGACGTACGTCCCTGCCGCGTCGGGCGCGGTCAGCGTCACGTCGAGCGAGGGCGAGCTGTTGGCGACCGTCGCGGTGTGACCGCTCGGGCCATCCACAATCGACGCCGACGAGCTCGTCAGCGCGCCGCCGCTGTTCGTGAAGCTCAGCGTCGGGTCGGCGTCGCCGAGGGTGATCGAAGACACCGACGGGTCGCCGATGACCGGCGGATTCGCGCCCGCGGGAGTCGAGCCGCCGCCCATGTCTGTAGGCGATGCCGGATAGAAGCTGGGGCTCGCCATGTCACCAGCCCCGCTTGATGTGGTAGACCGTCTCGATCACGTTGTTGGTGCCGCTGTTCACCTTGCTTCGGTGGTACAGGTTCGAAACCTGCGTCCCGTAGGTGATGCCGGTCGCCGGCTGCTGGTGGACGGGCTGCGCCGCGGTGTCGGTCGAGAAGACCCAGGACGCCGCGTTCTCGGGGTCGCTCGCGTTGCCGAGGACCGGCTGCACCGTCGAGCCGGCGCCGCTGGTCACCGCGCACCGACGGGCGACGACCGCACCGACGGGCGGAAGCCCCTCGGCGGCGAGGTCGATGTCGACCTCAGAGGTCGCCGACGCGTCGGTCTCGCTGATGGTGACGACGTAGAGGCCCGTCCCGGCCTGCTGAACGGTGATCGTGGATGCATAGGCCATGGCGGATCCTGTGTCTTGTGCGGAGATTAGCGCGCGCGGCGATCATTGGCGAGAGTTAGCGCGCCCGAGGTCGGGCGAGGGTGTAGTCCCAAACGCCGTCGGCGAGGCTGCGACGCTGGACGATGGCGTAGGTCTTGTCGGAGGAAAGCTGAACCCACTCGCCGGCCTGCACGCGGCCGAAGGATGCGGGGACCTGGTAGGCCGCGGCTTCCCAACCCATCGCGCCGATCCGCGCAGCCCAGGACGCCAGCCGGTAGCGCGTCGAGGCCGTCCAGCTCCACGCGGTCTGCAGCCCGACCTCCTGCAGCCCGTCCAGATGCCGGACCCAGGCATGCGGCAGCGCTGCGTCCCGAGCCGGCGTCGAGCCGATCCGCAGGTCGGACACGTCTGCCGAGACCTCGACCTGGCCGACGCGCGCTGCTCCGGCGCCAGCCCAGGACGAGACCCGTCGGTAGGGACCGTCCTCGTCCCAGGTGGTCGAGCAGACCTGCTTGGCCAGGTACGGGTCGAGCAGGACCGGCGCCCATCCGTCGCGAGCTCGCCGCATCGTCACCGGCAGACCCGACAGCAGGTTTCGCGCGACCTCCCACGCCCGAGAGTCGGGGTCGTCGATGTACCCACCCATCTCGAGGTCGAGCAGCCGCGACGAGCTGATCCACGCGGGAATGTCGATGTCAGCGCCGCCGATGGCGAGCAGGTATGCGGCGATGCTCAACGGGTCGGAGTCACCGTACGGGGTCAGCGCAGGGCCCTCGGTCCACGCCGTCGTGTAGGTGACGCCGAGCGTGTCGTCGAGCGAGGTGGTCGAGAGGTCGACGAGCGCGCACGTCTGCCCGAGCCCGTCCTGCTCATAGACGATCGACGCGACCTCGGAGTTGCCTTCGCTGTCGTGGACCTTGACCTCGGAGGCGATCGACCAGCCGACAGACACCATGATCTTCGAGTTGACCAGCGCCGCGCCGCTGATGACCTGCAGGACGACCGGAGCCGGCGGGCCACCCTGCTCGCCGTCCGGCGCCGGCCTGCCGAGGACCCACGGGTAGCGCACGTCGAAGTCGGGCGCGAAGTTGAACGTGTCGAGGGTGATCTCCCAGCTGAACGGCACGACAGGTCGCTCGGTCCGGTAGGGCGAGTCCTCGAGGGTGCATGCGATGTAGCCCGCGGGCTGCTCGGGGTCGTCGTGGACCGCTTCGATCGCGTAGCCGACCGCGCGGACCTCGCGCGCTGCCCACTCGTGGACGAGCTGGCCGTCTCGGTGCCACACGATCGCGAGCTCGAGGGTGATGTCCTCGAGGTCGTAGCCCGCGTCGATCAAGTCCTGAATCCGCACAGCCGGCAGGCAGAAGGCGACCGGGAAGCTCGCGCCGACGTCGCCCCCGGCCTCGAGGCTGATCTCGTCGGTGATCGTCGGCTCCTCGACGAGCCCAGGGTCCGCGGCGAACTTTGACCCGACGAGCGACCTGGTCGCGAGATACCACGTCCGGCCCGCCCAGGTGACCGACAGCACCGCCGCGACCTGGACGTCGTCGTAGTCGGTGCGGCCCTTGGAGCGGGTCGGCATTTAGACCTCCTCGCGGATCGTCAGGGTCGCGACGCGCACGACCTCAGTCTCGCCGACGTCGCCGAGAACGACCTCGAGGTCCGGCGCGCTCTCGACCGTCCCCCACAGCTGCTCGGCCTGTCGCCGGATGACGACCGCGCCCGAAGCGGTGCGGTCCCAGGCAACCCAGCCGACCGGGCGACCGTCCTGCCGCTCCAGCATGGAGACCAGCGAGCGCGGGATCTCGCCGAGCGACGCCGCGGGCTCGCTGCCCGAGCTGTACGGCGTGACGTAGCGGACCTCGGCAGACCCGCTGATGTCGCTCTCGTCGACGCCCTCGTCCCATGCGATCCGCAGCTCTCGGGAGGCCGGCGCGCGAGAGACGCGGACGCCGACGTCGCCCTCGAGCTGGACGCGCTCGTGGCCTGGGATGGCGGTAAAGCCGCGGCCCCAGCTCGGCGGCAACGCGAACGGGTGAACGTCGCACCATGCGATCTTCGTCCGAAAGTCGCCGTCGGCGGTCGGCTGCGTCGGGATGCGGAGGCGCCAGGCCGTCGCGGTGACGCCTGCGACAAGGACCGTCACCGATGGAGACCACAGCGACAGCACACCGCCCGTCGTTGGGTCGCCGCTGTCGGTCGACTCGAGCTCGAGCCGCGCGCGGGGCTCGCTCGTCGAGGAGCTCCACCGGCCCGGCGAGTTGCCTGTCACGTGTCGGTAGACGTCCGTCCCGCCGCCGTCGTCCCACTCGACCGTCCAGTCGGGCCCGACCTCGTCGCGGTGGAGGTAGACCGTCGAGCCCGTCGACGAGGCCCGCAGCGTGCGACCGATCCGGGTGTAGCTGACGCCGTCGAGGATGGCGGTGTCGATGCTCGCGGCCTGGGTCCAGGCGCCGCCTTGCGGCAGGTACTCGAGGTAGGCCGTGCGCCAGTTGCAGCTGATGTGCAGCGCCATCATCGGCGGATGCTCGGTGTCCTCGACGCCCGGCCGCGCGGCGTCGACCGCCCACGGGATGACGACCTGCGCGCTGGTGTCCTCCGTCCGATGGTGGATGCGTCGGGTCGGGGTGTCGAGGGTCAGCGCCCGCGCAATCTCGTACTCGCCCGAGACGCCCACCTTCCATTGGTCGCCGACGCTGAACGGCCCGCGGCGCCCGGCGAGCTCGAGGCCGTCGAGGCAGTAGCCCTTGGCCGTCCCGAGCGGCCGACCAGGCAGGATGCCAGGGTTGTCGCCGCCGGCCTGGTCGAGATCGGGCCAGAGCGCGTAGGAACCCGGCGAGAGGCCGGTCGAGGAGTAGGGGAACGCCCAGCCCATCGCGAACCACGTGCTCTGATTCTGCGTCGTCGCGCCGCTGTTGGCCAGGTGGCCCCACTCCAGATGCGGAACCACGCCGCCCGCGCCGCTGTCGTCGGCGAGGGTGAACGACCCGATGCGAGTCCAGCGACGCCGCTCTGGCGTGGAGCCGTCGTTGCGCCTGTACCAGACCTGCAGGTTTCGCCCGGCGCCGGTCTCGGCGTTCATCTTCATGCCCCAGCGCACGACGTAGCGCGAGCCCGAGACGAGGCCTGTCGCGTTGCCGAGCGGCGTGAGGGCCACGTTGTCGCGGACAAAGATGCCGGTCGGCGTGCGGACGATGGCGACCTCGCACCCATGGGTCGTCGAGGCGAGGCGCATGGTCCAGGCGATGTCGAGCGAGGCGCCGGTCCCCTCGGAGGCTGCGACCGCCATGTCGATTTCGCCGCATCCGACCTGAACCAGCCCGTTGTCGACGCCGACGTGCCTGTAGAAGTTGACGCCGGTCGCCCCAGCGCCAGAGCCGGTCGTGATCGCGTGCGCGCCGTTGCTGATCGCCGAGGTCTGCGTTCCGGTCTGCGTCGCGGTGTAGAGCTGGTCCTCGGGGAGCTCAAACGGCAGGAAGGTCCGCAGCCATCCCTGTCGGTGCCCAATCTTGACGCCGTGTCGTTCGAAGGCGAGGGTCAGGTCGGACCAGCCGCCGAGCTGCGTCACGTAGCTGCCGGTGAAGCCTGCGACCGTCGAAGTGTTGCCATGGCTGACGAGGATCGAGCCGCGCCACCACGTCGCTCGCACGCTCGTCGGGCGGTTGCCCTGGGCGCCGGATGCGAGGTCCTCCGGGTAGAACCAATAGCCAGAGATATCGGTCACGGCTGGGATCGTGGCATGTCCCGGCGTCCACGTCGAGCCGCCGTCGGTCGAGTAGTACGCGTACTGCACACCCGACCCGACTGCCGAGCCAGCCGCGCAGGTGAGGCACCACAGGACGCCCGACGGGTCGTAAGCAAGCGCGAGCTCGCCGACGCCGGTCAGCGCCTCGGCGGTCCCGATCGGATAGTGCTGCTGCTCGAAGCCGCCATCGGCGACGATGTCGAAGGGCCCCGAGACGTCAGACGCGACTGCTGAGCTGAGCGGCTGCCATGCCGACCCAATCTGGATGAACTGCGGCGCGGTCTTGCCGTTCTCAATCCAAGCCACCGCGAAGCCCGTCGGCGTTGCGACGATGTCGGGCAGCGCGTGACCAGCCCGCCCGCTGTACTGCGCGGCGCCGGGGAAGTCTTCGACCAGGTCGAGGCGATGCGCGAGCGACGGGCCCGCGTACTGCCGGATGACGTCCATGTCGTCGTCGTCGCGGTAGCCGATCAGATGGCAGAGGACGCAGACCTCGCCGTCGCGGTAGGCCGCGCGGATCCGCCCGCT
>Ga0208645_1004169_pt1 | contig 10356 bp, 7 predicted proteins | sample VirMetDEL_Sep_01_FD_184519 | JGI IMG/M metagenome (GOLD analysis project Ga0208645, IMG submission 184519) | Aqueous microbial communities from the Delaware River and Bay under freshwater to marine salinity gradient to study organic matter... | ecosystem: Environmental > Aquatic > Marine >...
ATTTTTCAGCGAACATTAAAGTTGAAACTTGATTCTGAATAACTCTATAAGGTGAAGCGGTTTCTTTAAAATCGAAAGTATGATTTGACACTTTTGTCAATACTCTAAAATTATTAGGTATATTTAATGTATTAAAATAACTTATATTAAATGGGTTACTTCTCCATGATATTATTTCATTTGAATTAATTTGAGCATTAGTAGTAAATGGATATATTTGAGATTGATTTAAATTAACACCACTATTTAAAAATCGATTATTTCTATAAAGTATTTCTTGGAATGGTAAATCTTCCGTTAAATATGTATGAGTTTGACTTTTAGAAAATCCTAAAATATCCCATAAACTGTTTTCATATGTTTTTTCAGTAATTCCGAAGAATCCGAAAAATATTCCACAATTAGAATCAAAAATAACATTTGTCTGCATTTGATTATAATTCTCCGCTACTTCTTGCGTTGATGTTACTTCTACTGTTGGGCTTATTTCATAAATTCCAGTATTAGCATTTGGATTAACATCTAAAGGAAACTGAACTGTATTCTCTCCTGCATTATCAATATTTGAATAATATATTTCAGGTTGTCCTGTATTAGCATCAGTTGAAACACCTGTTATTACTGAGGCATCAAAACCACTAAGAGCATTATTAAATTGTTTTCTTGATGTATGTAATTGAGACATTGTAAAACGTGATTCAACAGTATCAAAATTAAATAAAAAAGAATCAGCACCGAGATAAATTTGGTCATTTCCTGTATCATAATAATATTTCTTTTTTGTTGTAGATGCGGTATTATTTAATATAAAACTATTACTGAATACGTGTTGTAATGAAGGGTGTTTATTTTGGTCGTCTTTAAAATATGCCGTTAATTCTGATTCATCTCCTAAACCATTCCATAACATCATACATTGATTTCCGTGAGCCGAAAAATGCCTATCCCAGCCTATGCGGTTATATGATTGAGTTAATAATGGAAAAGTTGAACTATCATAATTTAAATTAAAATTATCATCATTTCCTCCATAAGTATCAGAACCATTTGTATAAAATTCAAAATAAGGATCACTTTGAGCGTCTAATTTAACATAAAATTTTACATTTATTCTAGTATAATATTTATTATCTGTTCCTGATATCCAAGGAAAAAAACAGCCATAAGCACCATCTTCTTGAAAGTTTTCAAATAATGAATTATAAGTTAAATATAATGGATTCGTAAAATTTGCTCTTCCTGCGCTATTTTCTGAATAATCAGTGCCGAATCTCGTTAATTTATAATTTGCTAAACTTGTAAATGTTGTAGCAGGAATACAATCCGCATGTATAAAACGAGAATTTTCAGGGGTTGAATTGGTAAATTTAGCAGGTTTATTTTCATACATTTCGGAATCTTTTGCTTGATATTGAAAAAGATAATGAAACTGTTTTAAAATGTCGTCATCATATGGAATATTTGTATATAATGCTCTTATTACTGTTCCTTCTTCTGTTTCATCAGCACAACTTACCTGATTTAAAATAGCGTAATTTTTCTGTTTAGCGTCATAAGTTAAATCTTTTAGAATACTTCTTCCTGTTAAAAATATTGATGGATTATAACATCCTATATATTCAAAATTTTTCTGATATTGTAAAACTTCTGAATTATCATTATAATTAATTGCTTCATTAAAATTTTCAGATGCTTTTTGATAAAAAGTCCTTCTTGTAGCACAATCAAATAATTTAAATGTTTCTGTTTCAGTTGTTAGTCCGCCGTCTATATCTTGATAATCATCATCCCAGTCAGTAGTGTAATCTGTTTTTTCTATCCAGCATCTCATCGTTTTTCTTTTTGGTTCTGTATGTTTATCTAATTGTTGGCTTATTTGTTGAGCAATAGAAGAAGGAGATATAAAACCTTTATCAATTTCTATTTCTACTTCATTATGATATATTGAATATTCATAATTTGCCATATCACGAGGAAAAAAAATACCTTCATATTGTCTCCCTGAATAACTGCCTGAATATTTAGAGTTTGGATTTCTTTTTAATATTGTATATCTTTTATTATCAATTGGAAAAGCATAATTATATATTGAATTATATGTAGATTCAGTTATACCGTGTTGTTTTTCTTCATTTAGAGTATCTTTATTATTACCATAAGCGGTATAATTATCTTTATATGTTTCAGGGGAAAATTTATAATGAGGAAATGGTAAAGTATAATTATATAATCCATCTTGATTTTTGTAGAACTCAAGAAAAATATTTACTTTATTGTCAAAAACATCATATTTTACTTTATCATAAATTTCAGTATCTTCATTATATTTATATATTTCTGATTCTCCGATTTTTTCATTTTTAAATTCTATAACATCGCCTCCACTACCTAGAACGTTTAACCCTGCGTATTGGACAGATAACAAAGCATTCTCAGGAATTGTTACTCCTCCGTCAATTCTATTAATCCATCTATTATTACTTTCGTTTTTTTCAAAAGAATGATCACAGGCACACTCTATAAAAATATAATCAGGTTGTTCATTTGCCATTTTATATAATATTATATAATATTTTTAAAAGATATAATTTTAAAAAAGATATTTTTTGATTAAAGTTTTTAAAAAGTTTTTTTTAATTATAAACCTCAGTAAAACGTCCATTTGCTAAGACTAAGGTCTTGCTCATCTGTAGCCATACTAACTGGTTAAGGTCTTCGTCGCCTGTATCTGTAACGGTCATATGTAATTCAATACCTCTATTATTAATTCTCTGTCCGCCTAAGTTGTAAATAGTCATCCATCTCTGAACTCCCTCGAGTTCATCATCTGCACTATGAAGTTCTAAAATTTCGTGATCAGTAAATTCATTTCCGAGGGTTGCGTCATATTCTCTAGCAGTTAGATTAAGAGGCATTCCTTCGGCGGATATTGTATTTACATATTGTTCAACAGGGTTCTTAATATCAACAGGGAAAAGGAATTCATCATTAACTTTTAAGTTATAGCTAATTTTATCTCCACTAGTTGCTCCGAGTTCTGATTTATAACGATTAATTAAACTATTAGTTAAATCAGTATTTAAATCAGTATGACAGATTTTAACCATATTTACAGCCTTACCTGCACCGCCGAGATTGCGAACGAGATTATTCTGAGTGTCATAATTTACATTAGTTTTAATTAATTGATTTTCAAAAAATGGAAGAGTCATTAATGGGTTCTTTTCAGCAAAATTATTCATTGTATCTGCCGAATAATAAATATAATCGGCGATGAGTTTCGGCGAGTCAGTATCTAGCACGAATGTCGGAGTTGTTACTTGGCCTTTTGGAACACATAAACGATTAACATTAGAATCTTCTAGGAACAATTCAATAATTACAGGCTGTTCAATCATGTAAAGCGGAAGTTGCGTGAATCGCAGACTCTTAAATAGAGTGGATAATTCAAGCACATATTCCGAATTTTTTCTTAAATCCTGATAATCGTGAAGAGAAACAGGGCATTTATCGTCAGCACGTGTAGAAGTACCAGTATTTGCTAAAGTTAAATCAAAATCACGCCCAATATGTAAGCCAGTTTCTGAGGGTCTTTCAGTTCCATCAGGAACACCTGAGCCGTTCATATTTGGGACTTTGGTGGATTTATAAGCTCCAACCATTCCTGATTTAATAGCTTCTTTTCTAAGAACTGTATCATTAGGAAGCATTAAATTTTCGTAAGCACTTAGCACATTGTATTGGTCGGTAGAGTCCAAAATAGCAGAACCTGCGCGGAGTACGCATTTTTTGCAGATTGCATTTACTCCTGTAGATATTGGAAAAAATGCTTTATGAGAATCACCTTCTAATTTCATTCTAAGAGAGATTTTAGAGTTAGAATGAAGAATGCCTTTTTTATCTAGAACAAAACGGATATAATCACTTCTAACAACAACAGGGTCTAAAATGGAAGTATCTACATTTTGGGATTCTTGAAAGCTTTTACAATTTGGTTTTAAGAGGTCAGGCACTTCAGGAGCGGTGCATCTTTTAGGATCACTCACTAGAGGATTAAGTGCCTTTATTTCATTGTTCATATTATTTGGTTGAGACATTATTTATTAAATAATAATATATTATTTTTAAAGAATTTTATTTTATAAAAACTTTTTAGGAAAAAAACTTTTTAGAAAAAAGTTTAATCAAAAAGAATTAACTAGTTCAAAACTTGGACGCCTACATCGTCAAAATTGAGAGTGTTTCTAGTATGTACGAACATATAGGCACTATTGGGGAAGTCTTCCTGTAGGGTGCTTGTAAATTGAACTGTAAAATTACCTCCTACCATATTTACACCTTGGTCAGAATAATAATCCATTCTTAAGCCTACACCATACACAAAATCACCTTTTACTTTATCATGTTCGTCAGCGAAGGACTGTTCAAGGTTGGTATTAATGGGACTTACGCCACTATTTCCAAGAGAGGCAAAATTACGAATAGCACTAATAAAGTTTCTAGTAATTTGACTATTAAATAGGGTTTGGTCTTCTGCTACATCATCCTCAATAGGATATTGTAACTGAATTTTAACTCCATTCTGTAAAAATTGAAGATCTTTAATTACGGCAGGGGCTGTAGAACTATTCATAATAGGAAGATTGCGAGTTCCTGATTTCTGATAGTTATTAGTATTTTCTGATGGACGGAATACAACCCACGCACCAAGAGTCTGAGAAGTCCCTAGGTTAAAATTAAGAGTAGCAAAAGCACTATTAATTACCGAATAATAACTTTGAATAGAATTATATACTAATGTACGAGGGACATTCTGAATTCCTGTCATCATACGTCCTGATAGATGAACGTCAGAAAGTTCATAATATGGAGCAGTTCCTGAATCAGCACGGAATGCCTGACTTGGTGGGCATAAATTTAAGGATATTACCAAACCATGAATTAGCGGTATCGGATTTTGTCCTAAAAATAAGCCACATGGAAGCTGAAGGCTGAAGAACATTTCAGATTGTCCTGCACCAGTTCCATTAACTACAATGTCAGAACCCTGACCCTGAGACATTACAGAACCACGCTGAACATTGTCAGAGGTTAAAATCTGTTGTTCTGAACTAGTAACGGATAGATAAGAACTAAGGAACGAATTGTAAAATTTAATTTCTTCTATAATTTGAGAATTTGATAAAAGTGAGACCGAGAGTCTATCTAGAAGAGAATAAACACCTAGACGTTCATCTAAATTAGCAGTTCCATCGGCAATAACTCCACCATTTGAAGCTTTACATTTTAATTTGCCGTTAAGGCGAATAGATGAGCCTTGAACTGTAGCATTTGGATTTTGAGCAAATGTAAAGTTAATTAATGGCACACCTTCGAATTTAATGACATTATTAGATGGTTGGTTTGAAGGAAGTAGATTAAAATATTGAGACATTATTTATTAAATAATAATATATTATTTTTAAAGAATTTTATTTTATAAACTTTTTAAGAAAAAGTTTAGACAAAAACATTTTTGATAAAACTTTTTTCTAAAAAGTTTAAAAGATTACATTAACGCCTGAGGTTGTAATTTCGAAACGTCTTACATGAACCACCCACGCATTGATTAGCTTGGCTTTACTTGCAGAATCACCATAATTTACGTTCAGTTGGAAGTCTTTGCCTCTCGTGTCGTAAATCTGCCCTTCTAATGCTAAAGCACGAGGAATAATACAATTATCTTTAATATGTTCAAATGAATTACTAGGAACTCCTCCCATAATTAGAGCCTTTTCTAATTCAATTAAATATTGACCATTAAATATTTTATTTACTTGGTCAGATGTTTTTGCAGTTTCTACAGGGCGGTCAGGTTGTAGTTTTGAATCATAAGTCCATTGATAATTATCAAGATGATCCCAATTTCCACTAATACCATTTCTTAGTCCAAATTGTTTAATGTTAGTATCGATATCTGCCGATTGGTCGGTTACAGGAACAGCAAAAATTGCCTTAGCCATACTATTATTAAGATTAAAATGAACTGTAGCATTTTTATCTGAGGCTTGGATTGAATGACGATAATTCTGCGCACATAAGCAATTATAGGCAACTTTTCCGTTTTCTTTGAGAGCCTTCATCATTGCGTTCTGATAAGCAGGAGTTGTTTCAATCTCTTCTACAATCATTTCAACATTAGAAACTAAATAAGAAGGTTTCTGAGTGTTGTCATCATAAGAAGTAGATTTAATTGTTGCACCACTATCGAGATTTCCGTCTGCGTTGGCATAACTAGCAACAGTTAATTTAATGAATTGTTCGCCTCCTACATCTTCAACACCAATTGCGGAGATTGTAGTTTTTCCAGTTAATCCTGTTATTTGGATACGTTCTCCTACACAAAAAGGAACTCTAGAAGCATCTATCATTTGATTATTAGCCCACGAGAGATAAATTGCAGTAGCAGGAGAAGAAGCCGTAGGGTAACCACTATATTTAAGCCCAGTATTTACATGAGATAATTTAGGAACATAATCTGTAGTAATAGAATTTCTAAAAAGTTTAAAAACTCTACGATCAGGTGAGAGGATAAATTCCCAACGCATACCCCCTAGAAGAGCATTAGGAATTATAGTTTTAGAACTCATAAGCCCTGTTTTAAGTTTGAGGCATATACGAACTTTATTATATGTTGCCGTTCCAGTAGCCGATTTTCTAAAATATGGGTTAAATTGCGTATTAGTAAAACGGTTTTCATCATTTCCTGTCCAGCTTCTCTGGTCTGGATTGTAAGCAACAACACCTTCAGTTAATCCATCTTTATTAATACGTGTATCAGTTTCTGAATATAGAGTATGGACATTAGCCCAAGTGTAATAATTAGGATATTCTTCTAGAAGAACTCCTGAACGATTATAACATCTAACATCTTCTAATAGAACAGAAGCACCTATTAGAGGGTCTAATTGACATAAATAATCATAAGTTGGGTCATTAGTTTTTAGTTCTAAATCAAATTTTAAATATGACTGTTGAGGGTCGAAAAACTGCACAGAATCATCAATTTCAACGACGATTTTCTGCCCTGAGGTATATTCAAGACCGTTTTGACTTACAAAGGATTTACTCTTCTGTCCTACTTTAATTTTTGGTTTTGAAGTGAATAGATTTGACATTATTTATTAAATAATAATATATTATTTTTAAAGAATTTTATTTTATAAAAACTTTTTAGGAAAAAGTTTAATCAAAAACTTCAAAAAGATTTTTATCTAAAATGATCCGCTTCCAGCGATCATTTGAGCCACAGGGTGTGACACATTACTAACAATTCCTAATGTAGATAATGAAGGATGAATAACATTAGCCTGAGGAGGTGCTTGATGTAGATTTTTTTGCTGTCTTTGTTTTTGGCTTATTTGGTCGTTAATTTTATCATTTTCTGATTTCTCACCAAAATAATCAAAAGCACCACCTGCTAAATCTAATAAACCGCCTACAATTTCTCCACCAGGAACTACTGAGGTAACATCACCAGCTAATGAAAGAATATTTCCTACTCTTTCGCTCGTATTATCTCCTAATGCTCCCCAACCTTTACCCTGAGCTAATCCTGTTAAATCTTTACCTGCTAATTCTAAACCTGAGGCTATGGATAATCCTGCTCCTGCTTTTCCTATAATATCCCCAGCAGTTGAAGCCATTGTAGATTCTCCTTCTTTTAATCCATTTTTAAGTAAATCTTCCCCTGCACTTTCTCCTGCCTGAACGCCTCCTTCTGTTGCTCCTGCGGTTTCTCGTGCCGTTTGAGTTGCTTCTTCTGTTGCTCCTGTTGTATCAGGAGGGGCTTCTTCATTAGGGGTTTCTTGTTCAGTGTTTCCAGCTTCTGTTTCTGTTCCTTCAGTATTTGCTTCTCCTTGCGTTTTTGGTTTTGGTTCAGGTGCTTTTTTCATTATAGGCGGTTTAAAAAGTTCTTTAGCTCCTGCTTTTGCGTATGCGGTGGCATTTTTTAATTCACCGCTTAAAGTTCCAACTTGTCCAGTTAGTTCAGGGGCTTCTTTTAATCCTGTTTTTGCAAGTTGTTTAGCATTTTTATAAAGGTTAGATGATGCTTTAAGTCCTAAAACTCCGCCTATATCTTCAACGTTAATAGGTATTCCTTCCATAATTTCAGTTTTTCCAATTTCTCCTGTTTCTTTATCTTGTAGTTTAGTAATAGCATCTGTAAAATCTTGTTTCTTTTTATCAAATTCTTGACCTGCTCGAATATTTCCAGCTTCAACATTTACATTTTCAGAAGATAAATTATTAAGTAATTCATTCTGAGAACTTACTAAATCAGCATATGACATTTTATTAAATAATAATATATTTTTTTTATCTAAACTTTTTTTATAATTTTACTTGTTTTTCAAAAGTGGCGAATACTTGTACAGGATTTTCTCGCATTTTAATATTCATGTAATTATATCTTTTTCTTTCTGTTGCTAAATTATAATATTTATAAAAATCATCTTGTCCGTTTTCAAAATTATCGCCGAACTCCTCAGCCATTTCTGCCAACATCTTTTTATTTGGTATAGGAAAGCCTATTAAAACATCCGTTAAATTAGATCTACTGATTTTAGGCAGAGATTTAAAGTGCTAAAGTGATAAAATAATATCACAGTTGTAATGACGGCTCTTAGTTATAAACGAGGTTAAGAGTGAGTTTTTCTTCATTGATGAGTCCCCGATACAATCATCGAATACACAGCATATGTGATCCATCTCAGATTTATTATATTGTTTTTGTTGGTCTATTATTCCTTGTAATTTTTCATCTGAATAAACAGTATCGCAGTTATAACGTTGTCTTAAGAAGCGTGAGGTGGAGCATTGTTCTATTGTAGGGCTAAATATGAATACGTTTTTGTACATATCCTGACCCAGTGCTGACTCATGTAAAAGAAGCCATGATATAATCGTACTCTTACCTGTTTGACGTGGAGCAAATAAACCAACTACAAAAGGGCTTTGAGGTAAATAAGGATGAACTTTTTTATATTTCTTTTCATTCTCATCAGGTTTTACAGGTGTTATTTTTAATCCTTGTATTTTTTCTTCCATTTATATATTAATATATATTATTTTTTTAAAGATTTAATTTATAAAAAGAGTATTAGAAAAATCCAGCATATAAATCTTCTTCCGTCCATTGAGGCTTAATAATATTATTAATGGGGTTTTCTTTCACAGGTTCAGGCTTTGGAGGTTCTACAGGTGGTTTTTTTGCTTCTTTTTGAGCTTTATATCTTTCAATACTTCTGACTGCTATATTTTCCATAAAATCCTCTAATTCATCAGGTTCAAAAGATACAGTTTTTTTTATAGGGCTTTTAGGTCTAGGAGGTGTTTTCTTTTTTATTGGTTTGGGTGTTGGAGGTTCTTCTTCTACTTCATCGTCATTTTTGGTTGAACTTTTTTCTAAAAAGTTTTTTTTGTTTGCTCTTTCTTCTGCTAATAGTTTTTTTCGTTCTCTCATTATTCTTAATTGTTCTAGTTGTTTTTTACGTTTTTCAGCCTTTTCATTAGGTTTAGGCTTTATTTTTTTAGGTTCAGTTTCAGGAGGTTCTTCTTCTTCGGATTCTTCTTTTTTTTCAGTTTCTTCTTTGACTTTACAAACTTTTAAAGGTTCAGGATTTTCTTCAATTATTTTTTCTTCTTTTTTTTCTTCAAACATATCATTTACTTCTAGATCTTCTTTAATTATATTTTCTTGCTCTTCTTCAGTTTCTTCTTCCTCTGATGTTATGGCTTCTTGCGTTGCTTCAATTATTTCAGGCATTAGGTCATCTTGGTCTTCGTAGTCCATGGTATAAATTGATACAATATTTTTTTTTACGATTTTATTCTAAAAATAAATCTAAAATTAATTTTTCAGGAATTCTATATCTAAGGTGTAAATCAGGTATTGTATTATTTACTTTTTTTATTCTTTCAGTATTACCTAAATTAGACTTATGTAAGTTTCCTATCATATTTCCACATTTTTTTTTACATAATTTAGGTTCAAAATTTTTTTTATTAGTCCATATTCTAGTTCTTTTTCTATACCCCCAATCTGAATACATACAATAATCAACTACATAATTATTTAAATCTTTCATAAATATTCTATCTTTCATTTTACTTGTTGCTGGATTTTCTATAAACCAATAATCAGGTTTAAAATAATCTATAATTTCTAATGTTCTTAATACTAATTTATCATCTTCTTTCATTTCTTCTTCTTGTATTTCCTTAGTGTATATTTTTCCTTTTCTCATTCTGCCATACCAACACCCCTGAAGTTTAGAATAATTAGTACAAGGTGGAGAAGCCCAAACAATACCA
>Ga0208645_1004179_pt1 | contig 10344 bp, 16 predicted proteins | sample VirMetDEL_Sep_01_FD_184519 | JGI IMG/M metagenome (GOLD analysis project Ga0208645, IMG submission 184519) | Aqueous microbial communities from the Delaware River and Bay under freshwater to marine salinity gradient to study organic matter... | ecosystem: Environmental > Aquatic > Marine >...
CGACGGTGATTGGAGCCAGCGTGGCGGTGTCGAGCGTGACCCGATCTTTGATAACACACCGAGTTCGCGTTCTAGGCGTGCGGTGCGGTCGTCCGCGAGTTTGAGCGCGTGTCGTAGTTCTTTAATCAGTTCTTTGTCACCGTTTTGTGCGGTGTCTAGACCCTCGCTGATTTTCGTCATGACGTTATTACCTCGCAGACACAAGCATTGAATGCGTGTTGACACAACGACTTGTACGAAATGTGGTGCCCTTCGGCCTCTAGCACCTGCTGCAAATGTTTGATCGGGTACCTAGTGGCGTGCGGCCGGCGTTCTTTATCTAGCTGCGCGTTGCCAATGTACGTTTCGATCGCGGCGCGGTCGTCCGCGTCGAGGCCGTCGAGTAATTGTCCGACGATGCAACGTCGTCGTAGGTTGCGGTCTAGTTGGTCTGATATGCCCATGTGTACCCCTCCACGGGTTGAGGCATTACCGGCCGAAACGATTATCGGTCGGGTCTAGCCATGTGATGATGAGCGGCAGAACTGATGCGGCACCAGCAGCAAGGTAGGTGCGTAGGTCGCTGAGGTCGACTGCGAACACGTCTGCTCCGTCAGCGAGAAACAATGCGAGCACGGTTGCTGCAAATACTTTTGCGTACGATTTGAGCGCGTTCATTTGCCGTCTTTCCCGAGGTGCCATTCAATGTGGTCGTCGACCCGGTCGGTGACGTGATCAACTTTGCGGTCGATCTGGTGCAGTAGATCGCTGTTGCGTTGGTGATCACGGTTGTTGTCGCGTCGCGTCCGCTCGACAGCGACAAACACGGTGATTAGGCCACCAGGTGCAAGGATCGCGAGCAACAGTTCTAGCCACCAGTCCATGTCACGAACCGTAAGCCTGCAAATCGACGATCAGATCACATGCGCTGTAGGTGTACACCTGAATAGTGCCGTCACCAGCGACTGGCACCCATGCGCTGTTGCTAATCGTGTCACCATGCGCATAGTTGATAATTGACACGTCAGGCATCGGGCCGGCTCCCCATGCGGTGCAGAACCCTGCGCGTTGTGCGTTGACTACGGTGACGTTGACGAACACGCCGCCGCGTCGACCGGTCGCAATTTTGCGTGTTTCACCGTCAGCCCATGCGCCGCCTTGTTTGCGACTGTCGTAAATGCGTTGTGGTGGGTCAACGAGTTTCACGTCGTACTCCGGATCGTGTGACGGGGTGAACATTCCCAATAGTAGTTGTTCGTATATGTCATCACCGGGGCATGACGTGGCAGCGAGGTCGCGGTGACCGATCACCTGTAACTGTCGGTTAGCCCAGCGGCGCATGTCACGCACAAACTGGCGTACACGTTCCGCAGCTGCCGGCGACGCCGGTTCGTTTAGTCCTGCAATGATTTGCACGGACACGGTGCTCGAGTTGTTACCGCGGTTTGCGGCGTTCTGATAGTCCAGGCCGCGTATCTGCCACAGTTCACCCGACTGGTCTACCGCACAGTTGTAGCCGAGGCTGTAGCCGCGTTTATCGACGTAATAGCGTTGGCCGCGTTGCAAATGTTCAACCGTGGTTGGTGCTATGTGATCATGGCCGGGGTAATGAATGACAATCGCGTCAAGCAGTCGAGGTGACACCGTCGGACTGTCCGTGTGCTCACGAATCGTGTAACCGGCCTGTTCCCACTCGCCGCGAGCGTGATCAAACATGGTTAGTTAGGTGGTTCGGGTGCGTCCCATGTCGGCCCCGGTGTCCAGCTGGCGGGTGCGTCGCGGAGCGCCTGCCGATAGGTCGCCCATGCTGCGCGTTGTTCGTCGGTAAGTGGCGCGTCAAGGGTTTGCGTCCAATCGGACGACGCTAAGAAAGCGTCACGCTGGGCACGCATCGCCTGCTCATATCGTTCGGGCGTTTCGCCCATCCAATCGCAACGCACAAGCATCACGGTGCCCCCACATCTTCTACTAGGACATAGTGCCTACGGGATGGCGACCCATTTGCTCGTGCCGTGCCCGTGCTCGTACTAGCCGCCAAATAGAAGTTATGTGTTCCTGCCGCAAAAGTCGCCACATGCATGACTAATCCAACGGTCGACGGTGCCGATGAACTTAGAGAAGTAAGAGAAATTTCGTACTGCACGCCAGACCCCGCAACATCGCTGCGTAGCCGCATTGTGACATTTAGCGTCGTTGATGGGTTGTCAAGCTGGCCGATGTATCCCGTAATCTTTAGAACTCTTGACGTTGACAAGGTGACGGAGGTGTTCACGATATCCGTGTCAGTTGTCGAGAGTGTGAGATCGGCGCCGGTTTCATCGCTTCCCAGCAGGCCGGCGGCGAGGTCGTTCATGTCGGCCGCGGTCAGTACGTCGCCGCTGGTAAAAGCTCCTGGAGCGGTCATAGTGTCAGGTTACCTTTTCATAGTTTGTCGACACGTCACCCGAGTTTGTTACCCGACGACAACTTGCCGTAAGTGTCATCATCCAACACGAACAGCGGCCCGTTAGTGCTGATCGGCCCTGGCGCTAGATACAACTGGGTTACCCAACTCGACGACGTGATCCGATGCGATACACCTTGCACACGGACAGCGCGCCACAGTTCGTCACCGACACCAGTCGGCGTGAACGCCACGACGACATCGTCGGCCAATTCAAGTTGCGCGATCGTCGGCACCATCGTCGGATCGGTACGGACGTTGACCTCGAGGCTGCGAACACGGGTGCGTGGGTCTTTTGTTTTTGCGAGCACGACATTACCGATCGTTTCGGCTGTATCTGAATCGTCGATTAGTCGAGCGTCTAAAATGTCTTGTGCTCGGCCGTATGCAGTCACCGACGCTGAGTCTTCAACTGTGACCGTGTCTGTCGCATAAATGACGGAAATGCTGTTACGGATCGCATCAACCGTGTTCGCGTCAACTTCAATCGTTGCAAATGGATAATCGGTACCGTCGTCGTCGAACAATGCAACAATATTGGCATTGTCGGTCGTTGTCCTGTTGACGAACGCGACCTCGCCGTCACGGCTAATAAACAGGTCGCCCTGCTCCGCGACTGGTATTTGTTCGTTGTAATCGCGTGCAACTGTTCTTGCTGGCCTGTACTCACCAACAGTTTGCACACCAGTTTCAATGTCGCGCCACGCGGCCGGCCAACTTACGTCATCGAGCGTGCGCGTCAGTCGCGTTGATGAGAGTTCGCCTGAATACCCTTGCGATCCCAACGTCCACAAACCTGCAATATCTAATGATGACGCGGCACCAGCGAACGTCGCAACGTGACTGATCGTTCGTGTTCGTATATCGCTGAAACGGAATTGGTCAACCATTGACACGTTGGTACCGGTCGGCACGGAACCCGACATGCGCGACACGTTGTCAATAATTAACTCGTAGGTGTGCGCTGTGGTGTCAAAGGTAAACACGACGAAATGCCATCCGGTGGACAAATCAAGAAGCGCTGTGTCAGTTACACGACGCGGGTCGAACCCGGTGTCATAGTCAAGAGCAACCGACGTAGCTGTGTCACCAGCAGTAACAACTAGACGCAAATCAACATTGTCAGTTTGTTGATCGCCGTTGAATATCACATTGTCGCTGACATCACACCAAAACATTACGGTGCGCCAGTTGTAACTGCTGACCGCATCGACTTGAAACAAGCCGCGAAGCGAATTTGATGAATTGACCGGGTAGCGAATATTGCTCGATGCGTTCGAATTGTCCCATGTGTAGGTGAGCGACGCGCCACTGGGTTGCACAAACGGCACCGTTTCGGTGTCTTGTTCCTGCATCGGGTAATACACCAACGGGTTTTCAGCGACGACCGCATCGCGGTAATCGTCAACATCGATAACTGTGTTACCTAGCAGTCTGTTTGCGTCAATTGCTTTGACTATGGAAACAGCATCGGTGTTTGCTTGGTTGTACACCGTCGGCCAACCAGTTATGAACCCGTAATACAACGTGTAATCAGTACCACCGTTGTAGTTAGACGTAACTCGTACCGGCACCATCGGTACTAGATCGCCGTAATACGGCCCTGACGTGTATTCAGGATCGAACCGGCGGTCGCGGTTATCTAAACGGATCGTTGCGGTACCCGGCGCATATTTCGCGAATTCGCTTTGCCGACCTCGACTGATTGACACGTCACGCACATACGCGCTGATGTCTGTCCATGATGGTGACGTGTCTAAGGGGTTATCACCGAACGCTGCCTCGACTGTTACGTCGATGTTGTCAAATACGGTTGCCATCAGCGACCCACTAGCGACGGTGTGAGGCGTGCGCCGCCACCAGCTGCGTATGCGTTCAACACTTCGACAATGTCACGGCCGACCTGCATACCGTCAGTTCCCATGCCAGCGTTCACAGTCACATTTACCGCGCGGCCAGCACCTAGCCGGTGGTTTGGCACGATGTTGCCTGCGGTGTGCGGCATGAATAGTTCCGGCCCTTGTTCACCGACGATGTACGGTGTGTTGCCTTTGACGGGGCCGCCGCGAGCCATGCCAGGTATGAACGGAATGTCGAAACCGGGTGTCAGGTCGGCACCGCCGACCGCGAGGCGTGGCAGATTGTCCAGAATGTTTCCGAAATCACCTGTGCCGAAACCGCTCACAAAATCTGACGCCGCGTTTTTGCCGGCCTGTTTCACCGCACCGGCCATGCCGTCCACGATTGCCTGGTATATCTCGTAGTTGACACGCAACAGGGCTGGTGCCAATTCGGTGACAAACGCTTTCGCAAAGTTGTTTGACAGATCCTCGGCGGCCTCGTCGGTTGCTTCGGTTGCTTCGGTGCCGTTGATCCACGCCCACAACGAGTCGACTAGCCCGGCCATTGCGTCGCTGAACGCTGGGCCGAGGTCGTCACGGATATAGTCCGCGACGCTGTTCATCCACTCGGCTAGTGCTTTGGTGGCGTCGGTGCCGTCGGTGTTGATCCACTCGGACAGCGTCACGGTCAACTGTTGCGCTTTAGTTGTCAAATACGGCAACGCCGTGTTGACAAACCATGAACCGACAGAGCCGAGCCATTCAGCCAGTTTTTTGATTGCGTCCCAGCCGTCGGTTTGTATCCAGCCCCACAACGCAGCCGCCCACTCACCAGCCTTTTGGCCGAGGTACGGCAGCGCGGTGTCGATAAACCACGTTCCGACAGAGCCGAGCCATTCAGCCAATTTTTTGATTGCGTCCCAGCCGTCGGTTTGCACCCATTCCCACAGCGCGTTGCCCCATTCCTCTGCTTTGCCGCCGAGGTAGGGCAGGCCGGTGTCAATGATCCATGAACCGACGGCCTTTGCCCATTCCCACAGTTTTTCGATTGCGAGTGTGGCACCGTCAACGATCCAGCCGCCGACCAGTTTCAAAACGCCGAGCAAACCGTCTTCCTCGAACACGTCGACCAGTTTTTGTATTCCTGGCACGACGGTGTCTAACACGAACCCGGTCAGTTTCTCAAACACGGGTAGCAACGCCATGCCGAGTTGTTCTGTGATCTGCGAAAACGCCACTTTGATGCGATCGCTAGCGTTTGCGGTTGCTAGCGCGGTGCCACCGACCTGGTTCTCGATCTCGGTGAGGATCAAATCTTGTGCGCCGAGCAGGTCGCCGGTTTCGACCAGCGTTGCGATCAGCTCTTTTTGTTGTTCGGTGAACGTCACACCTGAACGTGACAACGCCGTTATGCCCTTGATCGGGTCGTTTAGTGCTTTACCGAGCTGCTTTGCGTTATCGGTAGCGGAACCGAACCCGGCCGCGGCCATGTCCAGCGTGAGTTGTGTTGCCCGGTCGAACGCGCCGCCGACCTCGTCGGCTGATTCAGCGATGTTGCTAAACGTCAACAGCAATGCTTGTGATTCTTTGATGGTGTTTTGATTGACACCAGTTAGGCGTGCCTGTTCGTTAGCAAGGTCGATCAGCCGGTCAGATACCGCGCCGACCTGGTCACCGAACAAACCCATAGACGTTGCGACCTGTTCAATGCGCGCATTGGACGTTGAGGCCGCCTCTGCCGCGCTAAACGCCGCTTTGCCTAGTGCTAGGGCACCCGCAGCCGCCGCCGCGCCGCCAATCGCTGCAGCCTTGCCGATCTTCGCAAACGACTTGCTGACACTCGAGCCAAACTTCGACATTGACTGCGACGTGTTGTCCAGCGTTTTACGCAGCGGTGCCGCGTTGCCGGTAATAGGAATACTGATCGACTTAGCCATGACTACCTCAAATCGTACTTCTTCGTCAGTTCGTCGATACGACGTTCGTACAGTCTGAGCACCTCAGGTCGTTTCGGGTCAAGTGCGTCATACACGAACGGTTGCGGACGTATCCGACGTGCAGGCCAACCGAAATGGATCGGGCCGGCATACAACGATGGTGCGCCACCGCCGTAGCCGATGCGGACACGACCGCCAGACATGACCGCCGAGCCTTTGACGGATCGACGCAACCGGCCGGTACGCACCGGGGTTTTACTTCGAGCAGCTTCTGCGACGATGTCGGCTGCTTGCTGGTGCGTTGGTTTCATCGCCGTTTTGGTGTCATCACCTAACTGGCGTAACGCACGCTGTAATTCGCGCAGACCTTCAATCTGCTGTTTGCCCTGCCTATTTTCTAGACGGAACCCGAACACTCCGCTCATGCTGCTTGGCCTGTTCTTTTAGTTGTCGCAGCATCGCCGTGATGACGACTGGCGGTGTGTTGAGCAGTTCTCGCGGTGAAATGCCTGTAGCGATCGCTAGCGAGGCGATCTGGGCTGCTATTCCACCGCGGACGTAGGGTGGTCGCTTTGGTCAATGTCGACTTTGACAACATCCTTACGCCATGTGTTCACCGGTTTCACCGTGTTGCCGGCGTTCTTTTCTGCGATCCAACCGAGCAACGCCAGGTGCTGCAATTTGAGGTTTTGTTCTGAAAATGCAACGGGTACACCGACCTTAGCGATTTCCTCAAACTCGCATAGCGAGTCGAGGTCGAGGTCGTAGGTGCCCTCCGTACCGTCACGCTTGGTGACGGTCACCTTGAAACCAAACATGCGTGATCAGCTCTCCGCTCGCACGAGGGTGCCGCCTTGGAACTCAACGCTGGCGGTACCCAACTCGCCCACGCCGCCCGACACGGGCTGATAGGACACGCACAGAGCGTCTGAGACCGTGAATGAAGGATTAGTCGCACCAACTGCGGCGCTGGTGGGCACGATCAGCACCGTGGTCGTTGAACCGACCAACGGTGACAAGGTCGCATCGACACTCGCTGCGGCATAGTCGTTTTGCAGTTCGACTGTCACGGAGATGTTCTCCAGACCGCCGGTGAACTTGTGTGCGGTGTCCGACATGGCGGTGATTTCGACCGCGTCGGCGTCATGGTTGATGGTGACCGACGTGACGTGGTCGGACAAATCAACCGAGTTGATGGTCACCGAAACGTCGGTGAGCACGATCTGAGCCATTTTTACAACTCCTCGAGGGTTTCTTCTTGTGGTTCCGGTTCCGGTTCGCTGCCAACTTCGACCAGGTGGCCGGCGTTGATCAACACTCCGATGTTACTACCTGCCAGATCGTCAGCATTGACGATTGTTCCGGTAGGCCAGCGCAGTTTGTCGCTTGTCACTTTGTATTTCATGGTTGCACCATCACTCTCACGTCGAACTCGGCGCCGAGGAACACGTCATCGCCGGCGAGTACCTGCCCAATGTTTGCACAACGGTCGGTGATCGTGTCTGCTGCGACACCGCCGAGCGTGCGGTCGGCTCGCATCAGCGCGTCGACGCTGTCGGGGCCGTGGATAAACACGTCGAGCGCGTCAGCTGCGGCGTCGAGGTCGAATCGTTGTTGCATGATTTGCACTTTGAATTCAAACACGGTGAAACCTTGACCTGCCATCGCGCCGTGATATGTCGCCGGGTTGTCACCTGGCACCAGCACCGCGCATGGTGTGGTGTACACGTCGGGTACTTGTTCGTACACAACGGTGAGGTTGCTGGAGGCGCGCAGCGCGTCCGCTAAACCCGTTTTGATCGTGCCGTAGTCGGCCATCAGCCAACGCCAAACAATTTGGTGCCTTGCAGCAACGCGGCCACGTCAGGATCAGTCCGCGAGATACGCACCGGCCCGAACTCGCTAATAGCGCCAGCCTGAAACCCAAGCGGTGACGCTTTGCGTTGGAACAAACGTGACGCCATCAGTAGCGCGGCCTGTTTGATGTTGTCAGGCACCGTGGTGGCGTACCCAAACGTGGCGGTGATCTCTACCGTGTTACGACCGTACAGAGACAGCGGCCAGCCACGGTTTACGTTTGTCACAATCCTGAACGGTGGGTCATTCTTTTGGATGACATAGTCAGTCGTCACCGTCAGCGTGGTTTCAAACGTGCCGTCTTGATCCTCGTCAGTTTTGATAACTAAACCGGAGGTCGTCGCGATGTCGTCCACATCAAGAATGGATGCGGTGCGCGGCATGTAGGTGCGTGTCGACTCGGCCGCAGTAAATGTGCGACCGGTGTAGTTGTCGATCAGCGCCTCGGCAGCAGCGATCGCCGCCGCGATTGCGGTGTCCTCCGACGTGGTAGCCGCTGGGATACCTAACGACGCTTTGACCAGCGCGGTTGTCGTGTAGTTACTCACTCAGCTGCCTTTTTGCGTGTTCGACGACGCGACACCGGCCGCGGTTCGCTGCCGTGCGTGTCGGCCGGTGCCTGCGTCGTCTGCACCTCGACCACACCGTTGCCGGCGTGTTTTGCGATGAGGTGCGGGTCTGCGCCCTGGTCGATGAGGTTCTGTAGGTACTTGTCCATAGTTCCTCCGTGTGCCCGGTCGGTGTGGAGGGGTCACCGACCGGGCACGGTCAGGGGTGATCAGAGGGTGGCGCTCAGGAGCGTGCCCTGCACCTTCGCAACGCCGCCGGGGTAGCGGCCTGCGGTGAACGCGCTGTAGCCGAACACGACCATGCGGGTGGTGAGGGTGCCTGAGCCGACCGACTCGTAGCGGAGCATCAGCGGCGACGCTGCTTGTTCCATCAGCACGAGGTCGGTGCGGTTCGCAACGATGATCGCGTCTTCGTCCGTGCCTGCACCGAGGTTTGTCGGGATGCCAGCGTCGACGACGACCGGAATACCTGCGACCTCGCCAGCAGCGACGCCGTACGCACCGGGGTTGCCGATCGCGGTGACGTTGCGACCGGTGTTGCCCTGAATGCCGGCCAGCGGACGGTTCGACGAGTCGAGTCCAGCCAGCAGGTACGACCAGCGGCGCGGGTGCATGATGATGATGTCGGGCTGAACGTACCGAGCAGCGGTCACGGTGCCGATCGCCTCAATGATCGCGGAGAATGTCTCCACGGCCGTGGGGGAGGCGTCGTCCTTGTCCACGTCACCGATACCGGAGGTGTTCAGAATTCCGAGGTGCGTGCCGCTGGTGCCTGCACCGTTGATCACGTCGGCGTTCACCGCGGTGTTGTACGCAGCGACGAGGTCGGCTGCGAGCAGTCCGTCCACGCCGGTGCCGCGCTCAAGCGCTTGACGCGACACGTCAACCATGCCGGCGTAGGTGCGGACGTTCACGGTGAGCAGCGTGTCATCGGGTGTGGCTTCGGTGACTGCGCCGTTGTCGCCGTCCTGCGCTGCTGCGCTGGAGCCGGTGGTGACACGCGACACGTTGACGGTGAGGCCGTCGGCCGGCAATGGCAACTGGTTGCAGACATCCATTGTGGAGCGGCCAGCGCGGAGGAACGGTGCGGCCAGTCCGGTGAGGTACTGCGGCACAACGAGACCAGCAAAGTTGGCCGAACCGCTGTCGCGGAGTTCGACGCGCATTTCGTCTTGGTGCCGGTTGAGGCGCTCGCGTGCGGACACGTCACCGTTGAATTCGGCGGCGTAGGCGTCACGGAAAAACGAGCTGTGTGCGTGCTCGCTGTAGGTCAGCGGTTCCGACTTCACGTCGACACGGTTCACGGGTGACTCGCTTTCCGCTTTGCTGTCGTCGGTGGCAGCAACCTCGGCGCGCAACTTGGCGGCCTCAAGGTGTGACACTTGGATGTCGCGCAGATCAGCGATCCGTGCGTCGAGCGCCTTTGCGCGCTCGGTCAGGTCTGCGAGGTTCTTGTCCTCGGCTTCGGTCAGGTCTCGGGTTTCGTCGGCGGCACGGTCGAGCACCGTTTCCACAGCGGTGGTGATTTCGGCGCGCTCGGCGACCAACTGGTCGAGCAGCTTCATGGGTTCTCCTTGTCAGAGGGTTTCGGTTGGGTTCTGACGGTGACCCACGGTGCCGTTGCAGCGGCGGCGGTGAGGTCGGCGGCCTGCGATCAACTATACACAGTTTGTTTTAGTCCACACTTGTGAACAAGCGCAGCGATTCGGTGCCTGACT
>Ga0208645_1004180_pt1 | contig 10343 bp, 15 predicted proteins | sample VirMetDEL_Sep_01_FD_184519 | JGI IMG/M metagenome (GOLD analysis project Ga0208645, IMG submission 184519) | Aqueous microbial communities from the Delaware River and Bay under freshwater to marine salinity gradient to study organic matter... | ecosystem: Environmental > Aquatic > Marine >...
GGATTTGCCTAATTTAGATTATGTGATGCAGTCTTATGATACAGCGTATAGTAAAAAAGAGTCTGCGGATTATAGTGCTATAACAACGTGGGGAGTTTTTTATCCATATGATGGTTCTCCTGCGAATATTATTTTAGTTGATGCGCAGAGAGGCAGATGGGATTTTCCGGACTTGCGTCGTAAGGCATTAGAGGAGTATAAGTATTGGGACCCCGAGTGTGTGTTAATTGAGGCGAAAGCTTCGGGTATGCCATTGACTCAAGAACTGCGGAATATGGGTATTCCAGTGCAGAATTATAGCCCGTCGAGAGGAAATGATAAACATACGAGAGTGAATTCTATTGCACCATTGCTAGAATCAGCATTAGTATGGGCTCCAGATACTCGGTGGGCAGAAGAAGTTATTGAAGAGTGTGCGGCGTTTCCTGCTGGAGAGCATGATGATTATGTTGATACAGTGACGCAAGCGTTAAGAAGATTTAGAGAGGGCGGTTTTATTCAACATCCTGAAGATTATGAGGATGAAGAGTCTGCCCCTAGGATAAGGAGTTACTATTAATGGCATTGTCTCCTAAGGTAAATAATGTAGATCGGGCGTTGATACAGGCTCCAGTAGAAGATATGAGTTTTGAAGAAGAGGATCTACAGGCTCAACAGGATGCGTTTTTTGATGGCGAGGTTGAAATTGTAGAAGATGAAGATGGTGGGATAGAAATAACCACGGGTATTGATGAAGATGTTTTTGGTGCAGAGCCAGAAAATTTTTATGACAATTTAGCAGAAAATTTAAAAGATAGTTCTTTAACCGAAGTGGCTAGTTATATTACTTCTTCTGTTGAAGAGGATAAAAACAGCCGTAGCGATTGGGAAGATACTTATGTAAAGGGTTTAGATTTACTGGGTATGCGGTATGAACCTCGCACTGAGCCGTTTGAAGGTGCAACTGGTGTTATCCACCCATTACTGAACGAGGCTATTACACAGTTTCAAGCCTCTGCGTATAAAGAGATGTTGCCAAGTGGAGGCCCTGTCCGCGCGAATATTATTGGTAAGCCTACCCCTGCGATTGAGCAACAGGCCCAACGTGTACAAGAGTATATGAATTACCAGATTATGTATGAAATGCAGGAGTACGAGCCTGAGTTTGACCAAATGCTTTATTACTTAGGTTTGGCAGGAAGTGCGTTTAAAAAAGTTTATCGTGATGAAATATTGGGTAGACCAGTAAGTAAGTTTGTTCCTGCGGAAGAAGTAGTTGTCCCGTACATTGCTACGGATTTACAATCGGCAGAACGTATTACCCATGTTATAAAAATCTCACAAAATGAGTTGAAAAAGCTACAACTTTCTGGTTTTTACATGGATATGGATAGCGAAAGCAGTGCTTCGTCATCTACAGATGAAGTACAAACGGCATATGATGATATAGAAGGTATAAGCCCTACATATAATGATGAACAGTTTACCTTGTACGAATGTCATTGTTTCTTAGATATAGAAGAGTACTCAGATAAAGATGAAAGTGGTGAAGAAACAGGATTAAAACTGCCATATATAGTAACCGTATGTAAAGATACGGGTGATGTATTGTCAATTAGGCGTAATTACCTACAAGAAGACGCTAATAAAGATAAAATTCAACATTTTGTACAGTATAAATTTACTCCAGGATTAGGTTTTTATGGTTTTGGGCTGATACATCTGCTTGGAAATTTATCTCGTACGGCAACGGCTAATTTACGACAGTTAATTGATGCTGGAACGTTGGCAAATATGCCAGCAGGGTTTAAAGCTCGCGGTTTGCGGATTGCAGATGAGCAAAACCCATTAAGTCCAGGAGAATTTAGGGATGTTGATGTTCCAGGAGGTGATTTAAAAGCCTCGTTGATGCCCTTACCGTACAAAGAGCCGAGTGCTACCCTGTTTCAGCTGATGGGTTTTGTTGTGGATGCCGCGCAACGCTTTATTGGTACGACGGATATGGGTGTTGGCAATGGTGGTAACCAAGAAATGCCTGTTGGAACAACTATTGCTCTACTTGAGCGGGGTAGTCGTATTGTTTCTGCGGTACATAAACGGTTACATGCGTCATTAAAGCATGAATTGAAAATGTTAGGAGAGCTTTTTGCCCAAGACCCACGACCTTACCCTTATGATGTAGGTGTAGATGGGCAAATAAAGAGCCAAGATTTTGATGGTAGGATAGATATACTACCTGTAAGCGATCCGAACATCTTTAGTATGTCACAAAGGGTTATTTTAGCTCAAGAGCAGTTAAAATTAGCTGTAGCGGCCCCCGATATGCACAATTTGTACGAAGCGTATCGCCGTGTGTATGAAGCGTTAGGTGTGAACAATATAGAACAAATGTTAAAACCCGAACCGCAACAAGTGCCTATGGATCCTGCTATGGAAAACATAGAAACAAGTAATGCGGCTAATGGACAAGGTACATTACAGGCGTTCCCTGAACAAGATCATGATTCGCATATTGCGGTGCATTTAGCTTACATGAATAGTAAGGTTGCCCAAATGCAACCGCCTGTAATGATATTACTTGAAAAACATATATACGAACATTTAGGTTTAAAGGCTAAAGTAGCTGTTCAACAGCAAATGCAGGGACAACAAGTACCGCCAGAGCAACAAGAAGCTATGGTTGCCAAAATGCAAGCACAGTTATTTACTCAATTCCAACAAGCACAACCTCCTGCACCAGACCAAGACCCCTTAGTACAAATAAAACAGCAAGAGTTGCAGTTGCGTGAACAAGAAATGGTAGCAGACCAGCAAACAGACCAAAGAAAACTACAGCTTGACCAACAAAGGCAACAGCAACAGTTCCAGTTAGGCCAAGATAGGATTAACAGCACAGAAGATATTGCTCAAATGCGAGCAAGGATTGCACAACAGAAAAATGCTAACACTAGAGGTTGATAGGTAATGTCCTATCTTATTAGTAACATCCCACACTTTAATTGTTGGGTGCGTAGAGAATTTACTTGCAACCATACCAATTATCATGGTGAGTTTCTTCATGCTATTGCTATTGCTGTAAATACAATACCTGATAGGTCGTTAAGTTTTCAGGTTGTCTTTACAGGTTGTGAAGAGCTAGAAGGTAATGATATGGGTCAAAACTTACATGGTGGAGCTATGTGGGCAAGGATGCCAATAGAAGGTTTAGTTGCCGATATACCTGTAGAAGAGTGGCCTGAACCTATGTTAGACCATTTGTGTCAACCTTGGGATTGTGAGTCTAGAGACCATAGTGTAATAACAATGGATAGGGTTAGTTCTTCCCCTTGGCTTTGTAAAATAGATGGTGAATTTTATACAGGTAAGTATATGTTTACAGTAGATTACACAGGAAACGATATAGCAGATGACTCTGCACAACATAAACAATCTCATGTAATATATTTAACAGATGCAGGTAGCTGGACAGGTAATTTTGTAGCTTTACCAAATAATAGAGTGCGAGCTACAAGCCCTGCTTTATGGAGAACAGGTGAAGGTGCGCCAGATTTTGCTCCTTCACAATGGGTACATTCTGCAGAAGGGCATGAATCTTACTTAGACCCTATGACCACCTTTAATAATTTATATTCAGAAGGTAAAAAGAAAGGGAAGAAAAAATGACACCTATAAAAGATATAGATGGTGATGGTAACATCGATGCTGATGATATCGTTTTACAAGAGGCAAGCGATGCCCACGATAAACAAGAAACCCAAAGGTATATGGCTATTTGTGCTTTTGCGTTGATGGTTTGTATGACTATTGTTTTGTGTACACCTATTATTGGTGATGAACGGGTGATTGCACTTAGCGGTTTAATTAGCTCTATGTACTTTGCACTAGCTAGTCTTTGCGGAGCGTATATGGGATTTAGTACATGGGCGAATAAAAAATGATCCCCCTACTGGGCAGTTTAATCGGCCCTGTTTCTGGGCTGTTAGATAAGTTTATTGAAGATAAAGATGTAAAAAACCAGTTAGCGCATGATTTATCTACAATGGCTGAACGCCATGCTCAAGACCTTGCCAAAGGTCAATTAGAAATAAATAAAGCAGAGGCCCAATCTAGAAACATATTTGTTGCAGGATGGCGTCCTTTTATTGGTTGGACATGTGGTTTTGCGATGGCATATAATTATGTGTTACAACCGATTTTAATTTTTGTGTTAGCCCAATTTGATTACCTTGTCCAACTTCCTGGATTAGACCTTTCTGAAATGATGCCCGTGTTGATGGGTATGTTAGGATTGGGTGGTTTAAGGAGTTTTGAGAAATACAAAGGAATATCTAAATGACCTTTATGTTATCAACAAGAAGCAATGAAAGATTAGAGGGCGTAAATAGCACTTTAGTTAAAGTTGTGAAAAAAGCTATTACAGTAACTAAAATTGATTTTGGTGTTATTTGTGGTAAACGAACCATAGAAGAGCAAGAGTCTTTATTTGCTAAAGGTGCAACGAAAACTATGAAGTCTAAACATTTAGATGGTAGAGCAGTAGACCTTATGGCTTATATTGATGGACGTGGTTCTTGGGAATTAAATGTTTATGACGAAGTAGCCGATGCTATGGCAGAGGCTTGTCGTGAACTTAACGTCGTCGTCCGTTGGGGCGGTGCATGGACTACAGCAAACATTGCTGCATGGGAAGGTACAATGGAAGAAGCTATGATGAATTATGTAGATATTCGTAGAGGTGAAGGTAAAAGGCCGTTTATAGATGGCCCCCATTTTGAGTTAATGTAATGTCAGACCTTTACATTCATGAAAAAATGTTGAAGAATATCCGTGAACGGCAAGAAATGGTTAAAGAGGTTCTTTGTTTTGGGCCTGTACCAGATTTTACCGCCTTCAAGGAACTCCGAGCTAGGCTAGGAGAACTTGCTATAACTGAACAGGATCTTAAAGACCTGCTGAAAAAGGTGACTGATGATGAGTAAAACACTACTTGTTCCTGACCATTATGTGGACAAAAAACCAAAAACTCCCCCAAAACAACCGAAAAAAGAAGGAGCGTTAGAACAAGCATACGTTCGCGCAGAAGATCGGTTTTTAGACCCTTCTAAAATTTCTGAGACAGCATTAGGTAAATTACCCGAACCGACAGGTTGGCGTGTTTTGTTACTTCCTTACCAAGGAAGAAAACAAACAAACGGTGGAATTATCGTGCCTACAGAAGTTAGGGAAAGAGAAGCATTAGGAACTGTTTGTGGATATGTTCTTAAAGTAGGCCCTCTTGCTTATTTAGACGCAGACAAATTTGGGGATAATGCTGAGCCTTGGTGTAAAGAAGGTGATTGGGTTATTTTTGGTAGGTATGCAGGAAGTCGGTTTAAGATAGAAGGAGGTGAAGTTCGTCTTCTTAATGATGATGAAATCATTGCCCGTATATCAAACCCTGACGACATTTTGCATTTTTAGGACGGAGTAGAAAATGAGTGACGCACAACAAGAATTTAATGAACCAGAAGATGATGATGTTGAAGTAGACCTTTCTGAAAAAGCAGAGCAACAAGAGGTTGAAGTTGTTGAAAACCCTGTGGAAGAAAAAGACTCTTCTGAGCTGGAACAGTATAGCGAAGGAGTACAAAAAAGAATAAGTAAGCTTACGGCAAAAATGCGGGAAGCAGAACGTCGTGAAAAAGCCGCATTAACGTTTGCTCAAGCAACCAAACAAGAGCTTGAAGATGTTCGTAAAAGAACAAATAACTTAGATAACTCTTATGTAGCAGAGTTTGAAAACAGAGTAACCGCAGAAAAAGAGCTTTGGAAAAGTACTTTAAAAGAAGCGATAGATCGAGGAGATATTGATTCTCAAGTAGAAGCTCAAGGTAAACTTGGTGAACTCGGAGTACATACCGAACGATTAGCTCAGGTCAAAACACAAAAAGAGCAACAAGCCCAACAAGCGCAACAACCACAACAACTTACTCCATACCAACAACAACAAGCACAAAGACAGCCTCCACCGCCAGACCCTAAAGCATCTTCTTGGGCGTCTAATAATGAGTGGTTTGGCAAAGACGAGCCTATGACGCTAACTGCTTTTAGTATTCATAAATCTCTTGTTGATACAGAAGGGTATGATCCACAGAGTGATGAATATTATTCTGAAGTTGATAAAAGAATGCGAAGAGAGTTCCCACATAAATTTGGGGAAAACCGTTCAAACCAACGCAATTCAGGCCCTGCTGTTGCCAGTGCTAACCGAGGTTCTACTAGAACAAACAAACAAAAAATCAAACTTACAAAATCTGAGGTTGCTATTGCAGACAAACTCGGTGTAAGTTATGAACAATATGCGAGACAAAAGCAACGTCTCCAAACATCGTGAGGATAACTATGTCTGAAAGAAGCCCACGCTCTTCCCAATCTAGGGAAAAAGAAAGCCGCCTTAAACCGTGGCGACCCCCGTCTCAATTAGACGCACCACCACCCCCAGAAGGCTATCATCATCGTTGGATCCGTGAAACTGTTATGGGTTATGACGATAGAAAAAACCTTTCTGCCCGCCTTCGCGAAGGCTTTGAACTTGTTCGCGCTGATGAGTATCCAGATTTTGAAGCCCCTACAGTCCAAGATGGAAAACATGCTGGAGTGATAGGAGTAGGCGGTCTGATACTTGCAAGGTTTCCTATTGAAACAAATAAACAACGGAACGATTACTTTAGAAACAAAACAAGTGATCAAATGAAAGCTGTTGATAATGATTTGTTGAGGGAACAACATCCATCGATGCCTATTAGCAAACCTGATAGGCAGTCTCGTGTAACCTTTGGAGGATCCGAAAACGGGTCTGAATCTTAATCTTTTATAGGAGAATAACTCATGGCGAATATTGATTCCCCATTTGGTCTTCGTCCACATAACAAGATAGGGTCTACACCGAACGGCAATGGATTGACGCCTTATAAAGTACAAATTCCTGGAGTAGCAGGTTCATCAAGCGCAATATATCAAGGCGATATGGTGATCCCTCTTACAAATGGTCTTGTAGACGTAAGTGCGGCAGACGGTGGTTCGGTAGCGATTCTTGGTGTTATGGGCGGTTGTCAGTATACTGCTTTAGACGGAACGCCTACTTTTGACAATTACTATCCTGGAACATCATCTCTTAAATCTGGCACAGAAGCTACGATTTTTATTTATGATGACCCAATGCAAGTGTTTGAATTATCATGTGATGCTTCGCTAACTAATTTAGCAACAGCAACAGCATTGATTCACTCAAATGCCGAGGGTGCAGGTTTTGGTTCTACAACAGGAAGTGCTAATATTTCTATTGGCGAGCTTTCTGTAGCTTCAGCAGGAGCTACTACTGCAACAGATAACTTTAGAATCGTCGGATTTAAAGACGTCGATGCTATTGATTATGCGGCAGCGGGTGTTATTGCTTTGGTTAAGTTGAACCTTCCCTTCCATGTAGCTACAACCGGAATCTAAGGAGGACATGATATGGCTATAGCAAGATCCCAACTCCTTAAAGAGCTTGAACCCGGACTTCATGCGCTTTTTGGAATGGAATATGATCGGTATGACAATGAACATGCTGAGATTTTCGAAACGGAATCTTCAGACAGAGCGTTTGAAGAAGAGGTAATGTTATCAGGGTTTGGTAGCGCACCAGTGAAAGGCGAAGGGCAAGCAGTTTCTTTTGATACTGCCAACGAAGCCTACACTGCTCGTTACACCCATGAAACAATTTCCCTTGCGTTTGCGATAACTGAAGAAGCTGTAGAGGATAACCTCTATGACCGACTTAGTTCTCGTTACACAAAGGCATTAGCTCGTTCCATGGCAAACACGAAGCAAGTTAAAGCAGCCGCTATTCTAAACAATGCGTTTGATAGTGGTACTACTTATGGTGATGGAAAAGAGCTTTGTGCTACAGACCATCCAACTGTAGGTGGTGGTAACTTTGCTAACGAGTTGGCAACAGCAGCAGACCTTAACGAAACATCGCTAGAGCAGTCTCTGATTGACATCTCTGCTTTTATCGATGAGCGTGGGTTGAAAATTGCTCTGCAAGGTCGTAAGATGATTATTCCACCAGCACTTCAGTTCGTAGCTGAAAGGTTGATGGCTTCTAATCTTCGTCCAGCAACAGCAGATAATGATATAAATGCCATGCGTAACATGGGAATGATGCCAGAAGGCTATGTGGTAAACCATTTCCTAACTGATACGGATGCGTTTTTCATTAAAACAGATGCTCCTAACGGCTTTAAGCATTTTGAGCGTAGCGCAATCAAAACTTCTATGGAAGGTGATTTCGATACAGGAAATGCTCGTTATAAAGCTCGTGAAAGATACAGCTTTGGGGTCTCTGATCCTAGGTGTGTGTTTGGTTCTCCTGGAGCCGCTTAATATTAAGGGGGGATTATTCCCCCCTTTTTTTATTTAAATATCAACCCCCTTGTGTAAGGGGGTTTTTTTGTGTACGGTAAGTTATCCCTGACAGCTACATTGTGTAGCTGACACTAGCCAAGACAGGAGAAACAAATGGCTAATACTACTTTTAGCGGCCCCGTTCGTTCAGAAGGCGGTTTTGAACAAGTCACAAAAAGCGCAACTACGGGAGCTTTTACAACTAATTTAGATATTGATGCTTCGGGTAACCTTATAACCACAGGACATGTGGTTGGTCAAACTCGAATATACAGACAAACAACAGCAGATGGTTGGAATGATGGAGCTTACTCCCCAACTATTTCCCAACGAGGTTCCATTTTTCTTTTAGATAAAGATGAAGCAACTACAGTAACGTTACCTGCTGTAACTTCTGCTGATCTTGGTGCTACATTTACTTTTATAGAAACAGTAGCTTCTAACAATGCTCGTGCAATCACCACTACTTATGATAATGATTATTTTGTAGGTGGGTTAAATGTAGGAACAACAGCCGCAGAAAACGGAGGCGTTGGTTTTATTGTTGCAGCCGGAACAGATAGAATTCTTACTTTTGATGACAACCTTACAAACGGTATGGGAGCTCTTGGTTCTCACGCTACGTTTACTGCGATTTTAACAGGTAATACTGGCGCAGGTGGGGGAGCAAAACTCGTTTGGGCGGCTACTGGTTCAGTAGGCTCTGCAGATCCAAACGGTGACGGAACAGCAATCTTTACTTAATAGAAAAGAGTAGGAGAACGATACGATGTCAGGTTCTGATGTACAAGCTACCTTCATCGCTCCTGCTGTTGCTGACCCAAATGGTATATCTACTGTGGCTACGTTAGCTGAAGCAGGAAATCTTACTATAAACGGGGCTTTAGCAGACGGTGGAAGTGTTACTTTTGATCAACCTAGGAACGTTACTATTTTGAGTGCGTCTAACGATACAGGGGACACTTTTACTGTTACAGGCACAGATGAAACAGGAGCGGCTCAAACAGAGGCTATTACGGGGGCTAATAATGATACGGCTGTTGGTACAAAGTACTTTTCAACAGTCACTCAAATAGCCTGTTCTGGGGCGACAGGGGGAAACGTGAGTGCTGGTTCAGGAACAGCTATTGCGGCTCCTGTTTTTAGAGGAAGTTTACGTCTTAGGGGGCTATATGTTGTGAATACAGCTTCTGCAGGAACCATTGCTTTTCATGAAGGCAGTAGTTCAGGTAGAGTCACCTTAAAATTCAACACAGTTGCTGATGCAAACACTACTTCTTACCCTGATATACCTGATTCAGGAATAAGATGTGTTAGTGGGAGCTATGTTGTTTACACGCAAACTAATTTTTCTTCTATGACTGTATTTTATGCGTAAGGAATCTTATGGCTACTACGAAAGATGTGAAAAGAAGCCCGTCTGGTAGAATTACTTATCGAGGAGAGTCTTTTTCAGGTTTTAATAAACCGAAAAAAACGCCAAACGGGTCAAAAAAGTCGGCTGTTTTAGCTAAAAAAGGTCCAAATATAAAGCTAGTGCGGTTTGGAGATCCTAATATGTCTATTAAAAAAGACCAACCTGCTAGAAGAAAATCATTTAGAGCAAGGCATAATTGCGCTACTGCTAAAGATAAATTTAGTGCGCGATACTGGTCGTGTAAGGCATGGTAGCTATGGATGCAAAAGAAGTGTTGAAATTGTTAGAAAAGCATGAGGCAGAGTGCGACAGAAGATACAACCACATAGAAAAAGTGTTGGATAAGTTGGATGTAAGAATGTGGGGCATCGTTGTGTTGATTATAGGCGCGGCTGTTGTAGATAAATTAATTTAATGACTATTTCGAGGAATCAAATGGCACAACAAATTAAAAAACCTGGACGCAAAAAACCTCCTGGACTGTATGCTAATATCAATGCAAAGAAAAAAAGAATAGCCG
>Ga0208645_1004185_pt1 | contig 10330 bp, 14 predicted proteins | sample VirMetDEL_Sep_01_FD_184519 | JGI IMG/M metagenome (GOLD analysis project Ga0208645, IMG submission 184519) | Aqueous microbial communities from the Delaware River and Bay under freshwater to marine salinity gradient to study organic matter... | ecosystem: Environmental > Aquatic > Marine >...
TTAGCCAATCTTTCTTTTTCAGTATCTGACAACAACCGTGCATTCTCAACTGAACCAAGGTTGGCTGCCATCATACTTTTGACCAATGCCAGTTCTTCTTTGCGTTGGTCAATCACAGTCTGTTGCTGGTCAATGTTGCTCTGGAACATTGCCTTGGTATTGCGTTCAGTCTGCTTCAAAGCCATATCATATTCAGTGATTTGACCAGTTAGAACAGCATATTCATCTTGTATTTCACCAAGTTTGTTCAATGAATCATTGAAGTTGGCTCTTAACTCTTTATAACTGTCATTCAAGTTGCGCTGGGCTTCTCTCATATCCAATGTCAGTTGTCTTGCCTTTTCAATCTCCTGCTGGTATGCCATGTAACCAAGTGTCAATGTTCCAATGACAGCTGCTGCACCAACGACCATTGGATTCAATGCAGCAAATGACATTGTCAAGCCTTCAGTGACTGCAAACGCATCAGCAATTCCATCTGCTGCTTCAGCCAACTGCGGATTCACACCACGCAATGCAAGACCAATGGAACTGAATCCCCGGTCAATGTCTCCACTAGCATCACCAACACGCTCCAATCTTTCTTCTGCACGTTTTGCAGAATCTGCCATGTTGTCAAATTCTTGGGAACCTCTGCGTGCTGCATTTGCTGCCTGTTGTGCTGCCTTCTTGGATGCTTCAGAAGATTTTTTTGCTGCCTTTTCTGCCTGTTTTAGTTGCCTGTCTAAGGCTGCAACCATTTTTTTGGCTTCTTGGTCAGTGACATTGGGTATGGTCTTCAGTTTTGCCAACAAATCATTCAGATTGGCTTTATAACTGATTTCAATAGATTTCTTCTGTTCTGCCATGGGTCACACTCGCTTCATCAAATCATTTGCCAAGGCTTTCACAACCTTGTTTGCAGTTTTCCTGTGTGGCTTGATCAATGTCTCATCTGCAACCCTTTTGCCCTGTGGGATGATGATGTCTTGCCGCCGCCAGTTTTCAGAATCTACACCATAACGTATCACATATGAATATGGGGCAGTGTTCTTCAGAAATACAGTGAAGTTTCCATCTGCATCCACTGTCATTCCACGCTTGAATTTTTTATATGATTCCAGTGATGTTTTGCGTGCAAAAACCACATTTCCTTCAGCATCTCTCCGAATCTGTGGTTTTCTTTTGGGCCATTCCTTCACAGCTTCTTTTTCAATGCGCTTCAGTTCTGCATCCATGATGGCTTCAGCACCAGGGGCAACAGTCTTCAAGAAGCCAAGAAACATAGCATGCATGTCTTCTTGAATACTGACTGTTGCTTTTCCTGACTTGAAGTTTTTCATTGTTGCATCCGTTTCTGAATCATTGCTTCCATTTTAGCCCTTTTTATGGCTTCTTGCCTAGCCTTCTTTTCTTCAGGAGATTCACAATGCAATCTATGTTCTGCCAGTACTTTCACTTTTGTCGATGGGTCCAATGTGTGGAACCAGTTTGGTCCTTGGTTCCATCTCATGGCAATGCGCATGACCATCAAATCAAACGCACCCCACCGACTTATGAAAAATTTGCTGTGTCCTCAACATCTTTTTCAGTGGGGATATTTTTCATCATCTCCACAAGTACTGCAGAACCTTGTTCATAGATTGAACCAGGAGTCATGCCAGCATCCAATAATCTGTCCAAGCACTTGAAACCAAATGTGATGGGGTCACCAGTTGCAACCGGATATGCTGGAAGGCATCTTGCATGGTCCACACCAACTGCAATCGCAGCTGCGCACAACCTTCCCAACTGTGCACGGTTCGGTTCAGAACCCCAAATGCTAACGAAGTCCAATTGGACAGCTATGGATTTCGGCAGAACAACTTCATGTTCTCCAAGTTTCTTCAAATTCACTTTCATTTTGCACCTCTGATTTCATGAAAGATGGGCTACCCATAAGATAGCCCTATGTTTTTGTAAATTTCAAGTGTTAGGTTGGACCGCTAACAGTTGCACCACCATAACAAGTGAAGTTCAGAGTGAATGCACTTGGGTCACCTTCTGCGAAGTCCAAAGAACAAACACACTTGGCAAGTGTCACTGTGTGGTCTGCAGCATCACCAAAGTCAGTTCCTTCAGCAGTGTACTTAATGTCTATGCAGTAGTGTTCAACATATGGTGTGCCACTGCCACCAGTTGAAGTGTTTCCAGAGTAGTTTCCAGATTGGTTGATGAAGTCACGCACTGAACCGGCTTCAGAACCATCAGTGAACTGTCTGAAATGGAAAGAAAATGAACCAGTGATTGCTTGTTCATCTTGTTTGCGGATTGCAGCAAAGGTTCCACGGTCCATGACAACCAATTCAGAGAACTGCTGTGGTTGTGAAAAAGAAAAGTTGCCATCTTCAAATGCAACATCAAGAGTGACAGGAACACCAGTTCCATCTTGTAATGTGATGATGCCATCACGTTTTGTTTTGGGTACTACTGAATAAGCCATTTTTAAAGCTCCAAGTTAATAGTGTGTAAGGTTATGAAGTCGATATATATTAACATATATTCTTGGGAGTCTGTGACATCTCTTGTGCTGGCTGCATATCTGATTGTGAACTGATTCTTTGGTGATGAATAGGCACCCAACAGAGCAGAAATAATTTCTTCTTCTTTGTCCATGGCCAAATCATAATCAGTTGGATAAATGTCTAACGGTCGCAGCCTATATGAAAAAATCACTTGAACTGGTGTACTGATATATTGACCAACTGTTTTGCGCTGTCGTTCATCCATGGCTGAACTGGATGCCATTGAAACAGTGAAGGCAAGATGTGCCACTGTGTTTTCAGTACGACCAAAGAAGTCAGGAGTGTGTTTGGACTCCTTGAAACCACTCAATGCAGCAATCTTTTCTGCAATAGCCTGTCTGACTTGGCTGAACTTCATCTTCTGCGCCCTGCTCTGAATCTGTAGAATGTTCCAGATTGTGATGTGTATATAACTGGTTGCGCAGCTTGTCTTTTGTTTGGTTGGTCACTTTGTCCATCATGGTCATAATCATAGACAAAGTTGATTTGTTTCCATTCATGTGTGTACTGTTTGAAGTGCTCACTTGCTAGGTCTAAATATCGACCATTGGACTGTCCAAGACTGCTGTGGAAATCTCTGAAGATGTAATACAATGCCAAGTTTTGATGTGCAGCACGGAATGCTTCAGGAGACATCACCAAGTATTCCAGTCCACCACCTTCAGTCCGCATCTTTTGAATCATGGTATACCACGCTTCATCAATGTATGTCTGATAACTGGAAAGATTGCTTGGTCTGATGTCTGCAAGTTGTGAATATGTGCTGGTCAAGTCTCCATCACTGACAACTGGATACAATCTGCGCTTCACAACTGCTGCATTTCTTCTGAAGTTGTACGTGCCTGAACTGAATGTGATTTCCCATTCTTGCAAGTATCCTTCACCCAGTGCCAAAGTGCTTGCCAAGTTGCCTGCGCTGTGAGTGTATTGCGAAATGTTTCCAGGGAAAGTCCCTGCTGCTTCATCAACAATCTTGGTTCCATCAGGTGCAATCAAACTGTATCTGACATCTGTTGGAACCACCAATGCACCATCACGGTATACAGGCAATGTGGTTAATTGACTCTTTCCACGTTCCAACAACTCTGGAACTTTGATTTGTGGTGCATATGGTGTTTGGTTACTCATTTGTGAAGTCCTGGTATATATCGAGGCCTCTTGTTTCAAACTCTTTTATGAAGTCTTTCATGTCTTTGACTGTAGCACGTAATTCATCCAGTTTTTCTTTCATTTCTGGAAGATGTTGCTGTTTTACCAAAGTGTCAATGGTGCGACCTTTGTTTTTGTCAACAATAGCCAATTCCCAAAAGTGCGCTTCAGGCATGCCAAGAACATTGCTGCGTAACAGATTCACAGACCAAAGTTGGAATCCAGCTGTGTCCATCTTTTGAATCAATCTATTTGCAACCACTTTGATGTTCATCCACTTTGGCACATGGTAACGACCACCACGCACTTGATAAACATGCATATAATCATATTTCTGTGGGTCAAGGTATATCCATCCCTGTTGCTGCAGTTTTCCGATTCTTGAACCGGGGTTTCCAATCTCACCTTGAATCTGTTGGATACCATTGACACCTGGAATGACTCTTTCCATTCTGATTTGTGGAATGAAGAAGCCTTTTCTTTTTGTAACTGTTTTAGCCTTCTCACCCTTCCCAGTAACAACTTTTACATCTCTATAAACGAATTGCCAGTTGGTGGGATGCCATTTATAGTAGAATGGGTGATTTGGTCTTGCTGGCAACAAGTTTTGACTTTGTTGTGTCATTGGTTGCCATGAAGTTGGTGTGATTTCCATTTTGTACCTCATTGGAAAAAGAGTGCAGGTCAATGAAGACCTGCACTTTGATTAAGTCTTTGATTAGACTGCAGAAATAACAAGAACACCACGGTCATTGTCAATGATAGACATACCCAAGTAAGCATGTCCAACAATGCGGGTAAGTGCTTTGTCGGCTTCACGGTCCATTTCAATCATCACTTCACCCATTTCCATGGATTCAGCAGCACCAGGAAGACCAGCAGGCATTCCAGTTGCGTAACCAAGAGCACCAGGAGCAAAGATAGCACCTTGGTGGTCAGTTCCATCATTGGTGATGTATGAAGAAGTGTAGATTTCAACACCCATGAAGTTCCCTTTGTAGTGAGAACCTTTGGCACTGATTGCTTCATAAGATGCTGCAACAAACTGAAGGATTCCGCTAGTTTGTGCAAGAATGCTGTCTTGAATGTCAGCCCATTGGTCAGGATGCAACAAAGCAACATATGGACCAGGAGCACCAACATCACTTGCTGCTGCTTCTAAAGCTTGGATACCAGCAAGGAATGCATCCACATCCAAATCAGTTGCAGATGTTCCAACTGAAGTTGTGAAACTGGCAACAGCTGCACCAGTGATGTTTGCAAACAATGCTTCATAAGATGCAGCGATTGATTCAGCAATGCGGAATGGGTCAACATCACCAGCATTCAAACCAGTCATAGAAGCCATATCGGAGATGGCGTACGCTAAAGAATTTCTTTTGCATACAACATCAACAAAAGCATCAGTCAGCGGAGTATTAGCAACAGCACCAATTTCAGTTGCACCAGAGAAGGCAGAAAAAGCATCATATCCATCAAGTCCTGCTTTTCGTACACGAATAGTATCAGAACCCAGTCCATTGATGCTGCCTACAAAGTCAACAAAAGGAGTATTGCGAAGGTTGGTTGAGTCAGTCAAGAGTAAACGAATTTCTTGACTTATCATCTTGGAGAGCCGAAGGTCCTCGGTAGGATTCGACAGATTTCTTTGGGTAATTTCATTAGCCATGATTAACACCTATAATGTGAAAGTTTTTGTGGGTTGGTTTGGTGTGGATTTCTGCTGTTGCGGGTGCGACCCTTCCACTTCAAGATGTTGTTGCTTTATTGTAAACTATATAACAAGGTATAGCAAGGACAAAAAAAACCCCACTGAGGACAGCAGGGAAAAGGGGAGGCACAACCCTTTTTTTGTGGGGAGTAGTTTACAGAGAAACAACAATACTAGCACCAGTCACATTGATGACTGATTTGACCTTGACATTGTTGGTGTCAACAAGTTGAACATCCAACTGAACCAAGTTGCCATCAGAATCATATGCAGACACGTGAACAATCTTCTTGCCAAGTCCATGGTTCAAAGTTGCAAATGTATTTGCTGTCAAGTTTTGTGGTGCGAACTCACTGCGGAAATCATTCAAGTCAACAAGAACTTGACCACTGGTTACACTTGCCATGTTGTCATCAGCACTGTCAGCACTGATTGCAGCACGAGCACGAGCATCAGTGAAGAACAAGTTCACTGAACCTTCTTCAATGTCATCACTGTCAGCAGTCAATGCGATTTCACCAGTTGAACTGTTGTATGAAAGACCAGCAGCATCAACAGAGATTGCAGCACGAGCACGAGCATCAGTGAAGTACAAACGAGTACCTTCAGCGATGTTTGAAGTGGTTGCATTCAATGAGTATTCACCACCATCAAATGAAAGACCAGTTCCAGCACTGAATTCATTGAATACATCTGAAAGCAGTACAGACATGACACCAGCAGCAGACTTTGTGAGCAACTGAACATCTTCTGCACCAGCAGCACCAACAGTCAAAGCAGCACGAGCACGAGCATCAGTGAAGTACAAGTTTGTACCTTCAGCAACATCATCAGTGTCAATTGACATAGAGATGACACCAGTTGAACTGTCATATGCAAGAATGTCACCAGATACAGAGATTGCACCACGAGCACGAGCATCAGTGAAGTACAAGTTTGATGAACCTTCAGAGATACCATCAGAATCAACATTCAATGAGTAAGTTCCATTTGAACTGTCATATGAAAGACCAGAACCGGCAGCGAAGAAACCACGGATTTCACCTTGGTCTGCAGTGAACTCACCAGTTGCACTGTTGTAGTCGATACCTGCACTAGCAGACAAAGCACCACGCACTTCAGCATCAGTAACATCAGCACCTTCAATCTCTGCCCAGTCAGCATCAGTTCCAGCAGTTCCACCATTGTGAATATAGGTTTGAGCACGGCCATCAACAGCAGTCAAAACAATGATGTCACCTTCTTGCTTTTCATCACCATTGCTGTAGTTAGCAGTGATCCAGTTAGCCAATGAAGTTTGTGTTGTATCAACAGAAACATCAGTGATGGTCAATGGCTTCAGTTTAAGTTTCTTTTCACCATCAACAGTCACCAACTCAGCATAGTTGGCAGAATCAGAATGGATTCCAACAACACTGTTTGCTTCAAGGTAAGACTTTGTGACAGCATGATTGTCAGCAGTAGGAGCATTGTTAAGTTGAACAACGCCTTCAAAAATATTTGTTGGGGCAAGAAATTTCATGGTTGTTTTTCCTAGTTGGGAGTTTTTGAATTGTGTCCAGAAGGACTGTGGGTATCTTATCTGATGATGACTGAACCGGTGGTTGCATTTGCGAAAGTCACAACCAGTTGATTCACTGAAACGTGTTCAACATCTGCAATCACCACTTGATTGTCAATCAGAACTTGAACATTGGGAATGAATCCAAGATTGTGAGTGATGGTGACTTCTGTTGAGTTTACAAAAGTGTATTCCACCGGTCTTGATGGAAAAAAGATTGATTGTGCCATGGTGTGTGCCTCTGGTTTTTGTTAATTTTCCTCAATGATGACAGTCACTTCAGCAGAAGAAGATGACTTTGTTGCCACTTGGAAGGTTTTGTGTTGGTTGGTTCCTCTGCCAATTTTTACTGACATATAGCCACCAGATTTGATGAACAGTTTGTTCACTCCTGTGGTGACCTGTCCTTCAGTCCCTTCAAAACTGACAAAGATGTCATGTTGTTCACATCCAACTGTGATGACCTTGCCTTTGCTGGGCAAAATCACTTCAGTCCAGGTTTGGACTGCATTGAAGTTCTTGATAATTGGATATGTGCGCTCGGTTTTATAATCCTGACTCATCTTTTCCGCCACGCCTTTCTGATTGCATCTCTGTTGGCTTTGTAGAATTCAAAATCATCTGCACCACGTTTCAGCATGTCACTTGATTGGACTGGTGCTGGTGTTGTGCCAGTATTTGTCTTGGGTGCAATCAATGCTGGTTGTTCTGGAACTGGTGCTGCGGTTGCTTGTTCGGTCACTTGTTCTGTTGGTGCAGCTGCAGTTTTACTTTGAAGATGGTGTCGCAGTGTCACTGGTGCTGTTGATGGGTCAGCCTTCATTGCTGCCAACCATTCATTCAATGCTGGTGCCTTGGCATCTCCTTTGGTAGCCTTCTCATATTGCCATTCAACCAGTTCACGCACTTCAGCATCCACAATCCCAAGGTCAGCCATTGCAGTATGTCTGGAATAGCGATTGTTGGCAGAATCCAATTCACCTTCTAACTCCTGGACACGTGAAGACAACTTCTGAATCTTTTCAAGTTCTCCACTTTGATTGTCCATTTGTTCTTGCAGTGCATTGGCTGCTTCTTCTGCCTGAAGTGCTCTGGCAGACAGTTTCTGGATGCGGTCTTTGAATGCATTTTCAATGTCTGCTTTCAATACAAAAGTCTGACCTTCATGTTCTATTGTTTTCATTTTGTGCCTCTTGTGCTCTTTGTTGTTGGTGGGTGATGTAATCTTTGAAAATAGCGATGGCAACCGGTTTATTGTCCCATTGCATTTCATCAACTATTTCCATGAAATCTTTCAGTGTCCAGAATGGTAACCAGTGGTCATATAATCGCATCATCTTTTGGGTGTTTGGATGGCTGAACTCATATTGACAATGTGGGTGGACCAATCTGATTGTCTCCACAAGACATGTGTGGTGCATGGTGCTCAACCATTCCACTTTTGCTGTCACTGGGTCCAGACTGCTGCGGCATTGCTGACAAATCAATGCTGGCATCATAAAAACTCCGCACGCTCTCTGCGAATCTGTAACAAGTATTCTCTGGCTTCTTTGGGGTCCATATCATCATACATCATCATCACTGCTGTAACTGGAGAAATCAAACCAGCATTCATCTTGGCAATGATGTCTTCTCGCTGCGCTTGCATCTCAGTTGGTGTCAATGGCATACTGTGGTATGAAACACGGTACCCATCTTCTGGAAGATTGGTGCCAAGAAAACGATTGGACAACATTGCAGTTTTTGCCAATAGTTCTTCATCAGACATTCTGAATACTGGTGCAAACTTCTTTTGTGCTTCACGTTGTCCAGCCTTGGAAACTGACAAACTGTATCCACTTCTTGGGTCACCATTGCTGCGGCTCAGTTCTGCAGGTGACAGACCAGCAGCCATTGCAACACGCATTTCATATTTGGCAATCGATTCCAGCAGGTCATGTGGGTCAGTTGCAATACCAAATGAACCCACCATTGGTTGTCCCTGTGCATCTGGGTCCTGAGTGAACACCAATATGCTGGATGGGTCTGTGGAGATGGATGCACGCCTTGCAACACTGTTCTGGTCAAGTTGATTCAATCCAGCCAAAGTCAATCCGGCCACATACTTCTGTGACCAACTGGCTGACTTCACCAAATGTGTCCACATGGAATACAGCACTGCAGAAGTGAGTGAGCCATAGACCATTTGACTTCCAAAATATGGGTCCCACAAATAGCCAGTCTTTTCAGCATGATACAAAACAACTGGAATGAATGGAACATTGTTGGCATCTCTATATGGATAGTCTGCGCCTTGGTGCGTTGGATGACCCATGAACATCTCTGACATGTCAGCACCAAGTGAACCATCAGTGTTGATTTCAAACATTCCAAATGTTGGGTTCTGCATGTCTCTGATGTCAATCACATCTGCAACCCAAATGTATCCCTTGGCAGTTTTGCGCAATCTGTATTCCTGATAGTACACTGGAACATCTGGTTGGTCTGGATGCGCTTCACAATATACCATATCTGGTGTCACCAATCTGTATTGTATTCCTGGAACACGTGCTGGCATGTTTTCAGTATGTGGATTCACATCAATGCGAATGATGGATTCACGCAATCCAATTACCATCTGTTGTGCACGCTGCATCAGTTGCCACAATCCAGCCTTTGTCACCAGTCCTTCACGACCAACCAGTTCATCAATGTCACCATTCATGTTGGTGATTGCTGGGTTTTCATGGTACAGAACTGCAAGTTGCCTTGTGATTTGTTCAAAAGGATTTGAACTCATGTCACTTGGTCCCCATGCTTCTCTGCGGTCTGGTGGCAAATGTCTGCTGAGTTCATCTTCCAAATCTTCTTCCCACGCTCCAAGAATCATGCGCCGGCGCAATCCAGTGTGGTCCCATCTTGCCTGCTCTCCTGCATTCATTGCAAGGGGTTTCATTGGTTTGTCATTATACATATTCAGAACCTCAAGTGACTTGGAATGTTGGTGAATCTTTGATTTTCAATAACTGGGGTAACACAATACCGCAAGGCATCCACACAATGACCCCATTCATCTCTTGACCTTGCAGATTGGTTTTTCTTCATTGTCCATCTCTGAATGGACTGAATAGTGCGGTTGCACTTGGGATGAATGAAAAACTGTTTCCGGGCCATGATTGAATGAATCATTGCACTGCCATAATATACACTATATCTTGGCTTCTTGATAGTGCGGATTCTGAATGGCAATTGTGGCATTCTTAGAATGTTTTCAAAGGAGCGCATCAAGAGACTGTTTGACATCTTGCCTGAACCATTCTTGCCACTGCCAAAGTGCACATTGTCACCAGTCCACAAGCATTGTGCTGGTTGCACATTGTTTCTTGC